>Ga0075473_10001400_pt1 | contig 10006 bp, 13 predicted proteins | sample DEB19_08_DNA_FD_76340 | JGI IMG/M metagenome (GOLD analysis project Ga0075473, IMG submission 76340) | Aqueous microbial communities from the Delaware River and Bay under freshwater to marine salinity gradient to study organic matter... | ecosystem: Environmental > Aquatic > Marine > Coastal ... | reverse complement strand
ATGGTAAAAAGAAGAAAAAGAAATAAAAATTATTCTTTTGGAACTATTTTTATATTTTGATTTTGGGTATTGTCAAAGTCTGGTACTAGATTATCTTGTATGTCTTTAGACACGATAGATAGCACCTTGCCTGTATTTTCTGCTCCGACAGTTTTATAAAATTTTTCTTGAACATAAACATCATATAGTTTCATAAAATTTCCTTTGTGATATTATATATGATTATGAAAGAAAAATATATAAAAGATATTGATCATTGGCAAAATCTTGCTCCTCCTTTGGCTCCCAATGAATATGAAATAGAATTGTATAGACATCATACAAAAGGACTAAAACCAATTTGCTTATTAGGAACTACTAAAGAATTAATCCCATTATGTGATTTCATGGTGGATTTAAATTCAGATATAAATACAAACTTTCAAAAAGAATTAATTAATTGCGATTGGCGTAAATTAGAAAAATTTTCAGAAGTGACTATAGGAGATGGAGTGTTAAATTTAGAAGGACAAGATTTAGTTTATGATCTTTTAAAGTATACCAAAAAACTAATATGTAGAGTTTTTCTAAAAAAACTAGAAGGCATGAAGTATGCAAAACATTTTCCAAATAATTTTCTTGATGCGGATTTGGTGATACCCACACAAAAAGATGTTGTAATGGTTATTTGGCACGATTAAAAATACAATAAAATTTTATATATACATTATTATGAAATCATTTAAACAATGGCGAGAATCTACAGCTGCACCCGCAGTAGTTCCTACAAAAGAACCAAAAACAAAACCAGTTCCAAAAAATCCTCCAGACGAATGGAGTCCTAAACCTGCTGTGGTTCCTCAACCAAAAAATAGAAAAATAAAAATAGAAGAAAATTATGATGAATATGTTCATCCAACAACAAAAGATTTTTGGTCTAGAATAAGAAATAAAAATCATGTTTTTTCTAAACATCCTTTATTTGCCCAATATGGCGAAGAAATGTCAAGAAAAAGCTGGGATCATTTGCAACCTGGCGAAGAAGGGAATAGTCCTATGAGTCTTTTTCCAAAATGCATGGGATACATTTTAGAGGTAGAGAGAATAGAATCTAGAAACAGAGAGAAACTAGAAGCTTTAGCGGTAGAACTTACAGAAAAATTATGGGGAATACCAAGCGAAAGATTGGAAGCAAATCTTACAGGAATGGGCGGAAGTTTTGATAAAAATTTTGAATCTGATCCTGATCATGAGAATAATGAAAACATGGACTCAGACTTGAGAGATGAAGTTAATAAAAGATTAACTATGAATCTTTTAGTTCATGGAAGCAGTATGCATACACTAAAAACTGCTCATGCTGGTGCCCCACTAATGAGCAGAGATAATATGGAGAGATTTATAGATAAAGAATTAGATAAAATAGATCCAAAGTTAGTTAAACTTTATAATAAAATAGCAGAAATAACAGGAAAGCAATTTTGGCTTCTTGATATAGGAGCTATGGCTGAATTAAGCAATGCCGCTGTAGCTAGCAGCAGAGTTGATTATAGTAAGGAACATCCAAAAGTGGTTGCCAAAGGATTAATATTTCCATTCCTTGTTCATGAATTATTTAAAGGAACAGCAGAGTTGTTGACTCATTTTGGATTAGAAGAATTAAACCAAGATAAAGCTAAAAAAGTAATAAGCAAGGCCGACGATATTCGTCATGAGCCATATTTAGCAATGGCTGGGCCTGCTCTTTGGAGAAAAATATTATCAATTAAACCCAACAATGTAACTTTAGCTCAAATAATGAAGCATTTTGCTAAAATGCCTCCAAAAGAATTACATAATTTCTTATCTAGAGTCTGGGAAATGAGCCCAGAAGAAACAAATGATTTGAAAAATGAATTTTCAGAAATGCTTGATTTGGCACATAATTAATACATAATTAATACATAATTAGTACAAAAAAATACCCTAGCTAAACCATTTCAAGTTTAGCTAGGGTATCCTAGGCATCTGGAGTTTATAATCCGCTCATATTTTACTAGAGGAACGAATTACGCAAAAAGTCCGTCACAGGGCAGAATCCACAGGTATCCTGATACCGTTAAGCGTTTTTCGCCCACCGTTTTAACCTGTGTTGTGACAGTTGTAGTCTGTTTGGAACTCACAATTTTTCTAAACTATTAGTCTACCCACAAGATACTGACCTTTGACCAGTCAGCCCCTCTTGTAGTTGTTTAATAATTCTTTGAATCATTTGTACCAAAAATTTACTACAACATTTCTGTTATTTTTTCGTGTTCAGACACCACGTCGTTTCTAGGTTTGCTTCACATCTTTTAAACCAGGCTCAACATCATTATTCACCGTCGCCACGGTTGCTCCTTTTGGGAGGGTTTTTGCTAAAGATAACTGCTAGTTTCTTTAACTTATCCCATGATGTTCAAAGAACCGTTACTTTAATTTATTCGAGACTACTAGTTTTACCCAGTAGTGCGTTCTCAACTTTAATTAAAGTCGATATTGAATTTTTGTTTACATGCAATATTTCTATTGCGTGCATTTATTTAATTCAACCATCCTTTGACCGACGCCCACCATAGAGTTCCGATAAAATTTCCTCCTTAACTTTAGGTTAAGGTTTCTTTTTATCGTGCAATATTGATTTTTAACTTTACAATTAAGATTAATATTGCCCTAGCCTTCTTTTAACGGATTAGACTTTTGTCACCATGGAAATTTTTTGATTTCCATTGGTTGACCCTATGGCTTAGTTTTTCACCAACACCTTCCAGTGTTGGCAAGGACTGCTATAAATTGTCAAAGAGCAATTTCTTCGACCAATTTTGTTGGCCGATGTGTGCATGATACCAAGTTTTTTTACGAGTGCAAGACCCCGAAAAAAATTTTCCGAAAATTTTTTCCAACTACTCCCCAGATCTTTTTTTCATCTCTTCTAGCTCTTTTTTAAGCAAGTTATTTTCTTCTATTAAAGATTTCATCTTTAATCTATCTTTTTCTTTTTTAATCTCTTCTTTAAGTTCAAGATTCTGTTTTTCTAAATCAGATAGAACTAAACTTTCATTTTCCATATCATTAGTATAGTTCTCATAGCCTTGTAAAAATGCCTTTAAATGAACATAATCACTTTCTAGATCTATGTAGACATTTGTAAAATTTTGCCCTGTTTTGTTGCCCTCAACAGTGACACCATCATTTAAATCTTCATTCTTAGGTCCTTTGTGAATAGATCTTTTGTCGTATAAACTTTTATTTATTTTATTTATACAATCTGATGTCAGACTAATAGTGTCTTTATTGTAAGACACTGTATATGGTGCATTTTTATTGTTGTAGTAATTATCATTTGTTACTGATAATGTGTTGTAATCATATGTACTAGTATACCAATACTTGGTATCATCTAGTGTATTTGTGTAATTTTTAAATATATAATTAGATTCTTTTTCTAAATAAAATTTAGCTTCTATCAATCCTTTGCTTTTATCTTGATTATCTCCATTTTTCCCGTAGTCAATCGCATCAGGGCTATCTAATGCCACGAATTTAAATGCTTTATCGGTATGGTGGTGCCTTTTTATGTCAATAAAACTATTAGGTGGGATAACATAACCACCGCCACTAACATTCTCTCCATCTATTGAAAATTTAACTACGGCCCTTTTATTATTTTTATTTCTGAATCTTATTGTGTATTCGGAACCAAATGGTATTGGGATTGTGCCGTTATTTAACTCTTTTTGTATTTTATCTCCTAATAAAATACACATCACAAATTTATTTGAATAAACCATACGAACCTCCTTATAAACCTAAAAAGTTAATACCTAACCCTCATAGGCATTGATTCTTTGTTCGCTTAAGAATCTTGGCAACTAGGTCATATTGCCGAGGATTAACATATATATAGTGTGAAGAAATTTTTTTATAAAGTTTTATTATTAATTTTAATTCCTATATTTTTATTTTATATAGTAATTTGTTTTATATTACCATTTTTTAGTTTTAAAAAAATGGTAATTAATGATAAGGCAAAAAATAAATTATTAATAATAAAAGATAACATACACTCAGATTATGTTTTTGAATCAAAAATTTGGAAAAATTTATTCAAAACAAATAAGAGGTATGTTTGTATAGGTTGGGGCAACAAGTCAATCTATTGTGATATAAATGAGTGGAAAGAAATTAGTGAAGAAAATATTATTGAAGCTTTTTTTGGTACAAGTGAGACTGTGGTGCATGTTTATTTTTTAGATGAACTACCGGTTGATAAACAAGTCAAAAAAATTAACATAGATGATGATCAACTTGAAATTTTAAAAAATCATATAATTGAAAGTTTTAAAGATTTTTACATAATAAAAAATAATGAGTCTGGCTATTTTTATTATTCTTTGTTAAAATATAATTTCATTAATACATGTAATAATTGGCTAAACAAAGGTTTGTTAAAATGCAGACTATCATCTAAATTTTGGTGTCCAATAAGTTTTTGGGTGGCTCATGAACAACAATTCCAAACAGTTAAAAATGTAGACCCATAACAATCTGAGTAAGATATGTTGGTGGGTTGTATATTGGTACTTTCACAAGTATTACAACATTTTCCATAAAAAGTTATGTTTGGACAAGAGCCACATAATTCAGAAAAGTTTTCTTCGTATCTAATGTTTTGCCAACCTAATGAATTAAATTCATTTATCCATTGATTTATACTTTTATTACATGTAAGCACAGTGCCTAGATTTTGTTCGCAACTAGCCAACAAATGTGTTGGGGGATCTAATGGTGGAACATCCATATACTCTATATCTGATGTCTTTAGTAGACTTCCAGTTATTACTCCTACACCTTCATGTTTTGTTGCACTTGAAGGAACAGTTACTCCAAATGTAATTTTACTACCCTCTGCCATTCCAGATTGTGGATTTTCTATAATATGTCTAGCACCAACAGAATTGGTTACAGTTCTTTTTGGGCCATAAAGACTAGAATTTGCACCACTATGACCAAACCTAATAGTTGGTGGAACTCTAGGTGAAACTATAGATGTTGTTATTATCTCCATTGAATCTATTAAGAACATGTATCCTGGAGGCACCATGAATATGTCAGTCTCGCCAATAAGCTTAAAATTAACCAATTTAGATCTTATAGATATTTTACTAGTACTAAAGCTTCCTTGCAACAGTATAGAGCCAGTATTAAATGATCCATTAACACTTGCTTGGATAGAGTTAACATTTCCAGAAACATTTACAGTTCCAGTAAAAAAAGGATTATTTATATCTGCTTTTGAATCTAGATAATCGTCAAGATTATTTATATCAGCCACATTTACTTTGTCTTGTATCCAAGTCAACAAATCATCAGATAGTAGCCAAACTATGGATGTGTCTAATGTTCTTACAGCCATGCCAGCTTTTCTTCTTTGCATTGGTATGGCATCTCTTTCAGCAATATTCTCTACAGATCTATAACCACCCAATCCATATTTTTCATTATGAGTAGGATAAGTGTCTATAGTACTACCGGGCACTATAGGTGCACCTATATTAGTTCCCTTTAAATAAATATCTGGGGCGTTTTCAGGTTTTATCCATATAGGATTAGGCAATCCTCTTAAAAAGTTAACAATTTTTTCTTTTAATTTTATTTTTTCTTTTATTAACTCTTCTTCATTTAAAATACTTTTTGTAGAAAATGTACTTATGAGATTTTTTATACTCTCTAGTTCTTTTTTCTTATCTTCTTTTTGTTTATTTAATAAATTTCTTAAAAATATTCTTGTTTTTTGTTTTTCTCTTAATTCATTTGATTTTTCTTTTATATATAAATTTTTTACAAACTCTTTTATCTTTTTTCTTTGCTCTAGTTCTTTTTCTTTTTCTTCTTTTGATAATTTTGAAAGAAACTCTTCTGCTTCTTTTTTTTCTTTGAGTTTTTTTTCTTCTTCTTTTTTTGTCGAACTAGCTATAAAGACATTCAGATCCTCTGATTTTTTTTGATTTTTATCTTTTTCTGTTTCTAAAAAGTCTTTTAAAAATTTACTTACTTTTTCTTTTTCTAAATTTTGACTTTCTTTTTGTTTTTCATCTATATTTAGTATGAATTTTTTAACAGCTTCAGCTTCTTTTTTCTTTTTTTCTTCTTGTATTTTTTTATTTTCTTCTTCTTTTTCTAATAAATTTTTTAGAAACTTACTTATCTTATTTTTCTCTATAGTTTCATCGTTTTTTTGTTTTTCTGATAAGCTCTCTACAAAGGATGAAATATTGTTTTTGTCTTTTTCTTTATTTCGCCTCTCTGTTTCTAAAAAGTCTTTTAAAAACTTACTTACTTTTTCTTTTTCTGCACATACGTTTTCTTTTTGTTTATTAGAAAAATCTGCAATAAACTTTGTTAATTTTTCTTTTTCATTACTATCCTGGGACATCAGAATACCTCCAGGTTAATGTTTGATCCACTTTGTAAAAAAGTACTTCTATATATCCTATAGGGCTCGGAGTAATTAGATGAATTCACAAAATTTCTACTTGTGACTTCCCAAGCAGAATTTGGAAGGCCATTAAATTTAAAATTAGCATCACCGAGGTATGCAGGAAAAGCAAAATAAATATATTGTTGGTTTGGAGAAAAAATTCTTGTTTGGTTTTTGCTTGCTGAAAATTCTGAATTTAACAGTCTAACTTGTTGATCTGTTAGTGATTCTAGTGTGGATAAGCCCCAATATCTTTTATGGCTAAATTCTATTGATGTAGAAATGTTCTTTGTAGTCAGTCCATCAGAATATTGTAATGTAAAAGTTTTTCCGGTTGTTATATTAACATTACTATAAGTGTATGTTCTAAGTAAAGAACCTATGTTTCCTATATCCGTTATGGATTGTTGTGTTATTTGCCCTTGAACAAGTGTCCAGTTTATTACTACATTATTTACTATCGATCCATATTGAACTATTCCTACATTGTTTGAAATTTGAACTATTGGTTCTTTATACAATAAATGTTCTAAGGCCTGTCTAACTGTGGTGTATCCGTCATAATCTAAACTTACATCTTGAGCGTTATGTTGATGAGGAAGTCCAACAACATTTCTAAGTTTGACTTTTTTTGTATTTAAACCATTACTATCAGATGCAGGTATTACAGAATCTAAGTCTGCTACGCCTAAATCTAATTGGCTTATTTTTTTACTTGGTATATCTAAGGATATTTGTTTTTCTATTGACATCTAAATTCATTCTATTTTTTAGCATAATAATATAGTTTGTTGTAAAAAATATATTTTAATATTATATATATTTGATTAACTTGTTTTTGAAGAATATGTTAGAAAAAAATATTGAAAATTATTTTGAAGAAATAAACTCAAAAATAAACGAAATAAATTTGAAAATAAACAGAATAACAAATAAGTTTGACTATTTATTAGAGTTACTAGAATCTTTAGGCCAAGATAATGAAGAAAACGAATTTTGATTTAATATATAATTGTAAATAAAATGAAATATCAACAATTAGGTCAAAAATTCTTTATAAATGTTCCGACAATTATAAATCAAGAAATAAGCTATTTAGATTGCTATGTTTTTGGTTACATATATAAAAAGAAAAATAAAATAGGTGAAATACAAAATAATATAGAAATAGGTAGATATAAACTAAAAAACATTATAAATAACTTAAAAAAAATTAATTCTATAGAAGAGAAGGACGGTTATTTATATCCAATTAAAGATAAAATTTCTATTTTTTTTAATTTTGAAGAAGACTATCATTATGATAGAACTTATATTCCAAATAAAAAATTTTTAGATATAAAACAAAACGCTATCTTTTGGAAATTGTATAAATATTCAGATCCTGTAGAAGGAATGAAGGATTATTATACAATAGGAACCAAATCTAATGTTCAAAAAATAAATTATGAATATCTTGCTAAAGTTTTAAACTTTCCTTTATATTTTGTAAAAAAATCAATTAAGCATTTAAAGGAATTGGAATTAATAAAAACACAGGCAGATAAAAGAAGTTTTTATTTTGGAATACAACCAATGAAAACAGAAATAAAAAAATATTGGCATGATAGTGAAAAAAATATAGAGAACTTGGCAGTAGATCCAAAAACTCTTGAAGAATCCTATAAAGATAAAAAATAATGGGCTAGAAACCTTAGTCTCTGGCCCATTTTTTTCAGTCATCACACTTGCAAATTTTTAAAAGTTTTTTCCAAAGACTACATGTTCTAGGTTTGTCTATCGTCCAACTTTTACAACTTTTATTTAAATCTATAAACTTAAAATTTTTATTTAATAAAGCTCTTTCAAAACATTGAGAAACTTCTTCGTCAGTTAGCAAAAGATCTAAACATCTACCATCTATTTCTATTGTGGTGTGTCTTAACATTTTATATCCTCCTTAATATAAAAATAAAAGTGGGCCTCCTTGCCCAACCCCCATCCTTGTATAATTATTTATGCATCAAAAAATTAATTTATATTATTGTAGAAAAAATCCAAACATTTTGTATATCTGATTGAGCCTATGTTATCTTTTAAATTTTTATCACTCATACAAACATCTTTGTTTTTATAGAAATTCTTATTAAATATATCCTTAAATCCATGCCTATAGTTTAAAAAATAATTCAATTTGTTTTGATTCAAATAACATTCTAAATCTTGTCTGCTATCGACGGACAATGAGTTATTTTTTGAGGCAAAGTCCCAAATACAATTAGATATTGAAATTTTATCTAAGTTTAAGTAATTTTCTAAGTATAAAGAGTAATTTTCTATTTTTTGCAATATGTTTAAAAAAAAGTCATTATCTAAATTATTAAATATTATTAAATCACCCAGGTTAAACCAATAATTTTTAATATGATCTTTGTTGTAACCATTTAATTCTTTTATAATATAATTTTCACTATAAACAAATTCATTTGAATATTGATAAACTATATTTGAAACAAAATCTTCTTCTATTTCTTTTACTAGAACCATATGTGGTTCTAAAACAACTATTGGGAGTTTTAAGTTTTCATTTTTTAACAAAGCATATAATGAATACCATTTATTGTATTTTAAATATTCTTTTTCAAAACCTAAATTTTTCAAATAATAAAAATTACCTTCTTTATATTTTTTATTATTTGAAGCTACAGCTATATGGAGCTTATCTTCTAGTTTTAGTTTCTTAAAGCTATCTAATAGTATTTTTATTTGCCACTCATGATAGTAGCTATCAGCTATAGAGACGAAGTAATTCATTCAAAGATATATTTTTCGTAAATTCTATAAACCTCGCTATATGCAACTCCCCAACTAGCATCGTGAGAGAAGCTTTCAAAATGCTCATTAGTCTCAGCAGAGTCTAATAAATGATTCCAGGCTCTAGCATGAGCCCATTCATGTAATAGAGTGTCTATGGCTGCACTTTCCTCTAAATCTTTATTAACTCTAATATAAAATTTCTTTTTATATTTATGGCAATCACCATCCAACCTGCAACTCATATTAACTCTGCGAACACTAACAGGAAAAGCTGTTGTGCAGTATTTTTTTAATATACTTACTACTTTTTTGTAATTATCGAAGTTGGGTTTTATTTTTTTCATAAGTTATATTGTATTTGGAAACAGCCTTTGTTCAACTAGAAATATTTATTGGTTGAAAAAATTTTTTTTTAATGTATACTTTGGAAAAGGAGAAAAAATGGAAATAAAAGTCTTAAAATTAATCACTGGTGAAGAGGTCATATCTCAGATTGAGGAAAAAAATGACAAATATGTGTTAAAAAGCCCTCAAAAATTCATGTTAACCCAAGAAGGCATAGCATCTATGCCTATGATGCCATTCTCAACAAGCGAAACATATGAAATAGATAAAAAACACATAATATATGTTTGCGAGCCTGAATTGGATATTAGGAACGTCTATAATTCAAAATATGGTAGTGGCGTGATTCTTCCTTCTTCAAATAAGATTGAAATTTCATAAAATGGG
>Ga0075473_10001398_pt1 | contig 10022 bp, 5 predicted proteins | sample DEB19_08_DNA_FD_76340 | JGI IMG/M metagenome (GOLD analysis project Ga0075473, IMG submission 76340) | Aqueous microbial communities from the Delaware River and Bay under freshwater to marine salinity gradient to study organic matter... | ecosystem: Environmental > Aquatic > Marine > Coastal ... | reverse complement strand
CTTGGCCTTGGTAATCATTTCGCCCAAGCGACGATCGACTTGATGGTAGAATGGCAAATTGCCCGGAACATGCTGCGCCGGAGTTCCGGGAACCGCTGCGACTTCTTCGAGCCCACGCTCCGTCTGGACAAAACGCTTTTCTTGTCCGGGAACCGCTGGAACGTCCTTCGGTACGACAATGTTCATGTCATCCGAGAGGCGAGGAGCGTTTTTCTTAGTCTCATTCACCGCCATGATGAAGTCCGGGTCGTCCAGCAACTTGGCGTTGAACTTCGTCATATCAATGGCCTGAGCGCCCGGAGCAGATTCCGTCGCCGACCAAATGCGGTCCTGAGTGACCCTGCCCGCCCGCCGGTTAGCTTCGGCGATAGCGTCGGCGTCCAGCTTGGAGACGCCCATGGTGTCTTGGATGACGTTACCGGCACGGCTACCCGATTCGATAGCCCGGTCCTTCAAGAATTGGTTAAATCTGCCGACTTGGCTTTGAGCGGATTCGGACAGATTGCCATATTGAGACAGGATCTTGAGCGTTGCCGGTCCCGCAATGTCGGTAATCGTAACCGGAGTGCCGTCTGCAAGAGCAGTCTTAAACTGGTCATAGCTCATCGGCGTCTGACCCTTGCGAAAATCTTCAGCAAGAGCAGCAGCGATATTGTCTCGACCCACTGTAGCGGGCAAAAGAGCGTTGGCTACCTTGGCACCGGCATAACCACCACCAAGTGCACCGACAAGCCGCGCGAAGCCCTCGTTGGGCTCTCCTTCGGTATACTGTCCAGCGGCTTCGGATCCGGCACCCGCTGCGAAACCAGTGATGACGCGCCCCGGCATCGTGGCAAAGCCACCCGGCAAACCTTGAGCCGCACCCTCGATACCCGCACCCACAATTTTACCGGGAGCCGTCTTAGGCTCGTACCCCACATACTCACCCGGTGTAGGTATTATTTCTCTGGGTACCCTACCTTCCATCAGCAAAGACGAATCAGGCGGCATGCTAGTGCGTACTTCCGGTGGCATGCTCTTGATGCCTTCGGTGACACCTTTATATGTCGGCCAATGCAAAAGAGGGGAAGCGTATCCCTTCTCCTGCATCGGTGTTTCTCGCGTATAAAGAGGCTGAGCCAATTTTTCTTCGGCTTCTTTTGGAGAGATGTAGTCCATCTTCTCCAAGCCGGTGTAGTACGCACCACGAGCAAGTGTGGGCAGATCCTTGGCCAAGAAAGTCTCGATGCTACCCGGAGCGCCCATTATGACACCGGGGATTGCTTGAGCAGTCTTAGCCAGAGCCGAACGCGAAATGTCTTCTACATACTCGCGACCGGAGAGCGGCTTAGGTGCCTCAGGACGAGCAAATTCGAATGGCTTGTCTTCACCAAGTGGCCCCTTAGAAGGAGCCACTTTATCGAATTCAAAGCCCTGATCGTCATTGGCCATTATTGGACCCCGAAGTAGCGCAGGATACGGTCACCGTATTCTTTGCGGATCGATTCTTTCTGCTTAGGAGTAAGCGAAGCGGCATTCATGGCGACATGAGCGAGGACCGAAGTGTCGGTGCCTCTGATCTTGTCCTTGAACATCCGCTCAAGAGCATCACGCTCTCTAGCGTAGAATGCGTTGTTATACTCGCCGTCGAATGCGCGATTGGCTTCGCGGCTCGAATACTTGGCCCACTCAGCGAAGCGACCCTTATCACCGCCCGCAGCTTTGGCCCAATCGACGAAGAAGTTATTGCGATCGAGTTCACGCTGGGACGCCGCGAGGATTTGCGGCATCAGGCGGGCCTGACCACCCGGAGAGGTGAGGAGCGACGGGAGACCTTCGGCCATTTCGCGGAAAGCGGCGAATGCCCTCTGCTGAGTGTCCGACGTAGCCGCCTGTTGGAGCTGATTGACCAGCTTCTTCACTTCTTCCTGATTGGTAAGCTGCTTCGGATCCGAAATGAGGCTCGGATTGCCAGCCGCTGCCGCCAAGTTATTGAGCACCGACATCACCGGGTTAGCCACTTCTTGCAACTTACCAGACGTGTAGATGCTGCCCTTGGTCGGCAGAGATGCAAGCGTACCCGCCAGAGGCGTCAGGATCTGCATCTGGTTAGTGACCGCCTTGGCGATTTCGTCTTGCGGCTTGAAATAGTCGGGTTCTTTGTCGAGTTCCTGCTGCGACCAACCAGACTTGTTATACGTGATCTGCTTGGCTTCGCTGGCCTGTTGTGGCGACACGAAAACGCTGGTGCGCACTTCTGCCGGTTTAGACGTTGCAGCGGGTGCCGGTGTTGCAGCCGGGGCCACAGGAGCGCCCGGAGAGACCGGTTGAGTGCCCGGTGCGGCAGGAGTAGCTGGCGCGGTAGCAGGAGCCGTCGTCGTGCCAACGGGAGCCGTCGCGGGCTTGGCCTTAGCAGCACCTGCCTGATCCGCCTGTAGCAGGACCGGGGCCATGTCACTGACATAAGATTCGACGCGGGGATCGAGCTTCGGACGATCCTTGGGATCAAGAGCCCACCATTCGTTGAACGGCAGGAAGTAGTAACCCTGCGGACCCACCGCGCGGATGAAGACGCGACCGTTCTCGACCTTGATAGCGTCTTTGACGATATTAGCAAAGGTCTGTTCGGTGGACGCTTGCGTCTGGGCGATATCCGCCTGTTGCTTCTGAAGGCCGGTGTAAGCGCCGGTAGCGCCGACCAAGCCTTCACCGATTGCGGTGCCGAGATAAGGCGACTTCGTCGAGAGCATCGTACCGACGCCCGCAAGCAGTGGCACCCACAGATTCTCGGACGTCGCGATGTCGCGGGTCTCGCGAGACGTGTCGCTCGGGAGTATCTTATTCATCAGAGTAGAATAGGGGGCGTTATATGCAGTCTGAGGACCACGGCCCGGACCGGCAACACCCGGAGCGCGAGCGCCAGCACTTACGCCTTCGGTGATGTCGTTCATCAGTACGTTATGACGATTTTCCCAAGCCTTCGCATACTTACCATATTTCTCAGGATCTTTAGCGACCAGCCCGTTTAGGAAGCTCTGACGAATTTCCATCAGCTTGACAGGGTCACCTTCAGCCTGAGCCACCATCTGCTTGGCTTTATCCGGACCAGCGATAACCGCCGTGTCGAACGCGACATGGGCCAGTTTCGGATCCATACTATCCGCACCAATGGCGTCCCAATAACGAGTCTTGTAAATGTCTCTGGCCTTTTCGGGCGTCAGAGACTTAACGTCGATATCGGGGTTAGCCTTTTGATTGATGCCGTACACCGACGGAGTACCATTGGTATCGCGCGGGTTAATATGACCTTCGAATTGGAACGTACGCTTAACCGAAGTGTCGAATGCAGAGGGCTTCGGAGCAACGACACCCGTTCCGGTCTCATTCGGCGTGGTGCCACCGAAACCAGTTGGGCGGGCATCCGACGTAGCGCCGGTATCGCGAGAAGCCATGACCGCGAGACCTTCGGGGCGGGGCTTCTCTACCGGTGGCAACACTTCGCCGGTCAAAGGAACGAGACCAGCCTTCAGATCTTCACGATCGGTGAGGCCACCGTCAGCGTAGCCCTTAACTGCGCCACCATCCTTCAACAAGACCATAGCGGCGAGTTTAGCGGCGTCCAGAATATAATCGCCCGCACCCTTGCCGGACTGCGATGGAGCTTTAGCCGCTTCGGGGCCTTTAAGGTTCTTCGGCGTATCGTCGGGAATGTTAAGGCCCAGACCCGTCGGGGTGTACATACCTTCTGGTGCCGAAATATCTTCTTCAGCGCCACCACCCAAAGCCATCGTCATGCGGCCACCGCGATTGGCCAACAAGCTACCCAAGCCCTCAGCCAACTTCTCGGTGTCTTCAACGTCGATCTTGCCGCCACCCAATCCGAGATCCGAGACTGCGATTTTGCCACCGCCTACACCGGGTGCTTCCATCTCGGCACGAGGAGCGGTAACGGGTGCTGGTGTGGTAGTGGTCGTCGTAGTGCCACCCGTCGTGGACGAAGGCATTTGCGGTCCTTGTTCGGGCTGACCGAACGCGCGAGCACGATCCGCAAGAGATGGGATCTTATTGCCCTTCTCGTCGACACCACCCGTGACGTATTTAAGCCCCTCTTTGCCCTGCTTGAGCATGGAAGCGATCTCGGCACCCTGACGGGCAGCGCTGAGACCTTGGGCCATACCAGACGATTGCTGTTGCGGAGCAGATCCAGCGGTAGCGAGACGACCCACCGGGAGAGACGCATTAGGAACGCGGCTCGTCATACCGGGAGTGCCTTGAACCCCACGAGGCATTCCGGCTTGGCCATACATCTGAGCGTATTGGCCTTGCTGGTTAGCCAGCAATTGCGCCACGAAGTCTTGGTCGAACGCGGAACTGCCACCACGAGCATAACCACCACGGGCGTAACCTAGGCCAGCCCGCATTGGCGTAACCGCACCACCTTCGGAATCGCGACCACGTTCTGCGGCTTCGCGGGTAGCAGCGTCATAGTCGACCGTCTTGATACCACCGGCAAGGCCGACTGCGTCTGGGTGACGCTCTTCGACTTCTTGCGCGATGAGGCCGATTTGCTTTTGCGGCGAGCCTTTGTAATTGAACTTGACGATATTCTGACCGTCGAACGTCTTGCCGATTGGCTCGACGTTGTCTTTGACCCGCTCGTCGGAGAAGAATGGCGCGGGCTGAGTGGTCGTCGTGGTCGACCCGGACAGAGCACCAGTACCCATGGCGATATTCGCGAGGAACTGCGCCACTTGGAACGGGTAGCCTTTTTCCTGCAAGAACTGGTTATAAAGGGCTTGCAAGCCAGCCTGTTCGGTCTGTTGCTGCATCTGGCCCGCACCAAGCTGAGCCTGAGCACCTTGCAAAGCGGCACCCTGAGCGCCGGTCCCAAGACCCGCAAGGGCCTGTGCCGTACCCGCACCCATACCATAACCTTGCTGCGCCAATGCAGCTTGTTGCTGAGCGGTAGTCATACCCTGCCCGAATTGCTGCTGGCCAAGACCAGCAACCGCCTGTCCTGTCTGCAAGCCGAGACCGGCTAGATTCTGACCATAACCGGCAAGCTGTTGGGCGGTACCCGCGCCCATGCCATAGCCTTGCTGCGCAAGCTGACCAAGACTTTGGCCCGTCTGCTGCAATGCCGCACGATTCGCCTGATCAGCCGCAAGATTGACGCCTTGCTGTTGCTGGAACGCACCGAGAGCTTGGCCATAACCACCCTGCAGGAGATTAGCCAGCGTCTGCTGGTTAGCTAGATTCTGCTGATACGCTAGATTAGCCTGTGCGATGCCTGATCGATCGCCACCAAAGGCACCGGCCTTGATCGCTTCACCCTGCAAGGCACGACGTTGCTGCGCGTTCTGCTGAGCCTGTGCCGCCATGGTCTGACCGACCACATTGCTCAGGAACGGCGACATATACTGACCGACAGCCTGTCCGCTGAATTGTTGCGGAGAAACTGCCTGAGATCCGGCCAACGCGTATTGACCGGCGGCACCTAGTCCTGCCTGACCCATGCCGGTGGCATTGCTGAGAATGCGTTCGGCTTGACCATAGTATGGAGCGGCAATAGTCGGCGCGGAGGAGATGCCTTGGTACGCTTGCCCGCCCAAAGCTTGACCGACCTGCTGGGCTTGGCCGACAGTCTGACCCGCCTGAGCAAGCCCCTGCTGGCCCATACCTTGGGCCGACAGAAGCTGTTCGGTAGCCGCACCATAATAAGGCTGTGCCTGCTGGGCGGAAGCGTTAATGCCGGAAATACCAGCACGTTGAGTGGCGGTAAGAGGTGCTACAAACGCGCTGGGGTCAGTGCTGTACTGCTGGAATGGGGTGTTAGACACCGATTCCGCACGAGCATTAACCGCGTTGTAGCGGGCCATAACCTCAGGAGGGATGGATACCTGCTGGGTTGTTGTACTGGTTTTACCGCCACCGCCCATGCTTAGTGCTCCGCGCTCTTAATTTCGCCAGTGCGTGCACCATACAAGAAGAACGCACCTGCGGGAGCGCCTAACTGACGCTCATACAGTTTCACCTTAGCGGCAGTCCGATTATTCGAGAGAATACCGATGATCAAAGGGATCTCCAGAGCGTCCGCTATCTTTTTAGAAAATTCCACTAGACGACGAGCGCGACCCCCCTTCGCACTACGGTAGTCAGGATGGATAAAAACAGCCTTCTCTTCGAGGACGTCTCTATCACTATACCACATCTTTCCAATTCGCAAAAGGACTGCGCCTTCCGGTTTTTCACCGGGTTTGCCAATTAGACCGACTACACCCTTGTCGCGATTGAGAGCGGGCCAAATGTCCTGCAAGAGAAGTTCCGGCTTAGGTTCTAGAAAGCCGTTTTCTTCGCACGCTATCAAAGCTAGATCCATGACGTCATGAACGTCGTCGGGTCCACCTATACGTAACTTCAGATTATCGTCTTTACCCATTTTTCCCTCTTAGTCTTTCTTAGGTCCCGGTAGTTTCTTAAGCGTATTGATAGTCTTGGCCCGCATTTTCTTGACGAACGAATCAAGAATGCTGTGTCCAAGGTCCATATCACCTTTGCCGATGTATGTAACGTCTTCTGGACTGATCACATACTCCCCACCGGCAGCGATGATAGGGACTAACGCTTCGTTAGAAGTAGAACCACCCGCCGCTTTGACGGGTATTTCCGCATTACGCGAGGCTCCACCAAAAATAGACTTAGCGGTTTTAAACCCCGCCATAGTGTTTCCTTCACCCATGGCGGAAATGATATCCGCTGGAATGACGTAGGACCCCGATTTGACGTGCATCGGGAGGTGGTCTGTACGACCAGCAACCGGTGAATGGATCGGCCCGACGTGAGGAGTGACAGACTTCGTCATCTTTCCACTAGGAGGGCCACCGCGAGCCATGGCACCACCAGTAGTGCCACCCCCATCACCAGCAGGAGAACCACCTGCGCTGTCAGCATTACCTGCATCGCTGCCATACCCACCACCGCCAGCAGTATCGCCAAGGCCGCCAGCGGTGCCGTCTCCACCACCCCCGCCACCATCTGGCCCGGTCTGGGCAGACGATCCGGCGGGTCCAGCCGACCCCATCGAAGCCGGGGACATGGTCCCGGCCATCATTTTACCGACGTTAGAGTCGCCGGTCTGCTGGGAGTCAGCATCGGCCCCAACTTTACCCAGTAATTGCTGCTCGTATGTGGGACCACCCATTGCCCGAAGCGTCTTGCGTGCAGTGTTAAGAGCCGCAGCAACCGCTTGCTTTTGCGGGTATCCAGCATGAACCATTTCGCTGATATTAGACGAAATTGTCTTCTGAGAAGAGCCTTTTTTCAGCGGCATGGTCACAAGCTCAAGTTGTAGAAAGCGATGGATCCGATGCCAGCACCATTGCTGGACGGAATGCTAAGGCCACGAGCAGCAAGCGTCATGACATCACTTGTCGAGAACCCGTTCCCCGACAAAGAAGCGGAAACACCCAACTGCAAGTCGAAGTTATAGCCGAACGGCGCGATGATCGGCACCGACCCTTGATTGGTCGAAACCACATAATCGGTCTGATGGATATTGTCCGCCGTCGCTACCATAGAGGTAGCGGCTGTATCTACATCGACCATGCCATTACTGACTGGACCGGCGGCCCATGTCGCGCCGGTCAAAGTAGGGTTTCTCACGAGAACAATTTCGTAAGTACCCGAATAGGTCGCTGCGAAGTTCACGATAGACGGAATAATCACAGCGCCAAAATAGCTCGAATTGATGCGGATCGACACAATCGGCGTAAATGTGAGGCCCGTATTGTTCGCGATTGAGACCCCGTTGCCCGTCGCTCGCGCGATGTAAGGGGCAGATACTTGTTCGTACCCACCCTCCGAAATCACCGTGGCGCAGATCATCTGCAACGTGGCTGCCGAAGCTGTCGCACCAGTGGTCGCGATCTCATAGCGAAGCGGCAACGTCGCCGTCTGCATATAGACCTTCGTGGAGAACGATTGGTTCGCGTTTTGGAACGTGTGGCAAACAACGTATTGGCCGTTGATGATGAAGCCGCAACGCACATTGCCGACACCGAGCCATTCGATGTCAAACCATAGGATTTGCGTTTTCGTCAGATCGAGCGTCAGACCCGATGGACCGGTGCCATTGAGCTTATCGCCGTTCCAGTTCGCTTGCGTCACATATCGAGAATCATCGACCGAGCCGCTCGTGTAAGAACGGATCACAAACGTGACGCCGTTCGGACCCTGTTCAAGATAGACACCATTCTGCGCGCTGAAATATCCAACCCGCTGTCGCAAATTGGTCTGCGCAGCAGCCATCGTAAATGTCTGCAACGTCAGAAGGCTCTTTCCCGGCTGATACGGAAACACACGATACGTTTGCGAGACAGCTGTCGAGCCGGAAGACGTAGTGACGTTGAGGCTCACCGAAGACTGATTGGTGTTATAGCTCGTCGTGCCGCCAGTCGCGGTTACGTAGCTATAGTGCTGATCCGCGAAGAATCGGCTTTGACTGTCGAAGAGCGTGACGGGATTAGATACGCGCAAACGCCCGAACGCATCGGTGTTCGTGCCATCAAAGGTTACATAAGTCGGGTTAACTTGCGAACCATACGGAGGATATACGGTGATCGTCACTGACCCGGACCTCCGCCGACCTTAATCGTCACTGTCGATGCAGAAGCGTATGCCGCCACGAAGCCACCGGCATCAAGCACTTGCTGGCCCGTCCACTGCACCGTGGTGTTGCCATTGATCGGCGCAGCGTAGAACACTGCATTGCTCGCACCGGCTGTATCGCCAGCGGCGCACAACGAAATGTAAAACGTCGCAGGAGACGATGCCGTGTTGCAGATCTCGATATCGACAATCGCCATTTGCGATCCAGTCGGCACCGTGTAGAGCGTTGAATACCCGCCCGTTCCGGCTGCGCCCGACGCAAGCGGTTTGCCCTTCATATAAGTGTAGATACCAGCCAACGATCGATTGATGCCGTTGATGGCGACAACGCCGTTCTTCTGAGTAGTTAGAATATCGTCTAAACTAGCCATTAGAACTTACCGTCCTGTTGGAATCTATAGCGCATATTACCGATGCGCCAAAACGTGTTGAAGTCATTGCTCTCCATGCGGATCGACACTAGGCGGCCACGGAAGCGTGGCGTCACAAACGTGGTCTGCTGCGTAAGGAGGAAAGGACCATACACCGTTGGCTGCTGGCCCGGATAGTCTACAACATAGAAGCTAAGGCTCAGCGTAACGTTTTGTAAACCATCATAATAACCCCACTTCATGTCGGGCCACACTTGGTCTACGAACATTTTCAAGTCGGCTTCAGAGATCTGCATGTATCCGGTCTGAAACCAGCTCGTCATTGGCCGCACATCGTCGTTCTGACCGACTTCGTGCTGATAAATATATTGATCGACACCAGCGCCAATCGGTGGACCGAGCACTGACTGATTGATCCATGCTGTGCGGCCTAACGTGCCGAAATCCCAGCAGTTCAAGCCAGCGTTGTACTTCACATAATGCGAAACCTCTCCACCGTTGCCGATGGTCGGATAATACCACGTGATTTCGTTAAACCGGCTATTCGGAGCGCAGCGGATCTTGTCGAGGTTATTCGTGTCGAGGTCTTGGAAGATCACGTCCCACACGGGGCAGAAGATCGGCTCAACGCCCGTGCCGGTGAGGCGGAAGAACTGCGACTGCGACATCCAGTAGACTTGATTATTCAACAGACCGGCAGCCTTTTTCGCGATCAATCCGCAACCAGCAGAGATCTCGTTGAAGCCGTACACGAGTTCGCCGCCGACATACTGCATCGCCCACAGCGCAAGATCCGTCCACAGCAAGCCCTGCTGCGGCCCTTGAATTGCGCCCACGATGCGCGAGCCTTTCGGGATGCGGTACGATCCGGCTTGATTGGTCACGAGGCCAATCCATGAATCGTAATTGTCGACATCGCACCACCGCACAAGGAGCGGGTCTTGAATGCCAGTAAACGTCGATCCGTACGCAATGATTTGCCGTTGAGGCATCGCCACGAATAAG
>Ga0075473_10001395_pt1 | contig 10051 bp, 5 predicted proteins | sample DEB19_08_DNA_FD_76340 | JGI IMG/M metagenome (GOLD analysis project Ga0075473, IMG submission 76340) | Aqueous microbial communities from the Delaware River and Bay under freshwater to marine salinity gradient to study organic matter... | ecosystem: Environmental > Aquatic > Marine > Coastal ... | reverse complement strand
TAGTTGTCATAACCACGTCCACGCGTAAGGATGTCGACAACTTCAATTGTACCAGGAACTGCAGCTGCTTCTATTGTCGTATTTGCAATAACAGGAATATAGTTCGTTGTGGCAAACTTTTCGTACTGTGTTTTTGTTACACTGTACATATACTTCCAAATGTAGTTGTCACCGGTTACAATTGGATCTGTCTGTTTTACTGATGGAGCAACAGTAGAATTTACCTGTACGGTTGTGTTACTAGCATTAAACAAACATTTAAAAACATTATATTCCGTACCAGCATCTACGACCGTGTAGAACTTCTTTGTATAGAGATCACCATCTGTGTGGTCATACTTGTAATAAAAAGTATTCGACGACCAAATATGCTTTGGAATAACATGTACTACATCATCGGTAGAGATTCTCTTTGCAAAGATCATGTTATCGTAGACATCAAGACTTGTCGACTTGATACTATTATTTGGCGTAGTAAGAATTGCGTCACTGCCAGGATATGGAGTGTGTTTACCTGCAAACACAAAGTAATCGTTATTAGCAAAAGTGTTCACAAAACTTGCGGCACTTTCAACATTAAAATTTGTTGTTACAAGCTTCTGAGTAACCGACATTTATTCCTCGACCATCTTTGTTAAATAGTGGCCCGATGTAGATGCACCACTAGCAGTTGTATTAGATGTTATATTTATAGGGGTTCCACCAACTGTTGTCGCCAGTTTAACAGTACTGCCTGATGTTTGTACAACATAATAGTTAGTATTATTAGCAAGACCTTGAACAATAGTATTTGCAGTTGCGGTGGCGTATTTTACAATATCACCATTTGCAAATGGGTTTGGTGTAACGCCGGTGTTGATCGTTTCATTCACAGAACTTACAGCCGTCGCAGAGTTAAACTGGACTTCTTGGCCTGTCGCAATCTCTGAGAGTTCTACCGTTACCGAATCTTCCTCGACGATCAGAGCCGAACCAAAGAACTTAGTACCTGCAGTGTGCATAACCTTCTTGAACATATCGGCATAGCGATCGACCGAGATCTTCGACAGAATCTCATAAGAATACTCTTGATAGTAATCACCGTCATGGACATACATGTCTTCGGACAGGAAGCCCTTAGAGCTCTTGTAGTAACCTTGGCCAATACCATGACCATCGATTACAACCTTGACCGAACCGGATCTTTCACCGTCTGCAGATGTGTACTGTAGAACGTCACCGTTCGAGTAACCGATACCAGAGTCTACGATCTGTAAAGCAGTGATCTGGCCGTTTGCAGTGATAACGTTTGCTTCGATATCTGCATTCAGACCGATTGGATATAGAACGTTTAGATCTTCTGCGACACCGACTACATTTGCAGATGCACCAGAGAAGTCACCGATCATAGTCGTGCCTGCTTTGAAGGTGTTCTCGAATGTAAGTCTCTTCACACGTACGACCGATGTATTGGCAGACTTGACAATACCCTTGGCCGTCGATGTTACTTGATACAGAGCAATGTTAGATACATTGGCACTGACATATGGGTTTGAATACGAGTGCAGTGTATTTGTTGTAAGCGTGCCGGTGTTACCATACACACGAACGAATCCATTTGCACCGACAGTATAGATCGACTGAACCGTTACGTTCACAACCGGCGAGCTGTTCACATATAGACGATCGCCTGGTAGGAATCCAGGAAGAGTCGAGAATGTATGTGATTCAAGTGATGCCGATGCAGCGTTGATTGCCTTGGCCGATCCACCACGTGTATCCGAGAGTTTAAATCCAACGGTGTTCGCGCTGACAATATAGTATGCAGTGTTATTTGCTAGACCGGCAATGACAGTATTTGCCGCCGGTGTACGATAGATTACTCTTTGGTTATTTGCAAACTCATTAGCATACTTGACAATGTTGTGACCGTTTGCAGCCGGGTTATAGTATCTCAGGAAGTGACCTGGGCCACCTGGGTTCAGAGCAGTAATATCTACGTTCGCACCACCAGCAGTTTCAGACAGAGCAAGGCCGGTTGTGTTTGCGTATCTTACGTAATACAGTGCATTGTTCGTCAGACCGGCTACAGCAGTGTTACCGGCACCGGTAATGTATCTTACCTGTTGGCCATTTGCAAACAGTGTATTTGCAGTTGCAATACTGATAAAGTCCGATGTTCCATTCACAGCAGTGTTTGAGTCAAACGATGCAACATTTGATGCCTGTGTGATATTAATGTTTGCGCCACCTGCAGTAGATGATAGCGTAATACCGGTCGAGTTCGATGTAGCTACATAATAGTATGCGCTATTTGACAGACCCGACAGTGCAGTGTTACCGTTGTTGGTATAGTAACGCACATATGTATTTGCAGGATAGATGACATCTGCTGCTGATATTGCAATAAAATCAGTATTGGAGTTTACACTATCGGTTGTATTGAACACAGAAGAATTAGATACGTACAGAATGAAATCGTTTCCACTCTGGATCTCGTCGTCAACGTTTACAGTTATAACCTTCTCGTTGAATGTGTTGCTATAAGCACCATCATCAACCTTTAGATCATAGTATACGAGATTGGCAAGTGTCTGATTCACCTTCTCACCGACAGCAAATATGCCGACTGCATCTGAAATATTGATTACAAAGTCTTTGCGATCAAATGCCGAGATATATGGCTGATAGGCCAGGACGTATGGATCGACGTTATAACCAGCACCTGGGTCGACACCTGATAGCGAACCAATTGTACCAATTGTGAACTTGTTGAATGACAGGCAAGAGAAGATCGTATTCTTCGAATCGCCCTGTGGATTCTTTGGGAATCCAAATGCAGCGGCTGTCACAGGAAGAGCAGCGTATGCTTGGTTTGCCTGAGTCAGTGTTGTGTATACGGCAACTGCACCGATCGATGTATTCACCGTCGGGTTGATATACTTTACAATATTGCTATTTGCATATGTAGTAACGTTTGCAGTACCGCCTGTGTTACTAAAGTAACTATGGTTGTCCTTGGTTCTCAGTACACCAGTTGCAGTTTCAAATACCGTGCCGTGGGCAAGCTTGTACAGATAGTGACCTGCTTCATTCACCTTGTTGTTAGCAAATGTAGAGAAGTTAGTCGAGTTGATCTGGTCGTACTTACGGTATGGATACGAAAGAACTACGCCGGTGCTATCTGCAAAAGCAACATAATAGTAGTCGCCATCATAAAGACCGGTAAGAGCCGTGTTGCCACTGTCTACTTGGTACTTAACAATGTCACCAATTGTAAACTTAGAGTTGGCAGTCGGAAGAGTAATGAATCCTGTTGCAGCATTCACAGAACTGTTGGCATTGAATCCGATCTTATTGATTTCTTGATAGACACGGTTACCAACGTCAAAGCCGGTGCTTGAAGTAACAGTAAGAGTCACACGATCATAGTCGAGTGTTCCTACGCCATTGGCAGAGATTAGATCTGTACCGATGAAGATGTCTTCGGTATCACCGAGCGTTCCTACGTTAAACTGTGCACCGGATCCAAAGCTAGTTGATAGTGGGATCGCACTGGTGTTAGTTGTCTGTGTAAGAAGACGGGCATACTGTGATGCTACATAGTCACCGCCGGCATTCGATGTCGTATATGTAACGATCGTTGCCTTAGATGTATTAGCATCTGTATAGATCTGATCTGTTTCGGCAAAATAACCTTTCAAAGGAATGAAAGTCAGATTGCCTGTACCGGTTCCTGAGTCGTGTGAAACAGTTAACAGAAGGCCCTCAGCGACCTTCTTATTGGCACTATCATAACGATAGATTCGACTACTGAGTGGAAGTGCATTGTTATTAGCAGAAGAATATTTTAGTGTATTAATATACTTTTTAATCTCATATACGCCAACGGTCAGATCTACCATGGCTACATTAGCAGAGATAGAAGGATTGTTAGTTACTTCAAGTCTTTCGCCTATTGGAAACACGCCATCTGCCGAAGTAAGAACAAGAGTGTTGCCTGTACCTGCCGCTGTGATGCTTTGAATTACACCGGTACCGACAATAGCAGATGTATTCTTGTACAGAACATCTTGTCCTACCTGAAGTGTTCCGATCTGGTCTTGTACTGTTACGGTGTAGGTCTGAGGAATGCCCATGACCTTACCGCCAATCGTTCTGTCTTCAACCGTGTTGGCGTAGAACGTGATGGTATTACCAGTTGTATAGTATGTCGCAGTATTTGTAAACGCGCCATTTACATGTGAGATCATTACAGTGCCGTTGGCACCCATCTGATCTAGATCGATAATCTTACCGGCACCGACAACATTGCCGCCAGAGTATCTAGAAACAACGGCACCGATTGAAAGGTTTGCAGTAGCACTGGTAAATGTGGCGTTAACGATCGGCTCGATTGCTTGTTCGAACAAGCGGAAGTATTGATCGCTGTTTGTATTGGCTACAACATTCTCTAGCGAGATTACCTTTTCAGAGATAATTGATTCGGCGTCTAGCGTATAACCATAACCACCATCAATAAAGATGAAGTCAACAATGCCGGTTGCTTCACTGACAGACTCGACGCGTGCTAATCCACCTAGACCGTTCGTTGTACCAACAAATGTAACAATATCACCAACATTGAACTCACGGCTTCTGTCCTGCAGAATAACTCTATTAACAGAGCCAACAAGTTTAGCTCTCTTGGCTCTATCAAAGATTGGTGTATTATTAACGTTCAGACCGATCAGTTCACCGTTCTGGAACAGACCGGTGCGGTTACTGATATAAAGTAGATCTACGTATCCGGCACTTGTACGGCGGCGAATAAACTTCTCTACGAAAGCCTTTGCGCCGGAGATAGCACCGATGATCTGTTTGCCTACATAGTCTACATTGTAGCGACTGTGTGTAACTTCGAGATATTCTGGTCTTTCCCAAAGACCGTCTGACACACGAAGAATGTTATCGGCAGGATAACGAACCTCGGCTGATGTACCGTATACCAGTTTGAAAAACAGGTCGATTGAACGTTCTGTACCCTTGGAACGATATAGATCCAAAGAGTTCTTTACAAGAAGTTCTTTATTTGTCGCCGTATCGAACTGGATGTTCTTTAGATATTTTTCTTTGAATTGCAGAATGAACTCATCTACAGTAGTATCAATGTCTCTGTAGTCTGGAAGCTTGCGCGCCTGATAGGTGACATTGTTTGCAGCCTCCATCCACTCATAGTATGCCTTGACAAAGGCAATAAACTGTGGTCCCTCTTCCTTATAGAAAGAAGGAAATTGGTTCTCTACGAGAGGAGAAATGAGTGATTCTATTTTCTTCATTATTCTCTAATCTGTTCGATTGTGATGTTCACGTCTGGTTCAATGATATTTAGTATCACATTCTGGATCGCCGTAATATCACGTGATCTTGGTTCAGCATAGATCTTAAGTGACGTCCCTGAATAATTCTGAATATTAAAGTTGTTCAGTCTTACAACACCGGTGTCATAGTCCACTGTACCGATATCAACAATCTTCTTATGATTGGCGCCGACAGGTGTTACGATTCTTACAACACCGTCACCGTTATCCTCAAGAACGCAGTTCTGAATTCCAGTGTATGTGAATGTTGTGGATGTGATTCCATGCACGTCAATGATAGGATGTTCATCGCCCAATAGAGGAATCTCTTGAGTCAGTGGATTTTTGAAGTCAACTGTCAGGTTCAAAGGAATATTCAGTTGAGGTGTAAGATATTTTACAAGCAGAACATCTGTTTCGTTACTGATGATTGCATTGTCCGTAGCATCAACAGCCTGGACAAGCTTAGAGTATCTAAACGTTCTTGCAAAGCTGTTTAGATTCGTTGATGCATAGTTAAGGATAGAGTCGATAACATATGTACGAATGTCTTCAGGATTCAATCCAGTACGGTTGATGTTGTACCTTACCGTACTGTCGATCTTTAGGTATGTATAGTCTGGTGTGACAAACAGCGGTTCCATGGCAACAGATGAACGTGAGCGAAGGAATCTTCTGTACTCTTCTTGTTTGATCTGTGGAAGACCATCGACATCTGTAAGATCGACTGAAACAAAGATACGACCATATTGTGGAGGTGTTGCATCCTCGCCGCCATATGCAGTAACAGCATTAATCTCTGGGTAGTTTGCCTTCAGCAGGTTCTCATAGTCTTCTGCTGTAACTGCACGTTCCTGTGTAGTGAAGGCACGTGGAGCGTTGTACTTAATTGAGTTAAGATCCTCGGCAACGGCACCATCTGCTGCGGCTTTAAGAGTTGTGATAGCTACGTTAGCTTCGTTATCTATCCGACCCGCATTGATGAATCTAAAAGCACCGTTAGGAAGTTCGCCGTTTGATACTCGATATTCGATGATTACGATAGCGTTATTCTTTGGCTTACGACCAACAACACCATCACCAAATACTACTTCGTATAGATCACCCACGCCCGGTTGAAGGAAGAACACTTTAGAGTTCTCATCGTAACCGAATAGAGAGGTTGCACGCGAGTACTCGAGGTTAACAGAACCGTTATCCTCTAAAACTGTTACGACAACGCTCGAGATGTCTACGTTCTTATTATTAATCTTAAACACAAGAGGGTTACTATAGTTTACGGCATACGTATCACTCAGGTAGTTACCTTCGTATACTGTAATCGTATCACTGACAAAGGAACCATTTGCTTTGTTTGTGATTACCAGGTTTTGCGTAGTGCTAAATGTAAATGAGTAGTCGTCGACACGAGAGATGAAGGCAGTACCTTTAGGTACAACAATCGAGTTTTTATTAGGATCTGTTGGTGTAACTGTTATGCGAAGATCTGCTTTAGAAGATGTAAAGGATCTTGGAAGGTAGTTTAGTTCCTTGGCATGTGAGATTACACTATCACGGAGTTTGGCAGAATCCAGAAACATTTCGTTTCCGACCATGTTTAGATAGAATGCATTCTGATATGTATTGTATGCAAGAACATCCAACAGAACAGATAGGTTACTGCCTTCAAAATCATAGTCTTGGAATTCATCCTGCTCAGACAGATATGTCTTGAGAGATGTTTTAATTGAATCAAAGTCCAATTGTGTTAAAGCTATACTTGAATTTGCAGCCATTATCTTGCTCTATACAGTGTTAAATTGAGTGTGATAGGATTAGCACTATTTATTACTTCAAAATAGATGTATATGTCATACGAATGTCTTGATTCGTTTGCCTGTACAACAATATCAATCACACGTGCTCTTGGTTCATATATGCGAATGGTTTCATCAATAGTCTTTTTGATCTGCTCTGAAATTATATCAGACATGTTTTCAAATAATAGACTGTTAATTCTACTGCCGATCTCCGGCTGAAACATCCTATCATATTTCTCGGTAAGAATTAGATTGCGGATCGAACGCTTCACAGCCTCTTCGTTGGTGTATTTGGCCAAACGTTTATTCTGTGGGTGAACATTGAAGTTCGAATAGAAGTCACTATAATAGGGCTTCCTGTCAGAAGCTACACTGGTTCTAGTAATCTTATCAATTCTTGTGACGTCTACCATCTAAAACTCTTTTACTTTTATTTATTCGACGTATACGACGTCGACGCAATCTGGAAGCAAGTTCTCGATTAAAGATCCAAAACTAAATATCGGTGGCAAGATGATCCTTAACACATCACACTCAGTCAGTGGATTCTTGCCAGAAAGGATATCTGCCACTCTTTTGATAATCTTCAAGATCTTACCGACAATAGGAAACTGCTGTAAGATATAGCCAGGAGCCTTTGCCATGATATCGTTGATCTTGACGATCAAACCACCCTTGAAGAATCTACGAGCCTTCTGAATAAACTCCTTGAAGGCATCTTCCAGTTCATGAAAGATATCTTCCTTCATGACAATGTCTCTCTTGTTTGTATCAACATCGATCAGATCACCGAGCGTTCCGATCAGCGGAATACGTATTGCCAAGATTGTTTCAATGGCTTCATCTAAGATCTTTTGACCAAGATCCTCAGCTGCTTTACCAGATAGGACATCTTCCTTGGCTTTCTTGATCTTCGCCTTATACTCTGCAACCATCTTATCAAAAGCTTGTTCAACAGTGACAGTAGGATCCACGGCAGCTGTAATCAGATCATAGATCGGTTTACCAATAATTGGAATAACCTTCACTGCTTTTGCAATAGCATTAGCCACAGATCCAATAAAGTCATTAATAAGTTCGTTAAACCAGTTCTTTACCTTATGCCATACTTCTTCTGCTTCAAGATCCGGCGCCTTAATTCCTAGACTTCCATCATACTTAGAATCGATGCCGAGGAACTTCTTTACCTCTTCAAGATCTTCTTTAAGAGCAGCCTTTATCTTTTTTTGGCCATCCTTTGTGAACATATCAATAATCAAAGGATCGTACTTGTATGGATTGCCTTTATCATCAACTAGCGTTGCTGTTCCAATAAAAGGAATAGGAACTATAAAAGGATTAGGAACACCAAGAAGCTTGGCAACATCTAGAAGGATCTCTACAATACTTTTCTTAAAGTATTCTTCGATGTCTTTACCAAGTTCACGTGCTCGATATCTGTACTCAAGTTCTTTTGATTTCAGTTTATCAAATGGCTTTGTTGTTATAGAGTCAACTGGCAGCATTACCTCTTCAATAGCAAGAACGGCAGCAATAACAGCCAATGAACAATCATCGTCACCAGCAGCAGATAGGTTAAGTCTGCCCATTGTTCTACCAATGTTCTTAAAGTATGCGTTTAATTCTTTCTTTCCAATTTTGCCGTCTGGTGGGCATTCCAACTTCGGAATCTTTGGAAGCGCAATAGTAATCGTCATCCATTAATCCCGATTACGGTCCCTTGGATATTCACCACGCCATTTGCTGATTTTATATTAATATCCTTATCAGCTACAATCTCAATCTTGCCATCGGCAGCTATAATCTGTAAACCGCCTTTGACAACAGAAATTTTATGATCTTCCATCGTGACGCTTACAGAATCTTTCATTGATTTTGTAATGATAGTTCCATCAGGAAAGATCTCTACATAAGATCCAGACTTATGATATACGTGAATGCGTTCGGCTTTTGGCGTATCATCTAACTCTAGAACGTGGCCACTCTCGGTTGTTATAGTTTTATTGTACGGATATTTTGCAGCGTATTTGGTTTCTTCTTCGTGCAATCCGGTAACATAATCCTTCTGCACAGGGCCGACGCCTCTAGCATAACTTGATACCGAGTGGTTGCTATCATCTACTGCATAAGGAAAGCTACCGATGATATAAGACAGTTTAGAGTCGACTCTGAACCCAAACACTTTAGAGTCCAGGTTAAGGCCTACTGCAGACGTTCCTATTCCCTTTGCATTTGCACCGGTTGTAGGCATTACAATATGACACCAAAATAGATTGGCATTGGATTCTACCGAGTGACCGATAAGTTCTTTTACCTTGACACGACCCATCTTCATTGGATCATCAATGTCAACAACTTCGCCCTGGAACCAACGTTCAATATCCATTCATAATTCCTTTATGCAGTAGTAGCTCTTGGAGCATTACCACCGTAACCATCTTTTACAATCTCTAGTCCCTGCATATACTCTGCACCCTCACCGAATGTTAATACGTGATGGCACTTCGTTACCAAATAGTTACCAGCAACCATTGTATTAGTATCGACGTATGGTCTATCCTGTCCTATCGTTAATGCACTAAATTCAGGGATCTTCGCCGTAATCACATCTCCGATCGTCACCGTAGTATCGCCGTAGATAGTAATATGTGCAATGGTATTAAACAGAAATGACAGATAGTGTGGTCTAATAGCTGCTGCGTATCCCGACTCCGAAGTTTCAGTTGTCGGATCATAACGAACTATGCATATTCTGCCTTTATTCTTTGCCAGGTCATTCTGTGTTGTAGCGGATGAGGATATTGAATTCTTGTTTAGTTGCACAAAGTTCAATCGCTTCGGATCTATATCAATATCCTCGATCTGCTGTGACATGGTATTAAGTTTTTTTACGGAGATTTTACCAGCACCGAGTGCACGTGTGACGTTTTCATT
>Ga0075473_10001392_pt1 | contig 10056 bp, 10 predicted proteins | sample DEB19_08_DNA_FD_76340 | JGI IMG/M metagenome (GOLD analysis project Ga0075473, IMG submission 76340) | Aqueous microbial communities from the Delaware River and Bay under freshwater to marine salinity gradient to study organic matter... | ecosystem: Environmental > Aquatic > Marine > Coastal ... | reverse complement strand
TTTTATTTATTAATTTTTAAGGTGTAATCCAACAAGCCCACAAATTGTAATCTACAATATGAAAGTATCCTGTTGTTTTTCCTGTTATTGATGTTGTACCTAAGAAATTTATCGAATCAGGCTGCCCCTCGTCAGGAACTCTTGGCGTTGCTACGGTTGATACATCTCCTTTGTTAATAACGTATATTTTAGTATTCCAAGCGTTATTAAAAGTTGATATTAAAGGAAGAACTATCAATGGGGTTATTTCTTCTTCAGGATTTTCTATAATAATATAAACTTCTTCTAACGCTGAATTGTCAAGAGCGTTAGGTAAAGCCGTACCTGTGTTTATAGGTAAATTAAACTCGTAAGTATCTGATGTAGTAATTCTAACTATACCTTTTAATGTTTTTTGAATTGTCGCCATTTTATTTAAAACTATTTATTTGTGTTTTCACCTCGTCCATTATTTTGTTCCCTAATTCATCTGGTGTTGCAGCCTGAATAGTCTTTTCTGTGTTTACATATTCGCCTGTTGTCTTATTAAAGATAGACGTTTTTAATTTGTTTTGGTCATCTACATAGTTAATTATCATTGGTCTTTTAGTTACATAGTCAACTAATGTAAATCCAAAACCTATACCTTGGTCTTGCTTACTTGAAAAGTTTACAGGTTGATTAGTTTTAGTAAATATAAGATTAGTGTCTGCTAAATCTTTTTGAAATCTACCTTTTAACCACCCATTAAACATACTCATTTTTTTTATGTATGTTGTAAAATCACGATAAATAGTGTTTTGATAATCTTTTCTTGTTGACTTTTTACCAAAATATGTATCAACGACTTCTTTTGAAATATCGTTATTAACTCTTTCTAAATTTGAAATAACTATTGCTAACATATTAAAATTTTTGATTGTAAATATCGTATTGTATTCCTAATTTAACCGTGTTCTTATTCAACTGACTTGATGTTGAATAAATTTTGTTATCTAAAGCGTTTGTAGGATATGCGTTATTAGATTGTAAAACTAAAGGCTTATTATTCAAATAATTCCAATAGTAGTAAACAAAGCTACTAAATGTTTCGAGTGAAGCGCCTGTTACCCAAAACATAATAAGTCCTTTTTCAGTAGGCCAAACAGAAGGCAAAGCAACTGACGTATCTAATTCTGCTGGTAAAACACTTTCTGTAATTAAGCTATCTTTAGTGTCAAGTTTTATTTTTGTCATTCTGAATTGTTGAGCACCATAAGTTGCCGATGCGTAAGTTGATAGTACACTATAAAAGTTTTCTCTATCAAATTCAAAAGTATATGAAGGAGACAAAGTATTACTAAACAAAAAAGTACCAGAGTTTATGTATTCACCTGTAAAAGTATCACGAATAGGAAGAAACGTAACTCTTGTATTATTTACCCATTCAGGACTCCAAAAAGCACCTACATCATTAAAATTTTGACCGCTGTCAAAAGATTGCTGATTACTAACTAAATATAGAACTCCTTTTGGGTGAGACTGCCAAGCGCCATTAAAAAACGTTTCATCAATAGCACCTGCAGGATTGAAATTTGTAGTAGAAGACAAACCAATTATTGGCTGAACCAATTTAGTCTGACCTGTTAGTGTATTATATCCAACTTGATATACAAAATCACCTATGTTTGATTCTGCATACCATATCCATCCAGCGTTTGGGCCATCCATCATTCTATAAAAATCATCATTCATAGCGTAATAAGGATTTGAATAATTCCAACTGCCTGTTAAAACTGACTCTCCTGTCAAGTCATTATACAACGTTAAAACACTAACGCCAGGACCTACTATCGTGTCAACTGCTGATAAAACACCATTGTTTAAAGTCAAAGTAGTTGTCCAAGTTTGAAGAATATAACCGTCTCCTACAGGATAATTTGGTAATAAAAATTTAACTTGATTAGGTACACTTTCAGTTTGATAAGTGTAATCGTAAAAATAGTCCCAAAACTGAGATGTCATTTGTAACTCTGCAACTTTTATTAACGTTGTTTGGTCAATAGCACTTGGTTTAAAAGCAACCCAATATCCATATATTCCCGATTGGTCTATTTGGTCGTATGCTTCATATATTAAAGTGCCGTCACTAAGAATTGTCTCAGGATAAAAAGCAACAGCTAAATTACCATTATTAAGTCTAAATACATAATTAGCAGGTGCTGTAAAACCAGCATTTTCTATGTACTCGCCCCAAAGTTGTGACGTGTCAACCGCTTGACTAACTACTGATGTAGGAAGAGTTGCGAATTTGTACTCATTTAAACCAACAGAACCTGTTACAACCCAAGTATTATTGTCTGATACAGCCAGCCACAAAGCGCCTGAATTTTGATTTATAGTAAGTTGACTACCTCCTTCTATTGAATCTGCTGAATTACAATTTACCGTAATAGGGTTATTACTTGCGTTCTTATTTTTGTCTGTAATATAAATCTTTGCGTTCCAAAAACCTTTCAAGTCACTAATCTTAAATAAATTTATTGAAACAGCGCCTAACGTAGTATCGCACTCAAGGTAAACTTCATATAATTGAAGCAATCTCCAACTTGGGTCGGCGACTAAATTGTAAGTTCCTGTTATGTTCTGTATTATCATTTTATTAAACTTTGTAAGTTATTTTTTTACTTGCTAAATCTTTGTTTATTATATCTTTCCAAGTCTGAGATAATTCTGACGCTAAAGCGCCTGAAAGACCACCTTTGTAATTAGGCTCAGGGTTTAAATAACCGCTTGACAACTCTCTTATTCCATAAGCGGCTGAAATACCTGCAAAATCGGCGTTATTTTTTACGTTCTTGAATACACCTACAATAGTGTCTTCATCTGTGCCATAACCATCCATAGCCGTGAATAATGTAGTAGCAAAAGCTAACATTTGAGCCTTACTTAAAGTTGCTTTAGTTGAAGGGTTTGTATTTAAGTTATCAAACTCTTGATTCCAACCTCTATCTTCTTGTCTGTCTCCTTGAGTCTTTCCACTACCTACGTTTTTAATCATCTTGTAAACTTTGTAGCCTGCTAAAGCAATACCTCCTATTACAATTACAGCAATGGCTCCTTTAGCCCAAGGTGGTAAAGTAGTATATTGTTGTTTTGCGAAATCTCCTCTTGCCATTTTATTCTATTTTAACGTTGTAAATATAATTAATTTTTTTGTGTTTTTACCATTTTATGCAAAATTACTTGACTCAATAATTCCAACAAAATCACCAAACGCTTTAAATGTTATTTCGTCACACCCATTTGCTCTTCCAACATAAGTTACAAGGGCTACTCCAGAGTTGGCTATAACGTCTCCTAATACTGCACCAGCTATCGCTATTGGGCTTACAGGCAAGCTATCAATAGAAGAAGGTTTAAATATAAAAGGATGTAGAGTTGGTCCGTTTTTTATATTAGTCACAGAAGCACCTATCAAAGGAACGTTACTGCAAGTAAATTCTCCAACAAAAGATGTCATATAAGTAGGTATAGTTATATCTAAATTTATTGGGTCGCATATTGTTGGGTCTGAGAAATCTAAATTTTCTTGCCAATTTGAGTATCCTTTATGAATTATTCTATCATTAAAAACTCTTCCTGCAACACCTGATGGATATGAAACGATAGAATTATTTTCAATTATACAATTATTCATTTCAGAAGCACCTAAAATGGCGTCACCAAGAAAAGGCATTGTAAGTGAACTATTATTAGATATTCTGCAATTCAGAATTTTTGTTACGTCAGAAGGCGAAAAACTATTTATAGAATTTATATTTATAGATGAACTGCTATCTACAATGTTATTTCTTATGATTGCATTTTCAACATCTCCTGTAAACTTCCAAATACTTGCTTGAATAACCTTATTTCTTCTTACGTCTGAATTTTTTATATTTTGAAATTCAAAATTACATAACTGATTAACGTGATTATCGTCAAAATTGCAACCTGAATCTAAAAAGCCTTGAATAGTAATAGTTCCTCCTATTAAATTATTTCTTGTAAAGTCAGCACTTGTTTTAATCTCACCAAATATATCAATTTGACCTGCACTTGATAGTATATTTCCAATACAAGAACCGCTATTTTGATAAACTCTTAATATAGCATTAGACGTAACAAAATTAGAAGCAAAAGAACCAGGGTTTATATGATTAGTATATGAATAATACTCTCCGCTATCACAAAAGTTTCCTAATATCAACGCTTGACAATTAGTCATACTCCAAATAGAAAGACCATATACAACATTTTTTCTGCAATCATCTCTACCCCATTGAAAATCTAACAGAGTGTTTGGCAATCCTTTAGTATGTAGCATAACTTTGTTTTCTCTTTTGTCTTCTCTGTAAACTATTGCGTTTACAAGAGGATTAGAATCATAAGTTACAAAGTCGCTTTCTGCAATATATCCATTTGTAATAGATGGAGGAAGATAAAGCCAATTTACTGCGTCTGTACTCGGTGCTGAACCTGTTAGACCTGTTATTGATTGATAATGTTTATTGTTCCAAATAACTACGTCTCCTATTGTGAATCCTGCATAAGCACTATCCCATATACCTATTGTAGCTGTATATCCTGGAACACCCGAATAATTACCAACTAATTGATAGTCTGCATTTAAAAAGTTACCCGTTCCATTACTGCTCACGCTGTTAGGTCCTGTTCCTGTTACAAGAACACCAGAGCCATTAACGTAATTTACAGGAGAAACGAGATATTGTTGTCCTGAAACAATACTATTAGTATTTATTAGAGCGTTTAAACCTGCGTTGTTTACAGATATTACGCTTCCTCCTCCTGATGGTGCTTCTGTGTATGTAATCATTTTATGCTAACAATACTAAATTCGTTCTTAAACAAAGATTTCCGCTATTTGTATATTCTATAAAGTCACAGCCGTTCAATCTTCCTGTAATTGTATTTAATGGTGCTGGTGCGTCACAAACCATATTACCTGCTACTGCACCTGCTATTAATGTATGTTGTAATCCAACACTCTGTCCGTCTGCAGGCTTTATGATATATTTATGATTTGTAGGTTGATTAAGTATTTTATCTATTACTTTACCCGTAGAGTTTGTAAGTGTAATAATTCCAATATAATCATATAAAACGTCTAAAGTTAAAGTTCCTAAAGCAAAGGAACCTCCGTTCATATCAATACTTAATTGCCAATTACTAAAATCTTTTCTTATTTTTCTGTTTGTATAAGTTTGTGCTATTGCACCGTCAATTCTTACAAAATTACCATCAGATATTTCGCAACCAACTACATTTATATTTGACCAAGTATCGGCTGAAAAAAACGTAAGAGTGCCCATATTTGATAAATATGTTTTTAATATATTACATACAAGCATATATTCAACTTGTATTTTTGAATTTTGAATTAAATAGGTGTCTGATATAGTTGAACTGGCCTGTAAACCATTTATTTGTATCGTGGAAGCCGACTCAATTCTGTTTCTGTTAAACTTTGAAGCCGATTCTATTTCTCCTATGTTTACTGCTGTTTGATTTCCAGATATGTAATTTGAAGAAAAAGAACCTCTTACTGACGTACTTGATACAGCTAATTGACATACTATATTTAATAGTACAACACCAGGCTCTAATCTTGGTGTAGTGTCAGCCATAGTCCCACCGGAGTAAACTTCATTTGCTACAAATGTTGCGTTGCTATTAGTACATAGCATTAAACCAGTTGAATAAACTTTATTATATGTAACAACGTCTCTACCCCATTGAAAAAGTGCTAATGTATTTTCTCCTTTTGAGTTTGTATAATCATCTACCTCGTTTAATCTTTTGTCTGCTCGATATATTACTCTATTAGTTAAAGCGTTATATTTTACAAAATCTACTTCTTCTATGTAGCCATTTGTTTTTGAAGGTGCTAAAACCATCCAATTTACTGCGTCTGAATTTGGTGCTGTACCCCAAACACCTGTTATATTTTTGTAGTGAAGATTAAAATATATTACAACGTCTCCTGCTACAACTCCTGCTGGAGGAGGTAGTGTTTCCCATATACCTTTATTAGCAACAAATCCTGCGACGGAAGAGTAATTACCTACTTTCTGATAATCTGCATTAAGAAAAACACCTGAGCCGTGCAAAGTTGTTATTGAACTATTACCAACACCTTGAACAATTACTGACGAAGCGTTTAAAGGGTTCGTTACTTGATAAAACGTTCCTGGTTGTATAGTACCTCCTGTTATTAGTGCTTGTAAGGCTGCATTTGTTAGTGATACAAAGTTTGAGCCTGAGCCTGGAATCGTTACAATAGTTGCGTTATTAATAACGTCATCTGTTGCTGTAACCCCTGCGCCTACAAAATTTAGTTTTAATCTTTGAGGTAAATTTACCCCTTCATCTTGAACGGTTTGATAAAAACCACCTGCACCACTACCACTTGCGAAAGCGTTATTGTTTGCTATGTATGTATAGTTGCTCATTATTCTAACAAGACAACCACCATAATTAGTGTTTAATACTACTGATGAAGCGGCGTTTATTTTTTGAGGAACAGGAACATTGTTTGAATCAACGCCGTTACCTGCATTTATTGTAATGTTATTTACACTTGCGTTTCCACTATTGTCAATAACATAAAGTTTATATTGTGTCGACCAATAGCCATTTGGTATTCCCAAAAGATTTATCGTTACAGGTCCTGCGGCTGTATTACATAAAAGAATTACGTCATCTGGAAATACATCAACTACGCCAGTGACTATTCTTATATTATCAGGATATTTTGTAGATTTTAATTCAGCCATTTCTTATTACATTAAATTTTGTGACTCTCTTGCTTCTTGATAGAAAAACTTTTTCAATGATTTCTGTCTGTAATAGAATCCCATCGTTACGGTCATTCCCGCAAGAACTTTATACTTTATTACATCCATACCATCAGGTATAAAAGGTCTTCCAAGAGACTGCATTATTTGATAATTTACAACGTATCCAAAAACCTGCATAAGGTCAATTTGTAGATTCAAGTTTATAGGATGAATCTTTTGAGTTCCTGTTATCTCTTTATTAGTGTATTGAAGAGATTGACTTATTTGTTGATTTACTAAAGGCCCTGAGAATGTAAATTTAGCATTTACAATCATTGTAGGATTAGCTAACAAATTAAATAGTACATCTGAGTAGCTTATAGGACTATTAGCGACAGAAATTTTATCATTTAAGTTTAAAGACGTGTTATACAGATAGTCTAAAGGCATTGAAGGGTTGAATAACTCTAAAACAAAATCGTGAGGAGAATTATTGTTGAAAATTAAAACTAATTCTTTAAGTTTTTTTCCTTTGTAATACCCTATCTCTTTTACATCATCTGCTTTTTTGTCTTTACTTAATATGAACTTACTTACGCCTTCAACGATTACTTTTTTGTCTCTCGGAACAATAATCTTAGAAATCTTTTTTTCTCCTGAGCCTACAATTTTTGCGCCTTTTTTAACCCCAAAATCTTTTGTTGGTTTAATACTTTGAATAGGTCTTTGAGGTCGTCTTTCTAAAGGTCTCTGAACTTTACTTTGTAAAGGTCTTTGAACTTGTCTTTTTTGAGCAGGTTGTTTTTCAACTCTTTTCTTTACAAGTTTTATTGGCTTAATTGTCTTTTTACCTTCTACTATAACTGGTCTTCCTGTAGGTACAATTACACGTTTTATTTTATCCTCTCTCTTCTTTTCAATCTGTCTATTTACCTTTTTAAAAGAACCTTTAAAATCTTTGCCTGATATATTGCTGAAATCAATATCGTTGTAATCAAATTCGTTTATATCTTCATTATCAACGTAGTTGTCTTCATCAACACCAGCGAACTCTCCATCGTCATCGGCGATATATTCAAAAGCCTCGTCAATACCATCAGGCATAAAGGTATCGTCACCTACACCTTCAAACTCTCCTGTGTTATCTGAGTCTAAAATTTCGTCTTCGTTATATTCGTATTCAGCCATTTTTTTAATTTAATTTAGCATACTCTTGATTCTCGAATTTCTGAATATAGTCATTAATTTTTCTCATTCTGTTTAAATTGCTTTCTGTTTGTGCGCCTAAAAAAACGTTAGCAAAAACACAGATAGCATCCACTTTTGAAAAACCAAGACCTAAATAAATGTATAGAGCGTTAATATCAGCACCTATTTCATTACTTATATCAAGACCTATTTTTGGGTTTTTATACTTATGAGAAAATTCGTGCAATAAAATCATCAATCTCATTGGTATAGTATATTTATCAAATTTCGCTTTAGCAACTTCAATAGTTCCTGACCTATGACCTATACGAGCAGGCGTATTCATTGCTTTACCGTTGAAATGTCTTATTACATCAAAGTATTTTATTCTAAAAGCGTCATCATTTGTTTGATACATTACCCCTTGAGGTGTTGCAGGTTTAAAACCACTAACTTGACAAAAATATAGTGCAAGTTTTAAAAAATCTAAAGTTTCGTTATCAAGTGCAATGTTATATGTTAGCAAAGGTTTCTCTTCAATAGTTACTTCATAATCTTTGTCTTTAATATCATTAACGTTTAAAACACCTACAAACAATTCTTTTGGGCTTATAGGAAAACTCAGATATATCTCTCTCTCTTTATCAACTTGTATCTGTCTTTCAGCATAACAACTATTTTTTTTGCCATAGTCCTCAGCCCAAACACGAAATTTTTTAGGTGTCTTAGACTTAATTTTAATGTAAAGCCTAAATTTTCTATTATTTGAATCGTAACGTGTAAACATTATTTAGTAGGTTGAGCAGGTGCTGACTCAGTTGTTTTTTTACTTCTAAAAATAAAATAACCAATTACAACTACGGCTAAAACTCCACCACCAATAAGCAACATTCTATTTCTTTTTTTTCTTTTTTCTTCTTCTGGAGTAGTAACGACAACGCTTCCTCCTGGAGTAGTAACGCTACCACCTGGAATTGTACCTCCTTCAGAACCTGTAACAACAGGTTGAGGTTGAACACCGAAAAGACCTAAAACGCTGTCTATAATTCCCGTTTGCTGACCTATTTGTATCCATCCTTTAACTTTATCCCATTGAAGACCTCTTTTAGCGGCTTCTTCTTTTTGCTGAGGTGTTGGTTCTGTTGTAGTAGTTGTTGTTGTTACTACTGGTGCTGATGGTGTAGTAGGCATACCTGTAAGTATGTTAGTCATTGTTTGAGCAGTAGCAACAAAGCTATCTCCGTACTTATCCCACGCTTTAACGGTAGAAGGTCCAAACGTTCCATATCCGCTACCTTTGTTAAGCAATTTACCATTGTTTAACTCTGCGTCTGTGGCTCCTACCCACTTTATGCCTTTTGCATCCAACCAATCTTGAAACGCCTTTATTCTTCCTACGCTATTTTTAATAATAGCCGCATCGGCGTTCATATAAAAGTCTGCGTTACTAACTTTTTTTCTGTTAATATAAACAGGATATTTCGTCAATACTTTCATTTTAATTTTTTTTTAAAGTTACTTATTTTTTATTCTGTAAACAATATATGCACCGAGAATTGCACCTGCAATCCCTCCGTATATTTTATTTTTATTATCTAAACTTGTAAGCCAATTTTGTTTTTCAGCGATATAAACGCCTGCAACACCTACAACAGCGCCAATTAAAAGAGCGTCAACGTATTTAATGTTGCTTGTCTTTTTTACTACAATCTTGTTTTCTGTCTTAGTCTCTTCTTTTGTTTCTTTTTCTCCTTCAACATTAGAAGAAATTTCTTTTGTCACTACTTCTTTTACCATATCCACAGGAACTACAAGTGCGCCTGAAACAAGAACGAAAGCAGGTTGATTGTTAGCGTGTTTTAACTCTCCTTTTATTACATCACCTTTTCTAAATCTCTTAAACTTAATTTGCTGAGGTTTATGTGGCAGACCCGTTGCTACAACGTAAGGTGAGCGAAAGTCTTGTGTTAATTGATATGATTTTAAAGCCATTATTTATTCAGTTTAACTTGTTCGTTTTTTTCTTTAGCCTTTTTGTATTGAGAGTAAACTAAAACTCCAATACCTA
>Ga0075473_10001389_pt1 | contig 10060 bp, 4 predicted proteins | sample DEB19_08_DNA_FD_76340 | JGI IMG/M metagenome (GOLD analysis project Ga0075473, IMG submission 76340) | Aqueous microbial communities from the Delaware River and Bay under freshwater to marine salinity gradient to study organic matter... | ecosystem: Environmental > Aquatic > Marine > Coastal ... | reverse complement strand
GGTGGGGCACGCGCCACCCTGGTCGCCGACCTGCTCGAAGGATCGAATCTTCCCCCCGTCATTCCCGACGATCGTCTCTGCCCCGAAGCACAGCGCGGCCTTACCGACTTTGACTTCTTCCGCAGGTACTACCTGGGCCGTGTCCCCAGCCCCTGGCAGGTGGACGCCGCCTACAAGATCGTCGAACTGCTCGAATCAGAAGACAAAGAACACCTCTGCGTGAACGTCGCCCCAGGTGCCGGCAAGTCAACCCTGTTCCACGACGTGGCCGTATGGTGCATCGTCCGCAACAGAGCAATCCGTGTTCTCTACGGATCCGTGTCCCTTGCGCTCGCAAAGATGTACTCGCGCCGAATCCGAGAAACACTCGAACGCCCCGTCCCCATCCAACCCGACCCCGAACTGGTACGCAAAGGACTCGCCGTCAACGCCGAAGGATGCTTGGCTGTGGATTATGGCCGTTTCAGACCCTCAGATAAGGGTGCTTTGTGGAGGGCAGAAGAGTTCATTGTCGAGCAGCACTCCCAGTCCGGCCTCGACAACAAGGAACCCACCGTCCGCGCCTATGGTTTCGACTCTGAGTTCATCGGTCACCGCGCCGACCTGGTGCTGTTCGACGACGTAGCGTCCCCTGAGAACAGTAAAGAGTCCACAGCTCGCGACCGTCTCCTCGAACGCTGGGACTCGATGGCCGAAGCACGCGTCGATCCGGGCGGTTTGCTCGCTGTCATCGGTCAGAGACTCGGATCCCAGGACCTGTACGCGCATTGCCTCTCCAAAGAGACCTTCGAGGACCTCGATGACCTGTACGACGGGTCTGATGTGACCGGATCAGACACCGACACCACGGTTGAGCCACTCCGTATCAAGAAATATAAGCAACTTGTGTACAAGGCGTACTACGAAGACCTTGACACAGGCCCCGAATCGCGCCGAAAGTTTGCCAAACCGTGGCCCGAAGGACCTCTGCTGGATCCGTTCCGTCTGTCTTGGCAGGATCTGTCGTTCATTCGCCATTCCAGCCCGCAGAAGTTCAAGGTTGTGTACCAGCAAGAGGACCTGGACATGGACAACGCGCTGATCGAACGTGTGTGGGCGACCGGCGGTCTCGGTCCTGACGGGGTTCTGTACCCCGGATGCATCGACAATGACCGTCAACCGGGGTATGTGCCACCAGGGTTGGAACCACCGATCATTTCGGTCTGTTCAATCGACCCTTCACCCACCCAGTTTTGGGCTATCCAATGGTGGCTGTACCAGCCTGAGACAAATCTGCGCTATCTGATCGATATTGAGCGCAGGAAACTGACAGCCGAGGAACTGCTTGGATACGACGTGTCTACCCGAGAGTACTCGGGAATCATGGAAGAGTGGCAGGGCCGATCCGACAGGATGGGCTACCCCATCACCCATTGGATTGTTGAGATCAACGCGGCCCAGCGGTTCCTGTTGGCGCACAACTTTGTCCGCACCTGGCAGGCGATCAACGAAACCTCTGTGATCCCGCACACAACCGCCCGAAACAAACTGGACGAACACATGGGTGTCGAGGCTCTTCTGCCTCCGTTGTGGAGATCGGGATCGGTCAGGCTTCCGACGATGCGCGGCAACTACAAGACGATGATCTTCGTGGACGAAATGTGCAGCTGGCACCGACAGAAGAAGCACAACACCGACACGGTGATGGCGCATTGGTTTGCCGAACTTCATATGCCGGATCTGACAGAACCTGTCGTAGCACCAAGAATGTGGCGTCCTTCATGGCTCGCCGTGTAATATCCTTGCTGTCCATGTCTGTTACGGGGTTTGTCAATGATTAGTGCTGAAGAGATCGTCACCCTGTACAAGTTGCGTCGAGACGCCCAGGGACCTCTTCTGCGACGGATGCGCGACATCAAAGACCTCGTCAACGGCGACATCATCGTTCCGTTGAACGAACTCGACAAGAACGCCAAGACATCGGTCGCAAACCTCGTCAACCAGGGTCTTGAGCAGATGTCCATGCGTGTCGCATCAACCATGCCGGTCCCGTACTTCCCGCCCCTCAAGGAAGGTCAAGAGCGGGCCAAGAATCTTGCCCGCGACCGCACGCGCGCCATGCTGTCCATTTGGGACGCAAATAGGATGTCGGCCAAGATGCGCCGACGTTCCCGCAACCTGCTTGCATACTCGTCTGCACCTGTCTACATCAAGCCGAACTTCCGCACCATGCAACCGACATGGCACGTGCGTTCACCGTTGGACACTTTCCCGTCCCCGATGGAGGACCCGGACGATCCGGTTCCGATGAACGTGATCTTCTCCTATAAGAAGACGGTTCGTTGGGTCTACGAACAGTACGGAAACGTCATTCCTGGAATGGATCTCGGCATCACTTCGATGGATGAGCAGGTCACGATGCTGGAGTATGTGTGCGCCGACGAGATCGTCGTTGTTGTCACCGCCTCCGATGACCAGTCAAGCAAGCTGAAGTCGATGCCGGCGATCACCATCGAGCGGATTCCCAACCGTACGGGTCGTCCGCTGGCTGTCATCCCGCAGCGCATTTCGCTCGATGAACCGCGCGGCCAGTTTGACGGATCGCTCGGGATGTACTACACCCGTGCCCGTCTCCAAGCCCTGACGGAGATCGCCATCGAGCGTGGCATCTTCCCCGACGAGTACCTCGTTGCTCGTCCCGGTGAGAATCCGCAGATCATTCAGGTGGCTGACGGCAAGCTTGGCATTCTCGGCGTTGTCAAGGGTGGAGACATCCAGCAGTTCCAACAGAATCCCGGCTACAAGACTGATATCGCGATTGACCGTCTTGAACGCCAGGAACGTCTTGAAAGCGGCATCCCCGCAGAGTTCGGCGGCGAATCAGGAACCAACATTCGCACCGGTCGGCGTGGAGAAACCATTCTTTCGGCGGTCATCGACTTCCGTGTTCAGGAAGCACAGGAGATCTTCGCTGCTGCCCTCCTCGAAGAGGACAAGATTGCGATCGCAATCGAGAAGACGTACTGGGGCAACAGTCCGAAGTCGTTCTACTTGTCGTCTCGCACCGGCGGTAAAGTTGACTACACCCCGAACAAACTGTGGGAAGCCGACTACCACAATGTCGCCTACTCATCGTCAGGTGCTGATGTCAACTCGTTGATTATCGGTATTGGTCAGCGTCTCGGGGTTGGTTTGATTTCGAAGGAGACAGCCCGTGAGACCGACCCGCTCATCGCGGATCCCGAAATGGAGCGTGACCGCATCGTCGCGGAAACGATGGAGTCTGCCCTGTTGGATTCGATCAAGACCCAAGCAGCCGATCCGAATGGCCCGTACCAGCCCGAGGATCTCGCGTATCTCACACGGCTTGTTCTTGTTGAGAACGTGCCCATTTATGATGCGGTTGCTCGTACCAATCGTCGGGCGCAGGAACGTCAGGCCGCTCAGGCTCCGACGCCGCCCGAAGGTGGAATGCCTCCCGAAGCGATGCCGGGACTTGCAACACCTGGAATGGGTGGGGCGCAACAGATGCCTCCGCAGGCTGGAGGGGTTGAAGGTCTCCTTGCACAACTTGGTGGTCAGTAATGGCGTACGGTAATCGCACGGATCTGAACAACCCGATGACCAAGATGGTTGCCCCTGGGCAGACCTACGGCAAGGGTGCAGCACAGCGACGCGCACAGCAGGCTGTTCCGATGGCAAGTGCGGCGTCCGATATGCCGGCGCAGGCACCAGCAGGACCTGTCCCTGGTGGATTGGGTGACTTCACCCGTCCGACAGAACGGCCGCAGGAGCCGATCACCGCTGGAGTGAACTTCGGTCCGGGTATGAACGCTGATCAGGCCGGCGTGAATCGTCCGATGCGTAGCGATGATCCACTTCTCGATCGAATCCAGCAGCTGTACGCAATGTTCCCGAACGAAGACGTGGCTGATCTGCTCGATAGTTACGTCAAAGACGGGTACTGATGCCGTTTTACGATTACAGCGATGAGCCTCAGATGCTTCGCGATGCTCAGTTGCGCGCGAAGCCAAAGCCGAAGACCGCCAATGATGCGCTCGTAGCGAAGCGTTTGGGTGAGATCTACGGTCGTCACCCGTATATGCAGGCTGGCGTAGCGTTGTCGTTTGCTGAAGCTGGTGCGGACATGGCGACTGTTGATGCGTTTGCGGCCAAGTCGGCAACTGTTGCATATGAGAAGACCCAGGCAAATGCCGAGGGTGAGAAGACATCACAAGAACACATTGATCCGTTCTATAACAGCCCCCGTATGAAAGTGATGAGGGGCATTGGAAAGGGTGTTGGTGCTGTCGGTAAAGGGTTGAAGTGGTTCGGCGGCCGGTTGTTCGGCAAGAACGCAATCTTGAAGGGCGCGTCTCGTTGGACTACAGCTGCAATGCAGACCCCTTGGGAATACGCAACTAACGCCATGTCGCGTTTGACCGACCCTGAACGTGGGTCTACAGGTGGATGGTTTGCTTCAACATCTCTCGGAACAATGCTCCAGCACGGGAATGAGTCGGGCAGCGGATTCTTCTTGGGTGGACCCGCAGAAGAAAAACGTCTTGAGAAGGTAAAGCAGTACAGGTGGCAGATCAACGGACAGTCGTACACGATTGGTCGAGGAACAGCCAATATGTTCTCCACCCCAGGAGCTGAAAGCTATAAGTTCATTTCAGGCCTGATCGACGGTGCCGGCGCGATCATTTACGATCCATCAAATATTGTTGGCAAACCGTTGGAGGGTGTTCGCGCAATCCGGGCAACCGTTCCGGCCATTGAGACGGCAACAGAGATTTCAGCTGCGGCCAAACTTGCTCGCGGTTCAGCGGGTTTGATGTCAACGGCAGAACAACACGCTATTGACACCAGCAGGTTCTTCAACTGGCTTGATAACAACTCAATGGCAAGACGTATTGTCACCACCGCCACGGAAGAGACCGACCCGTACAAGATGCTTGAGGCATTTGACTTCAGGATCACGGTTGACGATGCCGTGCGTCTTGCGGCCGCAAAGTCCGAGGACGAAGTGCGCGGCATCTTAGGAGAAGCCGCAACACGTCTCAAAGATCAAACGGAAGCGATCCCATTCCCGACAGATGTTCGCACTATCCCGGCTTCCAAGAAGATTCCCGCGTACAGATTGAAAGCCAATAGTCGTTGGCTTGCTGAAGTACCTGAACAGAACCTCGTTATTCACGGTACACCTGAAGAGCGAATCAAGGCTGTCAAGAACGTCGGTAACTATCTCAAGACGATGAAAGTTGACCCGTATTCCGGTGACGGAAAGAAACTGATGGATGCTGCACTCGAGGCGTTCTCAGAGAACGGCACCCGCGTCAATGCGGATGTCGTGACGCGTTTGTTCTTGGGTGATCCGCGACGCAATATCAAGGGCATTGTTCACATGGCACTTGAACAGGCAGGCCATGAAGCCGACGTGATTGACAATGTCTTGAGCGAGTTCAGAACGGGGTTGGAAACACTTCGTAAATACGCGCATGACACCGCCGGATTGACAGACGACGGTGGGTTCATGGTGCATATGACTCAGTACATGGACGATGATGAGTTGTACAAGCTTCTGAAGGAAGTCCATCCGACCAAAGTTCACCGTCGCATGACGCGAGCAGATTTGGAGGATGTTGTTGCGAATCTTGAACCAGGCGAACTGACTGTTCACGGTCCGATGGCGTTGTCACAGATGCTCAATCATGTCATTGTCCTGCCTGATCCGGCACGGCTTCGTCGTCTGACAACCAACCCCTTCTTCCGGGTTGGGAAAGACGGCAACAAGTTGAAGAGCATGGCCGCACTTACGTACCTCCAGCAGGAGGTGTGGCGTCCATACGCCTTGATGAGCGTTGGTTATGTGGTCCGCAACTCGATGGACGCAACGATGCGTCTCGGTCTTCATGGGTTCCTGTCGCATCCGTTTGATTACATAATGATGGGTCTTGGCCGGCGCGGACTGGGGACTATCAATAAGGGTGATCTTTGGTCTGAAGCAGATATTCTTGCCAACCAGTTCTCCGACGTTGATGACTTTGCTAGCTGGACGCGCCGTACTGCTGTCAACTTGTCCGATGACCCCGCTAAGTCTGTTGCTCATTTGGTGAAGACAAACCAGGTTGCAATCCTTGAACCTTCGGATCTTGCGTACGGTCAGGGACTTGTTGACAATGCGCGCATGATGCACGCGTCACCGGAACAGCGTTTCTATGCACAGATCATGCACCTTCCCGACGATGTGCAACATGACCTGTTTGTGAAGTGGCTTGATTCCGCTGAACCAGGGGCGCGACGTGCCCGCAAGACGATTGTTGATTACATCAAGGACGGACCTGTTGTAGCAAACCGCAATAACGGCCGTGTTCGTAGTTTGGGAAGAATCGCCAATGCTGACACGATGACAACAGACGAAATAGTGAGAGCCTGGTTTGAGAAAGGCAATAAGTGGCAGGTTGACAACTTCACGCAGCAGACCGATGAGTTGCGCGCGGTTGTTGCGTACAACGATGTGCCGAAGGGTGCATCTGAGCTGTGGGACGAAGCAACAGCTACTAGTAAGTCGGTGACCGGCACGCGTCCCAAGCCTGGTGAGTTGCTGGTTGAGGACATCACGATTGATCCGAAGGATCCTCAGTTCAACTACTGGCGCGTTCTTGAACGCGAGGTCAAGGGTGGTGCAGGTCGACCGAAGGTACGCACCTATAAGGTGATTCCGGTTTCCAATCCGGGCGAAGCAATGATTGAAGAAGCTGGGTCTCCTGCGATGAAATCATTTATCCAGGATCTGTTGGAGCAGAATGCGGCCCGTAATCCTGCTGATCCGATGCGTATTCCTGCCCGAGTCATGGGTCGCGTACGGATACCCGAGGCCACCAAACTTTCAGGTGTTACAGAAGGAGCGGCCGCAGCTGCTAGAGCTGTTGCTGCGCCAGCGCGTTTTTTCTTTGATCATTTTGTGAGCAACTGGGAACGGATTATCGACAAGTCGCCAGCGTTCAAGATGGCGTATTACAAGGGTGTTGCTGAGAACGCACGTCTCTTGGCACCAGGTGAAGCGATGTTGTTGGAACGCAATATTGACGAGTTTGCACAGCGCGCGCTGCCCGAAATGTATGCAAAGAACCCCGAGAAGGCAAGAGCTGCATATGTTGGTGGCGACCGTATCTACAAGGACATTCTTGAAGGTATCGATGAAGCGCGATTGAACGCAGATCGTGTCGGCACGGTTCAGCAGTTGCAGGAATACGCATCGACCAGGGCAAGGCGTGATCTTCAGGATCTGTTCTTCTCCACCGCCAACAAGAACAACATTGCAGACGCAACACAGTTGATTGCACCGTTTGGGGCCGCATGGGGAAATATTGTTGGTCGTTACAGCCGCGAGTTGATCGAGAACCCGTTCCGTGTTCGCAAGGTTCAGCAGGTGTATCGCGGTCTTGAACAAGCAGACCCCGATCAGGATGGTCGCGGATTCATTTGGAAAGATCCGACCACAGGACAGATGAAGTTCACGTTCCCGCTGTCGGGCGCGATTGTAAAGGGTGTAACTGGCATCCCAGGAGTTCAGATGGCTGCACCGGTCAGCAGATTGTCTGCTGGCTTCTCTGCTATTCCAGCGTTCGGTCCCGTTGTCCAGTTGGCCGCGAGCGATGTGTTTGACAGGTTCTCTGTTCCCGGTGTCGATTCGTTCCGCAAACTGGTCACCCCGTTCGGCGATGTCGGTTTGAAGTCAATGGTTCCCGGATCAATGCAGAAAGTCTTCTCCGCGCTATTGGACAGCCCGGACAAACTTGAAACCATGTACGGCAATACGTATGTAGACGTTTATCGCCACTTGTCTGCCACGGGTGAATACAACCTTGCCGATCAGAATGAGCGTGTAAGGCTCAACAATGACGCGAAACGCAAGGCACGTGGTATCGCCGCGCTTCGTGCAATCGGACAGTTTGTTGGCCCTACCGCGCCATCTCCTGAGTACCGGTACAAGAAGGGCGCAGGACAGTATTACTACACGTCGGAGATAATCAACTGGTTCCGCGACGAACAGGCCAAGAACTATGACACCGCCGTCGAGAACTTTATCAACGTGTTTGGAGATCAAGCGTTGATCTATATCACGGGCAAGACCGAAGTCATGGAACCGTATAAGGGTATTGATGCGACCGAACAGTTTGCTGCGTGGGAACGGGAGAACGCAGATATTCTTCGCGACCATAAGAGGATCGCTGGTTATCTTGCCCCCGGTGGCACGGAGGCAGACTTCTCGATGCCTGTTTGGTCGCGTCAGATTGCAGCCGGAATGCGTCGCCGTGTTGACCCAACCGATCAGCTTGCCAATGCCCAGTATTCGGTCGGAGCGGCCTTGATGCGTGCCCGTCGAAGGGAATACGGACCGGAGATTTCTCCTGATGAGCAGGACGCACTTGACGATTACAAGGCTGAACTGGTACAGAAATATCCGGGATTTGCGTCAGTTGCGTCATTTGATACACACGGGTTTGACACGATGTTGAAGAACCTGCGTGACTTGATTGCCGACAAGCGAACAGCCGGCAACAAGGTGATCGATTCTGCCTCTGAGTACCTTCGCCTGCGTGACCAGGCAGTAGCCGAACTGAAGGCAGAGCAGAATGTGACGCTCCGTGCCAAGAAGAACGGTAGGGCCGTCCAGCTGAAGAACTGGTTGTACAACTACGGAGAGGACCTGGCTGCTAAGAACCCGGACTTTAGTAGGCTTTGGCAACGCGAACTTTCAGCAGAGGTTGAGGACTAATGGCACTAACAGCGGATAACTCCACGCCCCCGTCATCGGGGACGACACCGTCTCCGTCTACGACCGTTCCCGTAACCCTCCCGCCCAAGACTCAGGGACAAAGCGCAACAGACGACTTCGCGACCTACTACCAAGATCGTTTCGATGACGCGTACACCTACCTGAAGCAGCAGCCTCTCAAGGCGCGTCTTGATCTCCTGGAGATGTTGCGGAAGCGTGGTTTCAGCTCGTCAACGTCTGTGTCTCCCACGGGTCTTGACCCGAGTGATGTGGCGCGTGTCCGCGAACTCTTGATTTACCAAGACACGCTGGAAACCGTGACCGTCGATCAGTTGCTTCCTACCACCATTCAGGAAGTGAAGGGTTGGGCACCGACTGCTTCTACAACCGGATCAAAGTCGAGAACGGCCGGCGCGGATCTTGATTCGTATCTGACGTCTGTGATGCAACAGAAGTTGGGTCGCTCTCCGCGAGCGGATGAAATGGAAAAGTTCCGCAAGGCGTATGCCGCTATGGAGGCAGGTGGAAACGAACCGACTGTTACCACGGCCGCTCAACAGCAAATCGAGACTCAAAACCCTGGCGAGTATGAGGCTTCCCAGTTTGCAAACTTTGCGTCTGCGTTCGAGACAATGTTGCGAGGTGCATGATGGCTAGCAAGAAGAGAACGTCGGACGACGACAAGAACAAGAAGGATCGTCTCAAACAGCAGGCGACTGTGCCGTACAAGAGTCCTCCTGCTGCTACGACGACCACCTCGTCTACTGTTCCTGCCCCGAAGTACATTCCACCTACCCGGACTCCAGCTGCCCCGAGTGGCACTCCGAGGACGACCACCACAACGACCCCACCGGCGACGCTTCCTCCGAAGTCGTCTTCAACGACCGTTCCCAAGTCGCCTACGACCACGGCACCGAAGGGCACTACGACGACGACCGTTCCTCAGTCGACTACTACAACAACGGTTCCAAAGTCCACGACGACGACGACTGCGGAACCGACATCAACTGCCCCAAAGTCCACGAAGACGGAAACGACATCAACTTCTAGCAAGAAGGGGAAGAAGGACAAGAAGGAACAACCGACGGAGGTGGCAGCACCGACGCTTGAGGACAATGTTCGGAAGTTGTATCCCGAGTTTGCGTACCTGCTTGATAACCCCGAGTTGTTTGGTGATGACGTTCTTTCTGTTCTCAAGCGCGCCACTAAGGATGGTTGGACAACGACCCGTTTCAAGGGTGCGATCCAGGCGACGAAGTACTGGCAGAACACCGTGTCGGAGGCAAAGAACTTTGA
>Ga0075473_10001388_pt1 | contig 10068 bp, 7 predicted proteins | sample DEB19_08_DNA_FD_76340 | JGI IMG/M metagenome (GOLD analysis project Ga0075473, IMG submission 76340) | Aqueous microbial communities from the Delaware River and Bay under freshwater to marine salinity gradient to study organic matter... | ecosystem: Environmental > Aquatic > Marine > Coastal ... | reverse complement strand
TTGCCACCAGTGCAAGTCCGCTCACCGTGCGGCTCGCAAATTCGTAGCCACTCTTTGCCACCTGCAGAGTGACTGAACCCGAGCTCCCCCCGGGCACATTGGTCACGATCAGCACTCCATTCTCGACAGAGCCTGATCCGGATGTCACGGTGTACACCGCGCCGGAGTCGTAGTTGGTGATGGGCACCGAGAAGCCCTCCTCGCGTGACGTGACTGCACCGAAAGCGGGTGCAACGCCCGTGCGCAACGATGTCCCGGAGAACAACGAACTTGATGATGTCGACCCATTGCTGGCGACCACCGTCACCGATGCCGTCTCCCCCGGCGACATTCCTGTGACCTCGGCAAGACCCAGATCCTGGTTCACCCACGCGACAGTGAACCCGGTGGCCGGGGTGAACGAATAGTTGATTGACGGGTCGTAGTTGCGGACGATGAACTCGACACGGCGCAACTCAACTCGCGCGAGAGTCGCAATCGGCTCTTCTGGCGGGTCGGGAGCAATTGTGGTTGTCGTGGTGGTTGTCGTCGATGACGATGTCGTGGTCGTCGGAACCGTTGTGGTCGTCGTCGTTGTCGTCGTGGTGGTGGTCGTCGTTGTCGTCGTGGATGTGGTTGTCGTGGTTGTGACCGGGACTGTCGTGGTGGTGGTCGTGGAAGTCGTGGTGGTGGTCGTTGTTCCCACAAGAATCGATGCTCCCAGGGAGAGCGAGTCATTTGATCCCACAGTCGGCAGCGTGAGCGTCCCGTTGTTGTCGGAGAGATCCTTGATTGTGCCGCCGTTGAGATCGAGTGCTGAAGTCGACGCGTAATCGAGGCCGGCCGAGTAATCACCGGCCTGCACGGTGTAGTCGAAGTACAGGGTGTCCGAGTACGAACCGTCAACAAACGTCGCCCATTGGTCCGTTGCGCCCGTCTCCACAAGGAGACGCGGGGTGCCTGTCACCACCACGCGCTCGGTGAACTTCACTGCGATTCTGATTGTCGTCCCTGCGTTGAACTGCCCGTCGAATCCGGGGGCAGTGACGTTCTGCACGGTCGGGGCCGTCGCATCACCTGCAGCCACGACGTAGAAGCTGTAGTCGGGTGTGCGTGTGTACGTGTACGCGGCATCGTTCTCCTCCACATACACCCTGCAGATACCCGTTCCCGTGAAGGCCAGGTCATACCTTCCTGGATGGCCAAACGAACAATTCGTTGTCTCGGCTGTTGTCCGGAAAGCGACAGTGAACGGTACGCCGATGTTCACCGTTGCAGCAACGGAGGTGACGACATCCGTGCCCGAGTATGTCCACACCTTCTGGGTGGGTGCCGCAAGGGCAAGATTGCGACCTGAGACGACGAAGAACCCCTTCAGGAGCTGTGTTGCCGGCTCATAGTTGTAGTCACCGTCCCGGTCGATCCTCAACTGACACCAGCCGACCGAGACTGCGGTGATGGTGCTGCCGGAGAGCGAGCACCGGGACGACGAACTCTCATTGATTGTCAACACGTACGGCTTCGATCCTGCGCCGCCTGCGGGCGTCACGGTGAGCGTCGCACCGACGTTCACGCTCGAGGGCCAGAACGAGGAGACTTCCAAGTCTGGTTGTGCGTCCCGCGGTGACACCACCACGGTCTGCTGCACCGTGGCATCGAGGTAGTCATAATCCCCTGCCCTCGTGCCGTTCAGGACACAGTTGCCGGTCGTGAGGAAGGTCACCGGTGCACCCTGGCCACTCGACGACATTGAACAGACAGCAGCCGATGACGGATCCACCGCGATGGAGTACGCACCGGTTCCCGACCCACCGGTGAGGTACGGAAGGTACGGGTCTCCGCCGGGATGGTGACCGATGGGCGCTGCGGTGGAGAATGTCAGCGCGGCCTGCGCGCCGCGCGGGGTCACTACCACTGTCTGCTGCACCGTGGCATCGAGGTAGTCATAATCCCCAGCCTTCGTGCCGTTCAGCACACAGGAACCTTCCCCCGTGAACACCACGGCCGAGCCGTCGGCGCTCGATGCCTTCGTGCACACCGCTGCCGATCCGGGGTCAACGGTGATCGACAACGCACCGGTTCCCGAACCGCCCGCCAGCGTCGGATAGTACGAAGTCCCGCCCACGTGATGGTCGACCGGTGCAGCAGTGAAGAACGACAGCGCTGCCTGCGCAGAGCGAGGCGTCACGATGACCGTCTGCTGCACGGCAGAAGAGACCTGGTAGTTGGAGTCCCCCGCGCGTTGGCCGTTCAGAACGCAGTTGCCGGCAGCAAGGAACGTGACAGCCGCACCGTTCGCAGACGAGGACTTGGAGCACACCGCTGCCGATCCGGGGTCAACGCTGACCGAGTAGGTTCCCGTTCCCGAACCACCCGTGATTGTCGCTGCGTAGGTGGACCCGCCGGGGTGATGATCAACCGGTGCGGAGGAGGAGAATGACACGGCCGACTGGGGACCCGGCACGGTGGCGATGGTCACCGCGTAGGTTCCCACCGTGCCCGACCCGTCTGTCGCCTTGACCAGCGCGTTGATCGTGCCCACCGCAAGACCGGATCCCACCGTGAGCACCCCCGAGCTGTTGATGCTCACCCCACTGATGGCCGCGCCATTCGTTGCCGTCACGGACCACGTGTACGTGATCGGAGTAGTCATGTCGGTCGCCGACAGGCTGGAGGCGTTCCCACCGCTTGCGGTGAATGCAGCCGTGGAGGTGGTTGTTCCGTAGGGGTGGGTCACGGACGATGACCCTCCGCTGATCGCGGGAATCTCCATGTAATAAATGGCAACCCGACCACCGGATCCATTGCCGCCGCTCACATTGGAAGACGTGAACGACGGAGTGTTCAGCAGCGGAGCACCACCACCCCCGCCACCACCGGTGTTGGCGACCCCGTCGGTCGCGGCGTCGGACCGCGAGGCACTGAGACCGCCGCCGGAATACGTCGCAGCGGAGTTTGACCGGGTGTCAAGGCTCAACGACCCGGCCTTGTCGATTCGGTTGTTGACGAAATCCACGTTCACGCCGCCGCCACCGGCGCCGTATGCGTAGGGCCCTTGCCATGTTTGGTTGATACCCACGGGCGAATTGATCCCGCTGGCGCCCAGCATGTAGTCACCCCACCAGGTGGCACTCTGCAGGCTCATGGTCCCGGGACCGTTCGGACCGGCACCGCCACCACCGCCACTCTCAATGTTCCACGAAGTCGAATACCCGGTCGTCGTGTAGCCACCGTTGGCATCACCGGAGACGGCGAGGCCGCTGGCCGAAGTCACGGCACCCGAACCACCAGCAATCACCTGGTCGACGCCTCGGGAAGGTGCCGCTGCTCCACCACCACCGCCGCACGCCGTGTATCCGGTGCACGACACTGTCAATCCCGCGCTCTTGTCGCCACCACCGCCACCACCGCCACCGGCGTTCATCACCACCGAGCCATTGAGTGTCATGGATGACGCGCCGCCGTTGCCGCCGTTGCATGCGGAACCGGAACACGGCGTCGTCGCCGTCAGTCCCCCGGCACCGACGGTGATGTCATAGGAGTTCCCTGCCACGAACGGAACGAGTCGCTTGATCGCAACACCACCACCGGCACCGCCACCGCCGGCGTACGAGCCACCGGCACCGCCTCCACCCACCACCACGAGAGTGGCCTTGCGGATGCCAGCAGGTGCGACCCACGTGCACCGTCCCGTCTGTCCCGGGCCGGATGTGAAGAGCACCTGCGTCAGCCGGTGTGGTTGGGTGTCGTTGCCGACTGCGTAGTCATAGTTCTCGTAGGCCGACGTGAAGTTGCGTCCGACCACCGTTGTTGTCGACACACTCCCGACCGAACAGCCAGTGGCGGCCGAGACAGATTCCCTCGAAGCCCACTGGACGCACACCACCGCCACCGTCGCAAGGACGAGTGCGCCGCGGAAACGCGATCCACAATCGGGTCTGCGTACGTCTGCCCCCATATTGGAACAGAATACCAATATGGGACTTGGGGTCAACGCTTCGGCGGAATCAGGTGCTCCAGTGACGCCATGGTCGCATCCACCCACGCAGCATCGGCCTGCTCCGTGCCGAGAATGTCCACCATCGTTCGTCCGATGAAGAGACTGGTGATGAGGTGAACAACACCGTCCACGTTGGCAATCGGGGATGTGAGACCCCGGGACTCAGCTGTGCGAAGAATGTCCTTCAGGTCATCATCGATCTTCTTCTGGTCCTCGCGCATCTGTTCGGAGAGAAGCGGGATGGTCTGTGCCGTCGCTATGACCGCGATTCGGTGCGCCCGCAACTTCTTGCCCAGGTCGGAGCCGGTGGCCACAAGGACCGTGCGGATCGCATCCATGGCTTCTCGGTGGGTCCCGACTGATTCGATGGTTTGCTTGAGGACAAGGTTGATGAAAGCCGCTTCCTCGGACATCCGCGCGACCTCCACGGCGGCGATCACCCCGTCGCGGTTCTTGAAATGGTGGTACATCGAACTGCGTGAGACGCCCGAACTCTCGATCACCCGCAGGATGTTGAATTTCACCGGTCCGACCGCGTCAAGCTCGAGTCTCGCGTGCTCGAGGATCTTGGCCATCGTCTCCCGGCCGTTGTTCCGAGTCTTCCGCTCCACCACGCCGAAAGGATAGGTCCAAGTCATCAGGTGATGGCCCTTCCGCATTCGTAATGCGTAGGTCAGGGGTTCGATTCCCCTCTTGGGCTCCGTTGCCACACCAACCGGATGCCGGAATTCGTCGTCATCCACGGTCCATCACCCAGAAGCAGGGAGTGAGTCCTTGAAAATACCCGCATGTTCACTACCATCGACGTGAAGTCAGAACTCACCCGTCAACTGGTGAAACGAGCAAGAGAGCGTCAGAACATGAGAAGAATGTTGTCGATCTCGACTTGCCTGGTCCTCCTGGTTTCCACGCTCTCAGCCTGTGGGTCGGGTTCCGACAACTCAGGGAACAGCTCGGAATCGATGGAGGAACTCGTTGCAACGGTGTGCGACGGTCTCGCAAGTACGGTCGGCGACGGCGAGAGAACCGAGATGACTTACGTGTTTGCACACGCATTGCTGACGAGCACGCTCGATCTGGCGAAAGAGGAACTTGATTCTGACGGATACGAGATGTTCGTCAACGAGATCAAGAACCAATGCGGTGCTCTGTACGTCTACGCCCTGTAACTAGCAAGGCCGAAACGGCACTCACTTGATCTTCGTGGCTTCGTGCTTGAGTACAATGGCAGTCATGGCTTATCTGGATGCAGGAACCGGGTCTCTCATTGTCACGTTGGTACTCGGAGTGTTGGTTTTCGGCCTGGGCGGATGGATCCTGAACATTTTTGGTCTCATTGGTGCATCACGCCTGGGTTCGCGGGGAACCACTCGAGTGGTCTTTCATGCAATCGGAATAGTGCTGACACCTTTGGGTTCGATTCTCGGCTTCATCTGGCTCTTCTGGTGGAGAAAGTCGGACGCACGACCCACCGGCATTCCCCCGGAGTAGGCACATCGGCCAATCAGAAAGGCCTGACCGAGGTCTAACAGGCCGTGACTTTTCCACTTATACTGCCCAGATGGAAGCGCGGTCCCGGTCAGGCAGGTTGTTCACTGCTGCAGTTCTGTCCATCTCGTCAATCGGGGCATTCACGTTCGTTGCTGCCGATGTAGCCCACGCGGCAGCGTGCTCACCCACATCTTCGACGGTCGGCACCGACACGGTTCTGAAGTTCACGTCCGTCGGTACCTGCACATGGTCCGTTCCTGTCGGCGTCACGGAAGTGCGCGCGCTCGTCATCGGTGGCGGTGGTGCGGGTGGCAAGTCCACCAACGTCGGAGGGTCCGGCGGTGGCGGTGCCGGTGCGATGGTCGTGCACCCGAATTTCAGCGTCAGCGGCACGATCAACGTTGTCGTCGGTGCGGGAGCTGCCACTCAGACCACGTACGACCAGGGCGGCGCAGGATCATCGTCCAGCCTCGGCGCGCTCATTGCCATCGGTGGTGGTGGCGGCGGCGACTGGTGTGACTCAGGCTGCCAGTCGACAAACCCGCAACGACCTGAGATCTATGGCGCAGACGGTGGATCCGGCGGCGGTAGCGGTGCGGGTCTCTCCAACTCACTCGGTGGAGCTGTTGCATCACAGAGTCTTCCTGCCGGTGCGACCTCATACGGCAACCGCGGAGGTGACGCAGTGGCCGGCGCCAACTTCCACGGTGCAGGCGGCGGCGGTGCCGGAGCGGCAGGGGCGAACCGCGCGACAGCAAGCGTGCTGCCCACCGCGGGCGGAATCGGCCGTCAGTCGGACATCACCGGTGTGAACACCTATTACGCGGCCGGTGGCGGCGGTTCGGGTGGTGCAACGAGCAACTGGGCAGCAGGCGGCACCGGTGGAGGTGGCGACGGTGGCGGTGTGAACAACAACCCGGTTGCTACTGCAGGCCAGGCGAACACCGGCAGCGGTGGTGGCGGTGGTCAGAACGGCCCCGGTGGAGCCGGTGGTTCCGGTGTGGTCATCATCCGATTCGCAACGGTGCCGGTGAACTCCGTGGCGCCTTCGATCAGCGGCACCCTCCAGACCGGCGAGACGCTCACGGCATCAACGGGTACGTGGTCGGGCGCACCGAGTTCGTACTCCTACCAGTGGAAGCACTCAGCGACGTCCGGCGGTTCGTACACCAACATCGCGTCCGCAACATCGGCGACGTACACGCTCACCGACAGCGACATCGGCGACTACCTCAAGGTGGAGGTCAACGGGACGAACGTCAACGGCGGCGGCACACCCGTGCTGTCGAATTCGGTCGGCCCCGTCACGGACATCCCGACCAACCCGCTTCCGACTCTCGGCTCCACCACGAGCACGAATGACGGCTTCACGTTCTCGATCACCAACTACTCGGCAACGTACACGTACTCGTTCACCGCGACATCGGGTTCGGCATCCCAGTCCTCGGGTCTCGTGACCGTCACCGGCATGTCGCCGTCGGCGTCCTCCACCATCACGGTGAGAGCCGCACGCAGTGGGTACCGCACGTCATCGTCCACGGTCTCGGGAACCTCCCGCGCCGCTCCGACGACCACCACGACTGCGGCCCCCGTTCTTGAGATCGTCGTGAACGTCACCACGACGATTGCCCAGGCATCCCCGAACCAGACGGTCGCTCCCGTCATCACCATGGCCCCGGTCACCACGACCACGACTCCGCTGAAGTCCACCGCCGGAACCGTCACCCCGCGTGCCACCACGACCACCACGTCGACGACGACCACGACGATCCCGAACAATGCCGGCGGCACGGTTGCGAAGCCCGCACCGAAGGTCCCGTCGGTTGTTGCGGGTGAGGCGCAGGTGAAGGTCGGGGACACCCCGCAGACCGCAACGGTCACCCGCTCGGACAATCAGTTGATCGTGTCCGCGGGCCCCCTGAAGGCGACCCTTGCCGCAATCGACAAGTCCGGTGTGGTCACCTCGCTTGATGCAGACGGGAATGTCCGGCTGAGAGCGGGCGACAGCGTCCGCATCAAGCTGGCCGGTTTCAAGCCCGGTTCCACCGTGGAGGCCTGGTTGTTCTCCACCCCGGTACTGATGGGCACGGCCAAGGTCGGCACCGACGGGACTGTCACCGGAACGTTCTTGATTCCCAAGGACGTGCCGAAGGGTTCCCACCGCATCGCGGTGGTGACACGGACCTCCGACGGCAAGCCGGCCACCCTGACCGTTGGGGTGATGGTTGGTGAGTGGAAGAAGGGTGCCAACGTCACCGTGTGGCTGATTGTTCTTCCGATTGTGCTTGCAGTCATCGGCGCGCTCGTCCTGCCGGCAACCCGCCGGCGCAGGACCCGCACGACTGACGTCTAGCGGCGCGCCACTGCTTGTTCAACGGCGGTTCTCGTTCGGTGATATGACGTCGCAGGAATGACACTCACCGCATTCAGCTGACGGCACTGTGCCGCACTGGTAGGTTCGCCCGCATGACCACGCCATCCGTCTGGAACCGCGTTGCCGTCATCACCGGCCTCTTCATTCTCTTCGCCGGCGTGATGCACTTCGCCAGCCCCGGGTTCTTCAACGACATCGTGCCGCCGTGGATGCCGTTCGGTCGTGCCTTCTGGACATACGCGAGTGGCATCGCCGAACTCATCATCGGAACAATGATCCTGCGTCCATCCACCCGCCGTCGCGGAGCACTGGCCGCCGTGTGGCTGTTCGTCGGCGTGTACCCCGCGAACCTCTACATGACGTGGGACTGGCGCGATCACTCGGTCACCGACCAGGTCGTCTCATGGGTGCGGCTCCCGTTCCAGTTCCTCTTCATCTGGGTGGCACTGCGCATCGCTGCGGCGAATGACAATCGTCCCGCCTACCCCATCTGACCCGCCAGTTGGTTGAATGTTCGGCGTGAGGAAGTTCGTCGCCGCCACCCTGCTTGCTGCAATCGCACTCTCGGCATGCTCATCGGGCTCGACCTCCGCTCCTGCAGAGTCAACGAACGCGTTGGACGCAACAACCGTGGTCCCGACGACCGCGCCGGTGACATCCACCACCGAGGCTCAGCTCTCGACCGCCGACGAACCGCTCGTCGAATGCGACCTGAAGGTGTTCCGCGCGGCGTTCAACACGAAGATGGTGATGGACGCGTGCACCACCACATGGGCCGTGGGCAACACCGACCGCGACACGTGGAACTGCTCGAAGGACGGTTGCGACCAGGTGGACCTGTACCACCTCACCGGCAACACGTGGATGTCGACCGCGACATGCCATGTCGACCAACCGCTCACCTACTGGAAGGGCTCGTGCTACAAGGCGGACATGACACCGGTGACCGCGGCGGACATCCCGTCGGCCGCCATCCAGTGCAAGATCTGGCCGATGAACCGCAACCTCCGTTACATCTACGAGACGGGGTGCGAACCGACCGAGGCCGACATCAAGGCGATGGTCTCCGCACCGTGCACGCACTGGTATGACAACCCGTCGTTGCCGCTGGAGAAGTGCGACTCGGGCTTCGGGGTCAAGGTCCTGCAGAAGAAACTGGCATCGGCCGGCCACAACGTGCGCGCCGACGGTTATTTCGGCGGCGAGACGGTGAGCGCCGTCATGGGCGAACAGAAGAAGGCCGGGCTGCAGCAGACCGGTCTCGTCGACCTGCCCACGTGGAAGGCCCTCTTCCCGGGCAACGCCGGGTTGAGCGGCAAGGACGCGAACGGGAACGGCGTGCTGGAGCCCGGCGAGATCCGCTGACTCAGTCGGTGATGAACCGGTAGAGCATCGCGCCGAGGACTCCGCCGAGGATCGGGAACGCGAAGAACGCCCACAACTGAGAGAGCGAGTCGCCGCCGGCGAAGATCGCCATGGCGAACGAACGAGCCGGGTTGACCGAGGTGTTGTCCACGGGGATCGAGATCATGTGGATCAATGCGAGCGTCGCACCAGCGGTCAGGCCGCCCATGCCGGCAGAGAACTTCTCGTGACCGGTGGAGAGGACCACGTAGACGAGCACCGCGGTCAAGATGATCTCCACGATGACCATCGACGCGAAGTTGAATCCGCCCGGTGACAGGGCGTCCCAGCCGTTCACCGCGAAGTTTTTCGTTGTCGCCGTGAAGCCACCCTTCATGCCGCCCGCAACACCGAGAATCGCGGCACCACCGATGGCACCACCCAGCAATTGGCCGACGATGTACGTGGGGGCGAGTGCAGCGTCGAGCTTCTTCGCCGCCACGAGACCGATCGTCACGGCGGGGTTGATGTGGCAACCCGACACCGGACCGATCGCGTAGGCAGCGACCAGCAACGAGAGGCCGAACGCGAGGGACACCATCAGGCCGCCAGCGTCCTTCACGAGCACCGCCGTGCCCGGTCCGCCGATCACCAGCAGGAAGGTCCCGAAGGCCTCCGCCGCGAACAACTGTGACTTCTTCATGGTTGACCCCCTAGTTGCCCGGTCGATGCGACGGGCTGAGGAATCTTCACCCTTAATCCCGCCCCGGTGGTGGATGGGTTGTGTACATTTCTGCCGAGCGTTCTGTACATTTTCTCACATGGCTCGCATGTCAATCAGCAAAGCACGGGAAAAAATGGCCGAGGTCATCGAACTGGC
>Ga0075473_10001384_pt1 | contig 10080 bp, 10 predicted proteins | sample DEB19_08_DNA_FD_76340 | JGI IMG/M metagenome (GOLD analysis project Ga0075473, IMG submission 76340) | Aqueous microbial communities from the Delaware River and Bay under freshwater to marine salinity gradient to study organic matter... | ecosystem: Environmental > Aquatic > Marine > Coastal ... | reverse complement strand
CGAGACCGACACGATGCGTTATAAGGCAACCGAGCGTTACGATATCGGCTTCACCGATCCTCGTTGCGCCTACGGTACTCCAGGCGTGTAAATCAATGGGGGCTTTGGCCCCCAACTTTAAGGAGTACTAAACATGTCTCAGACATATATCGGTTCTACTTTACGCACCGGCTCTGGCACGCTGACTGATTCCACCGACGGAGGCTACGTCGTTCTGGAGCAGACAACGACTGTCACGACCGTTGCCGCAGGTACCGCAGTGAGCGCGACACTGACTTTGCCCTCCGGCTCTCAGATCATCAATCTGTTCTTGGACACGATGGTGACTCCTGTGGCTGGCGCTGGCACTGCAACTACATGCCCCGTCACGGTCGGCACAGCCGCCGCTGGTACTCAGTACCTGTCGGCAACTGATGCCATCGGTGGTGGTCGCGTGTCTCTGTCGTTCACAACTGCACAATGTGCCGCCATGGCAAATATCGGTTCCAACACCTCGGTGGTGGTGACCGTTGATCCCAACGGCACGATTTCTACGACTCAGGGTGTTTACCGCCTCACGGTGGTTTACGCTCAGAAAGTTTGAGGAGGCGCATCATGGGTCAATTCAAACCTATGGTAAAGATGATGACAAATGAGCCATCTGTCATTCTCAAACTGAAAAAGGGTGGGAAAGTTGCGGCTGAGAAAGCTGATGGCGGTTTTATGCCAATGGCTTCTACTCAGCCCGTAGTGCCTGCTCGTGGTGGAATGTTGCCTGTAGCAAGACCAATGCGTCCATCTTTGGCCGCTCGTCGTCGTGCTATGAACCCCAACCTACTGATGAAGAAGGGTGGAGTCACAGCCGCGGAAGTGGAAAAAGAGCTTAAGCAACACGAAGCCAAACCAATGACCAAAGCTCATAAAAAGGCTTCTGGTGGTGAAATCGACAGGGCTGAAACCAGAACTACCCTCAAAAACAGCGTCAAGCCATTTGCCAAGACCAAAATGGATACTTCCAAGAAGGACAAGGCGCATGGCACTGGCGAAGTAAAAGAGGGTAAACCGGCTGGCTACAAAATGGGCGGCACCATCGAAGGCAATGAAAAAGCATTTGAAAACACCAAAATGGTGAGTTCAAAAGTTAATCGTGCCAGCGGTACTGGTGGCGTCAAAATGGGCAATGCCGGCGGCTTCAAAAAAGGCGGAAAAGTTCCTGGTATCGGTAATGCCATTGAGCATGATGGTAATTGGGAAAATCGTCCTGCCAACTCTGCCAAGCCTGGTGTGAAAAACACCAAAACTGGTGAAGTCAAAGAAGCCAATGCTGGTGGCTACAAGAAGGGCGGTGCCACAAAAAAAGCCTATGCTACGGGGGGTCAAGTCGTTGATGACGGTAAGGCAGTAAAAATGCCTCGTCACTTCGTCAGTCGTCCCGTAGCAAACACCATGCAATCTGGAACCTTTGCTAAGGGCGGTAAAGTTGAGAAAGAGGAGAAGCCCAACCTTCGCCTCGTCAAGACCCACACCGGCCCAAAAGGCCACATAGCCAAGGTCTACAAGGATCGTGACTGGGATGAGCATCGAGTCAAGTTCTTCAGCCCCTCTGGGGAGCATATGAAGGAAGCTGACTATCACACTGACGATGTCAGCGATGCCCACGACACAGCCATGAGCCAAGTTAACAAGGGCTACAAGCGTGGTGGCAAGGCCAAGATGGCTAACGGTGGATCGCTTAAGGACACGGGATATTTTTCGGCTTATTCGCCCACGCGAATGGCGGAAAATTTGCGTGCGCCAAGAAATCCGAATTACTCGGAAGAGGCCGTCAGCAAGGCCATTGCGTCATCAAATCGTTCTGGTCGAAAGATCGGCGGTAAAGAGGCAAAAGCGATTCACAAATTGTTGAAGGGCTACCAAAGTGGCGGTTCTTCGGGTGACCCGATCATTGATCGTGAAACCCGTCGCATGGAGGCCGAGCGCGCTTCTGAGAGGGCTGAAAATGAGCGTATGCGTGACACCATCTTTGGTGCTCCCAAACGCGCATATGATGCCGTCAAAGGCATGTTTGGTTCTCCGACGCCTCCTGCTGGGAGTGTCACAAAGACTGAAAAGTCTGTGACTGTCACACCCGGCAAGAAGCGTGGTGGGCGTAGTTGAGGTAAGGCGGGGGGCTTCGGCTCCCTGCTTTCTTTGAGGGGATGATATGAAAGTACAGACTATTACTAGAACCGATGTTGGCGCAAGCGACGCATTGGTAATGAATACAAACATCAGCCCGTTCAATGTTGGATTTGGGGCTGTTGTCAGTGGCACTGCTACATATAGCGTGCAACATACATTTGATAGCCCAGCCACTGGATTTACGACTTGGTTTTCGCATCCTACAATTGCCGGAGAAGAATCAAGCGCCGATGGCAATTACGCATTTCCGGTTACTGGGATTAGGGTTCTGATCACTGCCGCCACATCGGGTAGCAGTGTGACATTAAATCTTATTCAAGCGGGTATCTAATGGGCCAACTTGGCGATTCTGGGGTTGCTAATCAAGCCAACACCACGGATGGTTATGCATTAGGCGTAGGTGCGGCAAACGTACCTATCACTGATGGTTATGGTGAAAATGTAGGTGATGGCGGTGTTGTAGATTTGTATCATGGCACTATTCCATTAACTACTTTCTATATTCTTGATGAAACTGACCCAGGGTATGTTTTACAAGAGACTGATTTTAAGATTGTGTTGGAGGCTTCATAATGGCTGACCAAAAAATTTCTGCAATGCCCACTGCGGCAACGCTGACTGGCGCTGAACTTGTGCCATTGGTTCAATCTGGTGCAAATGTCAAAGCCGCTTTAAGTGCCATAAAAGCCGCTTTAAGAACTTATGGCGGGTTTAGCGACACTAACAATCAAACTGGTGACATCACTCAAGGCACAGCAATAACATTTGATACGGTTGATGTCAATGACGGGGTGACGGTTCAAAATTCCAGTGAAATCACCGTCCCAACAACTGGTATTTATAACTTGCAGTTCAGCATTCAGTTTGAGAACGTTGGCAATGCTCAACATGATGCAACTGTTTGGTTGAGAATTAACGGTTCTGATCTAGCAAATTCATCTACGCAATACACTATTCCGGCGAGGAAGAGTGCTGGCATTTTTGGCTATAACGTAACCATGTTGACGTTTTTGCTTGAATTAAATGCAAATGATTATGTAGAAATTTTTTGGGTGCCAGAATCTACAGAAGTCAGCATTCAAGCCAAGCCTGCTAGTGTTTCCCCCGCGTATCCTGCAATCCCTTCGATCATTGCTGTGGTGCTTCAAGTAGGTTGATGTATGCCAGCCAAGTCTCAATCCCAGTTTCGGCTGATGAAGGCGGCGGAGCATAACCCCAAGTTCGCCAAGAAGGTCGGCATCAGCCCCTCGGTTGCCAAAGAGTACACCGAGTCCAACGTAGGCAAGAAGGGCTATTCCAAGTTGCCTGAAAAGATGGCTGGCGGCGGTCTGTACGCCAACATCAACGCCAAGCGTGAGCGCATTGCGAAGGGCTCTGGCGAGAAGATGCGCAAGCCCGGCGCCAAGGGCGCACCCACCGCTGAAGCATTTCGCGAGTCTGCAAAGACCGCCAAGATGAAAGACGGTGGCCCAGCGTCAAAACAACGCCGCAAATCCGACACACCAGACACTTACCAAGGCGTCAAAGTGCAAAAGTTGCCATACATGGGCAAGCCCGGCGAGTTTGTGCAGTCTTCTTTGCCCATTTCTGGCGGCAAAGTGGCACGCAAGCCTTCGCTGAATGACTATGACCGCGACTACATGAAAAAGGGTGGCGGCGTGAGTCTTGCTGTCGGTCGTGGCGAGAAATTGCCAGCCGACAGAGGCGCTGGTTTAACTGCGAAGGGCCGTGCCAAATACAACCGCGAGACCGGGTCAAATTTAAAGGCTCCTCAACCTCAAGGAGGTGCCCGTCGAGATTCGTTTTGCGCGAGAATGGAGCCTGTCGCAGAGAAGAGCGAAAAAGGGAGCCGTGCTCGTGCTTCAATGAAACGCTGGAACTGCCCCGGCTGGTAAAGGACTGACATGGCATATAGCGGAACCGTAGGACAAACAGTTGTCTCAGTACAAAAATTCATCGACCAAGGTGCTCGTATGTCGGGCAAATTGGCTGAAGAGTTGACCGTCGAGCAAGTTCAAGGTTCTAAGCAGGCCCTGTTCTTCATTCTGAGCAACCTCATCAACCAAGGCGTCAACTACTGGTGCATCAGCAAGAAGGTCTATGGCCTCAAGCCAGACCAATTTGAGTACCTACTACCCCTTGGTGGCAACGATGTGCTCAACGCGCTGTATCGCACGATTAACCGCCCTTCTGGGTCTGTGTCTGCGTCGTCTGGCAATGCCGCTTATGCGACCGACGGCGATGTGAACACCATCGACACGCAGTCTGCCCCCAACGGCAACATTGCGATCAACTACGGCACCGACAACCCGATCTACGCTGGCTCCATTGGCATCTTGCCGGGCACCAGCGGTTCGTTCCACATCTTGCTTGAGACATCGAGCGACGGTGTGACATGGAACTTGCTCGAAGACTGTGGCGTTGAGACATGGGTGGACAACGAGTGGCTGTGGTACGACATCGATCCAGGTGCATCCAAGCAGTACTACCGCATGCGCGAGACAGGTGGCAACACACTCGCAGTGCGCGAGTTCTTCGTCGGCAACAACTCAACCGAAGTCACGATGGCTCGTTTGAACCGCGACGACTACACCAACCTGCCCAACAAGAATTTCACGGCCAACCAACCGTATCAGTACTGGTTCAACCGCACGATCCCTCAATCGAAGATCACTCTGTGGCCAACACCGAGCGATCCATTCGTGCAGATGACAATTTGGTATTCGCGTCAAGTGATGGATGTGGGCGACCTGTATGGCGAACTCGAAATCCCTCAGTACTTCTTCCAAGCGATCCAGTGCATGCTGGCTCACCAAATGAGCCTGATCCTGCCCGGCGTTGACTTGGCTCGTGTGCAGTACCTCGAAGGCCAAGCCGACAAGTACTTCACGATGGCTGAGAACGAGAACCGTGACAAGTCACCGATCTACTACGCCCCCAACATCTCTGTCTATACGAGGTAAGACATGCCTCGCTTCTTAGATACCCGAGGCAATGCAGTAATCGCAATCTTCATTTGCGACCGCTGTCGCATGAAGCGCCCAATTATTGAGGCCATGCCAGACCCGAACTTTCCGGGCCTGAAGGTGTGCCAACAGGGGTGCGCTGACGAGAAAGACCCATACCGTCTGCCTGCACGCAAGACAGAACGGATCGCTTTGCAATTTCCTCGACCAGATGTTAGCGTTGCCGCAAGCGATGACGGTTTGGTGCTGACACCAACAGGCGAAAATATCCCCGGCGGTAATCCGAGCGAGTGGTATCTCAGCACTGAAAATGGTGACACCACGCCTCAGCAAAACGGCAACACTGACACCATCACACCGAATAATTGATATGGCACAAGTAACGATCACACAACTCCCACAAGCGGGTGCCTTAACAGGCAACGAATCAGTTCCAATCGTCCAGAATGGCGTAACGGTGCAGACCACCACGGGCGCGATCTCTGGTGCTGGTGCCCTCAACTACCCATTCCTGACTGTTGGCTCAACGGCTGGCCTGACTGAAGCACGATATCTGACGACTGGATCAGGTTTATCGCTCACTGACGGTGGTGCTGGCACTACTTTGCAAGTCAATTTGACTGGTGCGGCTCAATCTCTGAATTCGAGTGGCGTTGGAATTCAAGTCAAAACAGATATCAACACGCTGACGCCTCGTCAGTTGGTGGTTGGGCCCGGCATGACAGTAGTTGATGCTAATGGCGTGGACGGAAATCCGACGCTTGGTCTCAATACTAATCTCCAGAATCTAGCTTCTCTGTCTGGAACGGGTCTGATGACGATCAATGGATCGACTTTTAGCCAGACCAGCATCAATGGGACGACAAATCAGGTTTCTGTGGCAAACGGAAACGGTGCTGGCGGCAATCCTACCATTAGTCTGGCATCCAATCCTATTTTGCCTGGCACTGGTGCGGTAACTTTACCCACAGGGACAACTGGCCAGCGCTTAGATGGAAATGGGAACGTCCGATACAACACTACTTTGAGCCGTTTTGAAGGCTATCAGAGCGGCAACTGGGAATCTTTTGGCCTAGGTGATGGCACGGTGACATATGTCAGCGGTACGGCCAATCAGATCAGTGTGGTCAACCCTACCATCACTCCGGTCATTTCGATCGCCTCCAACCCATCTTTGCCTGGCACAGGAAGTGTTTTGTTGCCCCAGGGAACGACGGCAGAGCGCTCTGCTGCTGGATACGGGGCTTTACGTTACAACACTGATACAGGCTCTTTGGAGGCCTATACGATAAGTGCTGGTTGGGGTGCAATCATCACCGGAACTGGTGTCACTACTTTTACTGCCGGAACGACAGGCTTTACACCTAGTTCACCGACTTCTGGTGGCATCGTTTTGGATGGCATTTTAAACCCTGCTCATGGTGGAACTGGAGTCAACAATGGCTCTTACAGCATTACCTTGGGTGGAAATGTGTCAACGGCGGGGTCTTTTACGACTTCTGGGGCGTTTTCTCTGGCACTGACTGCCACAGGCATTACCAACGTCATTTTGCCTACTACGGGCACTTTGGCGACCCTGGCAGGCGCCGAAATCCTAACCAATAAAACAATTTCGGGTTCGAGCAATACGCTCTCAAATATCGGCAATTCGTCGCTCACGAACTCGTCTGTTACCTACAACGGCATCACGGTGGCTTTGGGTGGATCTGGGACGATTACGGCCTCCACAACCGCTGCTTTGACCGTCGGAACGGGCTTGCAGTTGGATTCCGGCACGACCTTTGACGGCTCTACCGCCAAGACGATCAGTATTGACTCGACTGTTGTCACATTGACTGGGTCGCAGACATTGACCAACAAAACGCTGACGACGCCCATCATTGCTCAGATCAGCAACACTGGAACCATTACTCTGCCTACCAGCACAGACACGCTTGTAGGCCGCGATACGACCGACACGCTGACCAACAAGTCGATGTCTGGTTCGTCAAACACCTTTACGAACATCCCCAACTCGGCGCTGACGAACTCTTCGATCACGCTGGGTACGACCACGATTGCGCTTGGTGCGACTTCGCTGACCCCGGCTGGCCTGACCTCAGTCACCGTGACCCAGAACCCGACTAGCGACTATCAGTTGGCAACCAAGCAGTATGTGGATAACTTGGTGGCAACTGGCACCACCTACCATGACCCGGTTTATGTGGAGTCTCCTGACTCGGCTGGAAACTTGAACGCTACTTACAACAACGGAACGGCTGGTGTTGGCGCCACCCTGACCAATGCAGGCACTCTGGCCGCACTGACCATTGACGGCGTGCTGATGACGGTCGGCAAGCGCGTCTTGATCTACAACCAGACCAATGCGTTTGAAAACGGCGTCTACACCGTGACCACGGTGGGTGATGGCTCTACTGCATGGGTCTTGACCCGCGCAACCGATGCTGACTCCTATGGCCCCGGCCCTGACGCTCTGGATCAAGGATCGACCTTCTTTGTGACCAATGGCAACACTGGCGCTGGCGAGACCTACACTTGCACGACTGTTGGAACGATCACCTTCGGTACGACCGCGATCACCTTCTCCCAGATTGGTGCAACGCAGGTCTACTCCGCAGGCACCGGATTGTCGCTGAGTGGCACCGTATTCAGCATCGCAAACACCGCTGTAACGGCTAACACCTACGGCTCTGCCTCTGATGTTCCAGTTTTCGCTGTGAATGCCCAGGGTCAACTGACTGGCGTCACTAACACTAGCATTGCCATCGCGGCGTCTCAAGTGACCTCTGGCACACTGGCGGTGGCTCAGGGCGGCACAAACCTTGCCTCATACACAATTGGCGATCTGCTATATGCCAGCGGGGCCACAACGCTGTCCAAGTTGGGCATTGGCACCAACACCTACATCATGACCTCCAGCGGGACAGCACCCCAGTGGTCTATGCCTTCTGGCATTACAGTTGGCACTGCTACAAATGCCGTAAATGTAGGAATAACGGCAGACTCGACCAACGCAACCAGGTATTTGACCTTCGTAAGTGCGACTACCGGAAACCTGCCCGAATTGGTAAACTCGTCGATAACCTGCAACCCCAGTACAGGCCAAATTACTGGCGGCATAGCTGGGGGAGCATTCTGAGGAAACGATGTTTTATACCTACGCACACTACAAGCCCGACAACTCGGTGTTTTACATCGGGAAGGGTCAACGTCGCCGTGCATGGTCAAACAAGAATCGCAATCCACACTGGCGCAATGTGGTCGCCAAACATGGCGAACCCAAGGTCGAAGTGCTGGCCCAGTGGGCAACAGAACAAGAGGCGTTTGAGCACGAGAAGTTCCTGATCTGGTGCTTCCGCGACATGGGATGCTCAATGGCAAATATCACCGATGGCGGAGATGGAGCATCAGGCTACAAGCACACCCTAGAGACAAAGAAAATTCTTTCCGATCACCACAAGCGTTTGCATAATCTCCCTGAACAAAAAATAAAAAACAGCGAACGAAACAGATTGAGAATGCAAGACCCAGCGATCAAAAGCCGAGTTCGTGATGGCGCAATAAGGTATATGTCAATTCCTGAAAACAGGGAGCGTAGCAGGCAAGCGGCCTTGTTGCAAAACAGTTCACAAGAGTTTCGCCAGAAGCAAAGAGAAAGATGTTTTGCAAGAATGAAGCAATCTAAATACAGACTGCTTATGGCAAAGGCTTGCATTTGTGTTGAAATGGGGCAAGTTTTCCAAAGTCAGGCTGACGCCGCAAGATGGGTTGGCTCAAATGCGAGACCTCAGACCATCAGCAGAGCAGTGTCTGGGGAACGGAAAACTGCATATGGTTATCACTGGCAGAGCGCCAACAAGGAGTAAACAATGGCTCAAACCGGCTACACGCCAATTTTGATTTACGCATCCAGCACTCCGGGAAATACCCCGTCGGCGGCAAATCTTACCAGCAGTGCTTCAGGTGCTGAACTTGCGCTGAATTATGCGGATGGGCGTTTGTACTACAAGGATGGCAGTGGCAATGTGCAGATTTTGGCTGTAAAAATGCCAAGTGGCGTCCTTCCCATAGCAAACGGCGGAACCAACGCTACGGCAACCCCTACGGCTGGCGCTGTGGCCTACGGCACGGGAACTGCATACGCATTCTCCTCAGCAGGTTCTTCTGGGCAAGTGTTGGTCAGCGGTGGTACTGGATCGCCCACATGGTCAAATCTGTCCTCAATTGGAGTAACGACTTTTAATGCTGGCACGACTGGCTTTACTCCATCGACCGCCACATCTGGCGCAGTGACCTTGGCTGGCACTCTTGCTACCACAAACGGTGGCACAGGACTCACATCATTCACCGCAAACGGTGTTGTCTACGCATCTTCTACAAGTGCGCTGACCACTGGGTCTGCGCTGACGTTTGATGGGACGAATCTGGGTATTGGTACGAGTTCGCCAGCAAACACACTGGAAATCTATAACGCTTCTAATACTCAAATCAGGGTTAGAAATGGCGCTTCAAGTTTGCAATCGTATGATTTTGGTCGCAATGGTTCAACAGGTTTATTAACCTTTTACGGAAATCAAACAGGCTTTACTGGTTATGTGTTTTCTGGTATTGATGGCGAGAGGATGCGTATCGACTCCAGCGGTAACTTGCTGGTGGGGACTACGATTGCGGCTAACCCAAATACGCAAAAGATGGTCATTAAATACCAATCAACAGTTGGTACAGTTAATTCACATTTGGCTCTTGTTGGGGATAGCGCAACAAATGGTCAAGGGCCACAGATATTATTTTCTGAAAGTGGAGATGGGCAGAATTATGCTGGCGGTACGATTGGGTTTGTAAGAACAGGGTCAAACAGTATAGGAGACCTTGTTTTTGGAACAAGAGGGTCTGCTGGAGATAGCACAACCGTAGCAACCGAGCGTATGCGTATCGACTCCAGCGGTAACGTGGG
>Ga0075473_10001383_pt1 | contig 10081 bp, 11 predicted proteins | sample DEB19_08_DNA_FD_76340 | JGI IMG/M metagenome (GOLD analysis project Ga0075473, IMG submission 76340) | Aqueous microbial communities from the Delaware River and Bay under freshwater to marine salinity gradient to study organic matter... | ecosystem: Environmental > Aquatic > Marine > Coastal ... | reverse complement strand
AGGGTAGGTATATGCCAGAGAAAACTGCCAGCATAGTTGACTACACTGTAGAAACTTCTGATGTTTTTAAAGCCTATGATGACGTAAATCCTATTCCACCAGGACCTTCTGCTTTATTTCATACCACAGAAGGTATAACACTATTACCTTTTGATACTGTCATTAAAGATATTTATGACAGAATTGGTGGTGCTGTTGGTGCTACTAAATTTAAGTATGGTAAGACTCCTGTATACAAAGATTTAATCAAAAAACTTGGGTATATGGGTTATGGTTGGTCAACCAACAACTCTGTTTCTAGGGCTATCAACCGAGGTTTTTCTTTTGCATTACTTTTCCCTAAATTAGGTATTAAAGCAGCCTTTGATGAAGCAACAGTTCTTGCTAACGTTACTACTCCAGCAATGTTATTTGATTTACTGTATGGCAAAGGACGGCAGTTAAGCAATATCCATACAGCATATAGCGGTACTAACATAAGTCAAGGTTTTATTAAAGAAAAATTCCTTGATGTAATTGGTAGAAATCCAGCAAAGTTTAGAAGTGCACAGCAACGGCAAGCAGACCGTGCTATGAAAGAAGTGCAGACTGAGTTTGTAGACCCTGATACTGGTCGTGTTGTTAGACAGACAGAACTTATTACTGCTGATGAGTTTTTTGGTATGAGTCCTGAAGAATATTTAGTACGAGCAGCAATTGCTAAATATGGTAGTAAACTCAATGACCAAGAAGTTGAATGGTTAGTAGAAGACTATATGCTAAATGGTAATGCTGCCGATGCAATGGTTGGCTCTATCATTGGTGCCACTTTTGGTGAGGCAGTAACTGAGGCTAATCTAGCAAGACAGGTGTATGGCGCAAGCCCACTAACTTTGGCTATTGAAGCAAAGGGTCTGGAAATCCTTGGCAAGCCAGTATGGGACAAGTTTAATAAACTCAAAACAGCCGAAAGAACCCTTGCTCACTATAGATACTTTTATTTATTGTTTGCAAAGAATGAAAAATATGGCATTAATTTTGGTGACCTATTTGTTCAGAATAATGCACTACGCACCGCTAAAGATGTAGATAATTTTGTTAAGTACGGTATGAGTCGGGTTGGATGGAATATAGATAATCCAAAGCCTGATATAGCGCAGATGTTTAATGACCGATTTGGTCAAGTTTCTACCCTTAGAGCAATGGGTATGTCTGAACGGGATATTAGCGAAGCGCTTATTGTTAATGCTGCAAAAGAAATGCGTTATGTATTTCACGGAAGTGGCACTGCATTTAACGAAGACCTACTAAAATTAATCCAAGATAAACTTTGGACTGCTAAAGAAAAAGTAGGCAAGGCTTCTTACTACGAAGAAAAGAAGATGATTGAGCGGGAACGCGCTGGCGGTCCTACTTCTACTCTATCTCCTGCTGAACTTAAGCGTAGACGTGAATGGGAAAGAAAACAAGTACAGCCTTCTACTCAGATTGGCAATATTACCTTTGAAGAATTTGAAAAGGCTACAGCAAACTACCCAATTAAAGGTCAGATACAAACAGATATTAACTTTGATGACCTAGGAGTAGTTCCTGAACAAGGTTTTGTTGACCGTGTAATGGTTAAGGGTTTTGAGTTTATGGACCGTGAGGTCAACGATATTATTCGTTCAGATGTTTATCGTTTAAAAGTTTTAGATGAGCGTAAAAAACTCAAACCAGACCAAGAAATGTTAACAAAGACATTGATTGAAAATGGTTCAGATGCTGATATTGCTGCTATCCAAGCAGCAGGTATTATGGCTAATCAAGCCCGCCATAATGCTTCTAATACAATTTTAAAGTATGTTGATAACCCACAGGTTCGTTCACAACTAGCATTTAATATGCGTGTAGTAGGACGATTTATCCGTGCTACGGAAGACTTTGCTAAGAGAGCAATACGTTGGGTAGCGCGTCATCCAGTTTCTATACCTTGGAGATTAGGTCATCTTAGCCACGCTACTGATGGTAGTGGTATTACCTATGATGACCAGGATGGTAACAAGTATGTTGTTATCCCTAACGATGGTGTCTTTTGGCAGGATGTAGCACCAGCAATTGTTATGTTGGCTAACCCACCATATGCAGCAATTGGAGCATATAAGGGTATTAAAGATGGCAATTGGGGTTTCTTTAAGCAGGCTGAGTGGAATCAATACACAATGAAGGTATCTTTACTTAACCCTTCATATTCAGAAGGCGCTGGTTTATATACATTTACTGGTCCTAATATTGCTATACCTGTTACTGGTATCCGTGATTTGCTTGTAGGTCTTGGAACTAAACTACAGTCTAAAGAGATTTATAACTTTGGTTTATCTATAGATAATATTCTACTTGGTGAGGTTAGCGATAATACAAACCTATTCCGAGCAACTATTCCGCCAGCACTGGCTAACTACTACAAAGCCTTTGTAGGAGAGTATAAAGACAATCAAGGAGTAATTGCTGCGTATCAGGCTATTAGTTATATGCAGTATAACCCTGAAACAGCCAAGACTCCTGCAGACTTTTTAAATGATAAAGGTGAATACGACCCATCTAAGGCTCAAGAATTTTTAGATGAATGGCGTATACAGACTGCAAACGTACTAGCCCAGAAGGCTGCTTTTAATACAATCTTTGGTGCGCCATTACAGCCAGGTCAACCAGAAATACCTGGGTATCTACGTAAGAACCAAGTAGTTACTCTTACTAAAGAATACGGAGATATTCTCAGAGGGTTACTACAGTTTAATCAAGAGAATGGGTTTGTTATTGAAGACCCATATTCAGTGGCTGTATCACTACACGCACAATATAGACCAGGCAAATTGATATTCCAGGTATCTAAAGGACTTAACGAGTCTAAGGTTGCTATTAACTATAGCAAAGAGACTTTAGATTGGGCTATTACTAACAAGAAGTTTATTGAAAAATACCCTACTGCAGCCTGGGCTTTTGCTCCTAATATCGGTGAGTATGACCCTAAGGTCATTACTTATATGCAAGCAGCAGACTTGTTGCCACCAAATGAGAATCCATTTGACTGGAATAACAAGGCTCTAAAGGAATATATAGAGCGTACTGCGGTTGCAAAGTTAATGTCTGAGTACTATCAGTATGACAAGAATGTAGATGTACTACTTAATGACCCTAACAATCCTAATAGAAACTTTGTTGATTACCGCAAAGAAGTTCGGGATAAGGCTAATGCAGAAAAAGAACGTCTGCTTAATACCAATCCTTTACTTAGAAGCGTGTTTGGTACACGTGGATTTGTGACTGTTGAAGGTCTACGTGACCAGTTTGCAGAGTTAAAAAACATAGTTAATAAGAAAGAATATCCTGCTGGTTTTTCAGAGACTAATAAGAAGTTGCTGGAAACAATGGTCAGAGCATCCAATGAATTGCTTATTGCTACACAAAGCAATACCGTTGATAATCAGTATATGGGCAATACCGTATTGCAGCAACAACTTAATGCTGCTTATAAAAGATTAAATAAACTTGCTAGCACAAATGCTATCTTGTCAGAAGCCTGGTCTGGGATTATTCGTCCATTACTAGATAAGTCTTATAACACTCCACTAACAATCGTAAGAAAGCCTGGTGATTAGTAATGCCCCCTAAGGTAAGTAAAGGTAGTCCTAGACCAAAACGTGCAGACTATCCTAAGGGTGCCAGTGGAGATGCAGCCTTTATTAAAGATACTGAACTTTGGAATAAGTTAAACATTGGCACTCCTACGCCATCTTCTCCTACAGTTACACAACAAGGAGTAGTAGAGACTAAGCCAGTAGAAACAACTACTCGTACACAGTCTGGCAAAGTAAGAACTGACTGGAATATCTTTACTGATGGTAGTTTAAATATTCAAGAAGGCGATGCTGAAGTAGGGCAGACACCTTATGTAACCGCAAGGCTTCCTGAATACGGAGAAAAAGCACCTACACCTGTAGTTGTTTTGCCATCTATTGATGGTAATGGCTTTACTATTGTTCCGCGTGAAGAACTATTGCAGTCAATTATCAAAGATATACAGCGCAATCCTGGCAATGTTACTTATTGGAAAAGCCAATTAAAAGATTACTATAAATCAGATGATGCATTTCAGCGCTCACTTCGTGGCGGTCCAGTAACTGATAAAGATACAGAGTTTGTATTTGCGCTACGCAGAGCACTTGGCGAAATTAGCGCCAATAACTTTTCTGCTGGTGCAGAAAATGTTAATAGAAACCAATTAAATTCTTCTGGTTTTTATGATATTAATTCTTGGCTTACAAGCAGAACCCCGTTGCCAGGTCGCCAAAGCACCAGTACATCTACTAGAAACTTTACCCTTAAAGCAGATGCTATTGCTGACTTTATGCGTGAAGTACAGATACAGGTTGGTGACCCTAAACTTGTAGACAATGTTAAGGAACTAGCAGAGGCATATTGGGAAAAAGTACGCTCTGAAGAAATGAAACGTATGGGTCAAAGTACTTCTACTTATGACCCTATTACTGGTAAAACGGTTAGCACCAGTACTGGTTTTCAGATGCCATCTGAGCAATTGCTTAAAGAATGGCGCATTAGTTTTATTACTAAAGGCGCTATGGATAAAGATAAGGTCATTAGTACTGGTATTAGAAATGTAAAGCCTATAGACCTACAAGATGCTGGCGGTGATATAGGTGATAACTATACCAAACTAAAAGGTTATGCCTATGAGTATGGCGTAAGAATTAGTGATGAAGATTTAAAGATGAAAGCAGCCGAAGCATCTTTGCCAGGCGGCTCTATAGATGAGCAGAAAAGAACTATTCAATTAGCCTCACGTGCAACCTATAAAGCCTTAGCCCCATACATTGAAGGTGGTTTAAAAGTCAAAGACATTGGTTCTCAATTTATGAAACTTAAAGCCGATGAGTTAGAACTAGCCGAAGGCGCTATTGATTTATTTGATACAGATGTTCAAGCAGCATTAAGTGGAGATAAACTACCAGGAATTAATGATTACATTATGGCTGTACGTTCTAATCCTGCTTGGCGGTTTACAAAGAAAGCAAATGAAAGCGCTGCTGGATTCTTAGACACCCTTCTTAAGATGTGGGGGAAGGTAGGATAATGCCTAGATATTTAACAGATGATGATTTAGCAGAACAAAAGCGCATTAGTAATGCACAGCAGATGGTTCAGGCAGCGCAGTTTCCTACTACAACAGCATTTGAAGATTTAGATGAAGAACAAAAGCGTATGCGTAATGCTCTTGCGTATACAACAGATATTAATCTAAGAAATGCTCCTGGCATTCCCGAGTCTTTTAATCCTTCTGCAGTACGTATTGCTGAAGAAGCATCTATGGGTGCTCCTATTCCTGCTGGTGTTCAATCAGAATTTCCTTTTGAGCCGATTATTCCACCTAGTACAGATGGTAATAAAACAAATGGAAATAAAACTGATGGTAATAATTTTCCTAAAGCAGGAACTATTCTTCGTTATAAACCAGGTCGTACTGGTTACCGCATTCCTGTTATCGCAGACGGTAAAGGCGGAGAGTACGATGGTAAAGAAGAAGTAGACCCAGATTATAAACCTGGTAATGGGGATAATAAAGGCGACGGAACTCAGTTTGTAGAGTACGAATATAGTAAAGACTTTAAGAAACGCCGCGCAAAGTTTTTTAATTCTACAACAGGAGCATTTTCTTACGGTGAGTGGGAAGATGTACCTATGTCAAAGGAAGAATTTGACAAGATACAGGCTCAAAAAATTGCTGAAGAAATAGCAATGAATGAGCGCCGTGATGCTTTCGCTCTTCTTGAAGGAACTATTCGTTCTTATGGTTTTAATGATACTGAATTAAAAGAACTTGTAGATTATATTCAAGCAGGACTTTTAAATCCTAAACTAGGTGCTAACCAATTAGTTCTTCAGTTACGTCAATTGCCGTCGTATAAAGCACGTTTTGCTGGCAATGAGGAACGTAGAGCAAGAGGTCTTAACGCTCTTGAGGAGTCTGACTACCTAAGACAGGAACGTGCTTATTCTGAAACCCTACGTCAGTATGGCGTACAACGTCTTGCTACACGTGGTCAATTTGCTACTCTTATTGGTAATGATATATCTAATACAGAATTAGGTAAAAGATTAGTACTTGGAGTTGAAAGACTTCAAAATTCTGACCCTGCAATTTTGGCTCAATTACGTAAGTATTACAATATAACAGATGCAGATGCTCTTGCTTATGTGTTAAATCCTAAAGAAGTACTGCCAGAACTAGAGGCTAAAGTTACTAGGGCTGAGATTGGTTCTGCTGCAGAGCAGTTTGGTATGAATGCAGACCTTAGTAGAGTTACTGACTTAGAGAAGTATGGCGTTGATTTGCAACGAGCACGTGTTGGATACGGCTCAATTGCAGAACGTTTACCACGTACTACAACTTTAGCAGATATTTATAAACAAGCAGGTATTGACTATACCCAAACAACAGCAGAAGAAGAAGAATTTAAAGGACTTGCTTCTGCTAAGCGTGCACGTCAGCGGTTAAAAGAACTTGAGTTAGGTTCATTTAGCGGTTCTGCAGGTTTGGGTCGTACCGCTTTAACAAACCTCAATAGAGGTACATTCTAGATTCCCGACGTGGACCAACCAGCCCCACGCGGTGTATAAGACTGGCAGCAAGAGCCAGCCTGCTAACCCCTGAGCAGAACTGTGGCTTGCGACTAACTACAAATAGAAAGGGTGGTTGCTATGAGCAACAACTACTGGGATGAAGAAGAAGACGAAGACAATGTACCTGACCATCAACTAACTGGTGATGACTTAGTTAAGAAACTAAGAAAAGCCAAGCGTGCTGATGAGAAGCGCATTAAGGAACTCTCTGAACAACTTGAAGGATTCCTCAAGGAAAAGAAAGAAACCACCGTCAAAGACGTCCTAGCAAAAAAGGGAGTAAACGCTAAGGCTGCACGCCTTATCTTGAAAGATGTAGAGGATGCTACTGAGGAGTCTATTGACTCTTGGCTCCGTGATAACGGAGATTTAATTGGCTATACCCCACAGGCTCAACAAGAAGAAGTGCAGAACAATCTTGCGACACTACGTCAGCAAGATGTTTTAACTCAAGGCGGAATTACTCCAAGCAATGCAATAGACATTGAAGCCCGTATGGATAATGCAGGTTCAATGGATGAACTCATCAATCTATTGCGAAATTCCTAATCGTTCATAGTCACTGGAGGTGACGCAAAAAAATGGCTAACCAATATACGTCAACCGCGAGTACATCACTCGGCGGTTCCGTTGGTGGTGCTGGTCTAGTACAGAAGGCGTATGACCGTCTTCTAGAGTTTGCGCTACGTTCTGAACCACTTATTCGTTCAGTCGCAGACAAGCGCCCTGCTAAGCAGGCTTTCCCAGGCTCAACCGTAGTTCTACAGAAGTACGTTGACCTTGACCAAGCAACATCTACTCTTACCGAGACAACTGACCCAGATGCAGTTTCTCTCACAACACCTACAACTGTAACCATTACTCTTAACGAGTATGGTAATGCAGTACTCGTAACCCGTGCTCTTGAGTTGTTCTCATTGGCAGACGTAGACCCAGCAATTGCAAACATCATTGCATACAACCTTGCTGATTCTATTGACGTCGTAGCAATGAACACACTCGGTGCAGGTTCAAATGTTCTATACGGTGGCAACGCAACAGCAACTGCAAATATTGATGCTGCTGATACCATTGATTCTGCTGACATCCGCAAGGCTGTAGCAAAACTCCGTTCAAACAAGGCTAAGGCTCGCCGTGGTTCCTTGTACTGGACAGGTATTCACCCAGAAGTTTCACACGACCTTCGTGCAGAAACTGGAAATATGGGCTGGAACTTCGTTCACGCTAATACTTCACCATCTGTTGACAAGATTTGGGCAGGCGAAATCGGAGATTACGAAGGTGCATTCTTCGTTGAGTCTTCACGTCTTGCTAACTCTAAGTCAGGTGCAGACCAGACCGCTCTTGCTACAACCGCTGTAACCGTTGCTGGTACATCAGCAGGCTTCACCTTCGGTGTTGCTTCTTCTTCTGTCATTGCTTCACGTGCTGAAGTTGGCGATAAGATTGCTGGAACTGGTATCGCTTCAGGTGCAAAGATTTCTGCAATTAGCACAACTGGTTCAACAACCACAATTACTGTAGATACAGCAAACACTGCTGCAGTTACTGCAACAACAACTGTAACTGTAACTCCAGTAACCCGTGTCTTTGACACAATCGTCTGCGGACAGCAAGCACTTGCTGAGGCTGTTGCAGAAGAACCACACATCGTTATCGGTAACGTAACTGACAAGTTGATGCGCTTCCGCCCAATGGGCTGGTACGGCGTACTCGGCTTTGCCATCTATCGTGACGAAGCGTTGTATCGTATTGAAACTGGTTCATCAATCGCTGCTAAGTAGTTGATTGACTCTGCAGGGCAGACATATTTGAAAAGTCTGCCCTTCGGGGTGAGTTCACTAAGGAGGACTTATGACTGAATGGCTATTTAAAACACCTACAGTGCAAGAAGGTCCTGCAGGTGGTGCCCGTTTATTTTACTTTTACAAAATAGACCGTGGCATTACTATTGTTAGGGACACAGATGGGGACTATATTCAGATTAGATACCCACAGGATTCTGATTTATTAAACTATCCTGTTGTATACCGAGGTGGCTACAACTACACAGTAGATGATGCTACTAAAGCAGCACTCATTGCTGGTGATGTCGGTGTCACAGAAAGTAACTTTACTGCTCTATGAAACACTGGGAATACCATCCTGAGTATGTAGACGGCTGCTTTGGATGCAAGGGAATGAGCGTTCAAATGAACGCAGGAGATGCTGATAGTCGTAAGTTTATGACTAACAAAGCATTTAACAAAGAATTGGATGCTTACAAAGAGGCTAGAGCACAAGGTATCCAACCTGCTGGAACTACGATGAGTAAAATCCAGGAGGCAGTACAGGCTAGTGAAACATTAGGTAGAGCATATGACTCTAGCAAAATGCCAGCAGCCAAAACAATCAACAGTAAATCAGCAGCAATAATGAAAGAACTAGGAGTATAGATATGCCAAAGGTAGGAAAGAAGAAGTTCCCATATACAGCCAAGGGCAAGAAGGCTGCTAAAGCCTATGCAATGGGTGAGAAGATGGAATCTAAAAAAGAAAAAATGATGGAAGCCAAAAAGGGTATGAAGAAGATGGCTGCCAAGAAAATGAAAAAGAAGTAATTATGCCGATGGAAAATATGAAGGTTCCTCATACGTATCGTTCAGAGTGGCTACAGTCTCCGTACTCAACGGTAGAAAACTATATGCCATATGAAGAATACTATGCCCTTCGTGTCAGAACAGAGCCTAATCAAAGTTATCTAAGAGCAAAGGCTGCTAATAAAAATGCTAACAAAATGTTAGCAGAAAGTAAGAAAGCAGTTAAAAGGAGTACCAAATAATGAAAGCAAAAAAAGGAATGGGCTTCAAAGCAGCCCAATCACAAATTGCCAAAAAGCAGGGTATCTCCAAGGAACGTGCAGGAGCAATCCTTGCGGCTGGTGCTCGGAAAGCCTCAGCAGCAGCCAAGAAGAAGAACCCAAACCTTAAGAAGGTTAAGGGTGCTATGAAGAAGGGTAAGAAGTAATGGCTAAAAGAGTTAAAATTAATAGCAACCCAAATACTAGTAAAGCACCTGGCAGACGTAATCCTACTTCAGAAGAAGAAGCCAGACAAGATTACTATGAAAATGTAGTAGCACCTAATGGACCTGCTAAGAAAAAAGGAACTATTAAAGTTTCCAGCAATCCAGCAACAGGTGCTCCAGGCAAAACCCGTATTGGACCATTAGCCCGCGGTGGTACTGGTGGTGGCGGTTTCTTGGATAATTTAAAGTAATGTCATCAGGTAAATATAAACCGCACCGCGGATTTAATTCTGTTCAGATTAAGAATGGTCTAGTGGTGCGGTTAAACAAGAATGGCACAGTAAGAGCAGTGCTAGGAAAGTATGGGGAATATGGCAAGCAAAGCGGACCCAAGGCTTAAGAGGGCTGGGGTATCTGGG
>Ga0075473_10001378_pt1 | contig 10091 bp, 8 predicted proteins | sample DEB19_08_DNA_FD_76340 | JGI IMG/M metagenome (GOLD analysis project Ga0075473, IMG submission 76340) | Aqueous microbial communities from the Delaware River and Bay under freshwater to marine salinity gradient to study organic matter... | ecosystem: Environmental > Aquatic > Marine > Coastal ... | reverse complement strand
GCCGAACTGGCGCAGAAGGCAGGCCTCTCGGCCTCGTCCTGCCACCGCCGCGTCAAGCTCCTCGAGGAGGCGGGCGTCATCCAGGGCTACACGGCCAGTGTCGACCGCGCCGCGCTCGGTCTTGCCAACGAGTTCTTCGTCGAGGTGTCGCTTTCCGCCCAGACCGAGGAGGCCTTCGAGAAATTCGAGAAGGCGGTGCAGCGCGTGCCGGAGATCCTCGAGTGCCACCTGATGAGCGGCCAGTTCGACTACCTGCTGCGCGTGGCCGCCACCGATGCCACGGATTATGAGCGCATCCACCGCTCGCGCATCTCGCGCCTGCCCGGCGTGCAGCGCATCCAGTCCTCGCTGGCGCTGCGCACGGTGAAGGGCTGGGCTGGCTACCCGATCTGACGGCGGCGGACTTGCCACTGGACTTCCGGAGGCGACACCGCCAAGGACGGTGCCATGAACAATGATGACCACGCCACGCTCCACGCCGCCCGCGAGGCCGCCGAATTGGCCGGCATGACACCCGCGAAGGCGCAAAACCTCCTACTCGCCACTGCCATGGGCTTCACGCTGGCCTATCGCCCCGCCTCCTCGGATGAGGCGGTTCTCCGGCACAGCTTCGAGAATGACATTTTCCTCAGCGGCGTGCCGGAATACCAGCCGCAGGACTCGCACGTGGTGCTCGATGTCGGCGCCCACATGGGCGATTTCTCGCTGCTGCTCGCAGGTCAGGTGGCGCGCGTCTATGCCATCGAGGCGCGGCTCGAAACCTTCGCGTTGCTGAAGACCAACCTGTTCCTCAACGGCATCGGAAATGTCATTGCGGACCACGCGGCGCTGGCAGACAAGACCGGCTACGCCCGGCTCTATCACGCCACCGAGGGCGAGAGCTGGGGCGATTCGACCACGTTTGATTTCAAGGGACCGGCGGAATCCGTGCCCGCCCTCACGCTGGCGCGCTATCTGTTCGAGCGCAACATCGCCCATGTCGATTTCGCCAAGTTCAACTGCGAAGGTGCGGAGTTTCCCATCCTGCTGTCGGCCGAGCCCGAAACGCTGGCGCGCATCGGCAGCATGCTGGTGCTCTATCATTGCGACCTGGCCAGCGGCGCCACCGACCGGGCGCTGCATCACAAGCTCCGCCACTGCGGCTTCACCACCACGGCGCGCAACCAGTCGGAGGATCGCGGCTGGATCATCGCCACCCGCAACTGACCAAGGGGCTTCCCATGCTGCAAGACCTTCCTGTTCACATGCTCTGGGTGTCGGGCGAGCTCTCGCGCCTTGCCCGCCTCAGCCTCGCAAGCTTCCGCGCCCAGGGCTATCGCGTGCGCCTGTGGAGCTATGATCCGCAGCATCTGGAAGGTGCCGAAGACGCCGCCGCCATCCTGCCCCTGGCAGAGGGCGACAGGGCGAACCTCTCCTACCTCACCAGCCTGTTCCGCTACCGCGTGCTGGCCGAGCAGGGCGGCATCTGGGCCGACATGGATGTGGTGGCCCTGACCGGCGATCCGAAGATCGAGGCCCGCGCGCTGATCGCGTCCGAGAAGCGCCGCCCCTTCCGCCACGCGGAGCCCACCGCCACGGGCGAGAGCCTGACCCAAGTCACCAATTGCTTCATGGCCAATCCCGCGCCGCGCGCCGGCGACCTCTGGCACCTCGCGGTTGACCGCGTCGCGGCACTCAACGCTGAAGACCGGAACTGGGAAAACGCCGGCCCGCACATGCTCTCCGGGCTCATGCTGCGCCACCCCGATCTCGACATGGACATCCTGCCGCCTGAAGCCGTCGACCCTGTCGCCTGGTGGAACGTGCCGGGCTATTTCCTCGAGGAGCGCGACCCGCCGCCATCGCCCTTCATGCACATGTATGCCACGATCTGGACCAGGCGCGGCGTCGATGCGGAAATGCCGTTTCCGCATGCCTCGCTCGCGGGTCGATTGTGGAACCGCTTCGGCCTCTAGGCCAGCGAGCGGTCCAGCGCCCGGTCGCGCAGGATCATCAGGATGCCCGCCACGACCACGATGCCCGCGCCAATCCACGTCCAGAAATCGGGAAAGTCCCCGAACAGCACGATCCCGTAGAACACGGCCCAGATCATTGCCGAGTATTCGAAGGGCGCCACGAAATTCGTTTCCGCCAACCGGTAAGCATTGATGAACAGGATCATCGCGGTTCCGGCAAAGATGCCGTGCCCCAGCAGCAGCATGGCGTCGAAGGCACTGGGCCAAACCGGTGGCCGCGACAGGAACACCAGGCTGGGATGGGTGAAAGGGCCGAAGTCGAAGACGTTGAAGAAGATGCCGATTGCCAGAGCCAAACCCGCATAGATGAAGTTCTGCCAGGTCGCGATGACGATGGGCGTCACGCGCTGCGACAGCGGTCGGCCCAGCATCTGCCCCACCGCGTAGCCCAGCGCAGAGCCCAGTGCCAGCAGCGAGGCTGGCTCGAACACGCCTGCACCCGGCCGCACCATGATGAGCACGCCGATGAACCCGGCGATGATCGCCAGCCAGCGATGAAGCCGCACCCGCTCGTGCAACAAAGGCCCCGCAAGCCCCGCGACGAAGAACGGCATGGTGAAATAGATCGCCACCGCATTGGCAATCGGGATCGCCGCGATGGCCAGCACGAAGCACAGATAGGCTGCCGCGAGAATGGCACCACGCACGCAGACCCTTCGCCACAGCGGCGTGGCAATCGACCAGCCGCGCCCTTGCCGCCAGAGGATCAAGGCAATCACCGGCAGCGAGCCCACGCAGCGGAACAGCAGCGTCTCATAGGCCGGGTAGCCCGAGGACATGTATTTCACGACCGCATCCTGCGCCGAGGCAAGCCCCACGCCTGCCAGCACGCAGAGCATCGCCTTGGCCCGGTTGTCGGTCGCCAGCTTCATCCGTCAGCGCCGCACGAGGTCCGAGAGGATGCGGATGCCGGGTTCGATCTTCTGTTCGGCAATCGACGAGAAGGCCAGGCGGTAGAAGTTGCGCGGTGCATCCGCCGCGCCGAAGGTGATGTGACCCGGTTCGATCAGGACGCCCTTGGCTGCGGCCGTGCGCCCCATCTCATCGCTGTCGAGGCCCGTTGGCCCCTTCACCCAGAAGCTGGTGCCACCGAAGCTCGGCACGCGGCTGGCGTCGGGCAGGTGCTGCTTCAAGGCCTCGCCCATGATCTCCCATCGCGTCCGATAGGCCCGGTGCAGCCGGCGGATCAGCGTGTCGTGGTGGCCGAGCGACAGGAACAGCGCCGCCGTGCGCTGGTTGTTGTTCGGCGCGTGCCGCACCATCAGCCGCCGAAGCGCGCGCGCCTCTGCCACGATGTTCTTCGGTGCCACCAGGAAGCCCAGGCGCAAGCCGGGGAACAGCGTCTTTGACAGCGAACCCACATAGATCACCCGGCCGTCGTCATCGAGCGACTTCAGCGCCGGGCAGGGCTCGTTCACGTAATTGGTCTCGAACTCGTAGTCATCCTCGATGATCACCACATCGTGCTTCGCGGCACGCTTCAGCAGTTCCAGGCGGCGTTCGAGCGGCATGGTGACGGTTGTCGGGAATTGGTGGCTGGGCGTGGTGAACACCAGGTCGCATGCATCGAACGTTTCGGATGGCACGAGACCCTTGTCGTCCACGGGCAGCAGCGAGACGTTGCTGGTGCGCAAGTTGAAGATGTTGCGGACGTCCGGGTATCCCGGTTCCTCCATGCCGACCCGGGTTTCGTGCCCGACCAGCAGGGTGGTGAGAAGATACAGCGCGTTTTGCGCACCCAGAGTCACCAGGATCTCGTCGTCGTTGGCCATGATTCCCCGGCGCGGCAGGATGCGGCGGCGGATCTGCTCGACGAGCAGCGGGTCGTCGTTGGCCCAAGTGTCGTTCGTCCAGGTGCCAAGCCATTTCTTGCCCAGCGCCTGCCGGGCGCAGTCCCGCCACTCGGCGAGTGGAAAAAGCGTGTGGTCCACCTGCCCATAGATGAAGGGATAGGGATATGACTGCCAGTCCAGTGGTTTCGAGACGTTCACCTGTCGGGCTGGTTGCATGGTGAGGCGTCTGGACCAGTCGATCCCGGTGCCCGGCGCCGCATGCTTCAGCGGCTGCTTCGGGGTCGAACTGCCCTCCAGCGCCTTTTCGGAAACGTAGTAGCCTGAGCGTTCCCGCGCCATCAGGTAGCCGTCGTCCAGGAGACCCTGATAGGCTAGAACCACGGTGTTCCGCGACACCCCGAGGCTCTTGGCCATCTTGCGGGTTGAGGGAATTGGCTCCTCCCGGGCAAGCTGTCCGTCGAGGATCGCGGATACCAGCGCCTCCCGGATCTGGGTCTGGAGGCTGGCGTGTTCATTCCGCCGGATATGGACAAGCCAGTCGCGCAAGTTTGGCCTCTGTGAACGGTCTCTCTGGACCTATCATAGGACCAACGGACCCGGTAGAGTGGAAAAAAATTGGACCCCTAGGCCGGACACGCATGACCCAACCCGTTGTGAACACCTCGCCAAAGACCTGGGACGAGGTGAAGACCACCACCTGCTACATGTGTGCCTGCCGTTGCGGCATCCGGGTGCACCTCAAGGATGGCCGTGTCACCTATATCGATGGCAATCCCGATCACCCCGTGAACAAGGGGGTGATCTGCGGCAAGGGTGCGGCCGGCATCAAGCAGCACTACTCCCCGGGGCGTCTCTCGAAGCCGCTTTTGCGCGTCGGCGAGCGCGGGTCGGGCGAATTCAAGGAGATCGAGTGGGAAGAGGCCATGAGCCTCTCCACGCAGTGGCTTTCCGAGGTCCGGGCCAAGGACCCGAAGAAGCTCGCCTTCTTCACCGGCCGCGATCAGAGCCAGGGGCTGACCGGCTGGTGGGCCACCCAGTTCGGAACCCCGAATTATGCCGCCCACGGCGGCTTCTGCTCCGTCAACATGGCTGCTGCCGGCCTTTACACCTTCGGTGGCGCCTTCTGGGAATTCGGCGAGCCGGACTGGAAGCACACGAAGTATTTCCTGCTCTTCGGCGTCGCCGAGGATCATGGATCGAACCCGATCAAGAAGGGCCTTGCCCAGCTCAAGGCCAAGGGCGCCAAGATCGTGTCGATCAATCCCATCCGCACCGGCTATTCGGCCATCGCGGATGAATGGATCGGCATTCGCCCGGGCACCGACGGACTCTTCGTGGGCGCCCTGATCCACGAACTCCTCACGGCGCAGAAGATCGATGGCGATTATGTGCTGCGCTACACGAATTCGCCCTGGCTCATCATCGAGAACGAGGGCGGGGCGGATGACGGTCTTTTCGCACGCAACGCGCAGGGCTCGGCGCTGGTGTGGGACAGCCACTCCAACTCGCCCATGCCGGCACTGTCACCCGATGCGGCGCCGAAGCTCATGGGCCGCTTCAAGCTGCCGGACGGCCGCCGCGTCGTTACCGCCTTCACCTTGATCGCCGAGCGCTTCCTCGACGCCGAATGGGCGCCGGAACTGGTTGCGGAACGCTGTGGCGTTCCCGCCGGGACGATCCGGCGCATTGCCGCGGAACTTGCCCGGACCGCCTTCGAGGAAGAGATCGCGCTCAACGTTCCGTGGACGGATCATCTTGGCCGCTACCATGAGAAGATGGTCGGCCGTCCGGTTTCCATGCATGCCATGCGCGGCATCTCCGCCCATGCCAATGGTTTCCAGACCTGCCGCACCATCCACCTGCTGCAGATCCTGCTCGGCACCATCGATGTGCCCGGTGGCTTCCGCTACAAGCCGCCATTCCCCAAGCCGTCGCCGCCCGGCGTCAAGCCGGCGGGCAAGCCCGGGCAGGTGAAGCCCAATACTCCGCTGCCCGGCCCGCCGCTTGGCTTCGTGACCTCTCCCGAAGACCTGCTGGTCGATGCCGAGGGCACGCCCCAGCGCCTCGACAAGGCCTACAGCTGGGATGCGCCGCTGGCCGCCCACGGCATGATGCACATGGTCATCACCAATGCCGCGAAGAAGGACCCCTACGGCATCGACGTCCTGTTCATGTACATGGCCAACATGAGCTGGAACTCGGCGATGAACGTGCCGGACACCATCCGCTATCTCACCCAGAAGGAGCCGGACGGCAGCTACACCATCCCCAAGATCATCTATTCGGACGCATATGCTTCCGAAATGGTGCATTACGCCGACCTCGTCTTTCCGGACACCACCTATCTCGAGCGCTGGGACTGCATCTCGCTGCTCGATCGGCCAATCTCGGAGGCTGATGGCCCCGCCGACTCGATCCGCCAGCCCGTCGTGGAGCCCGACCGCGACGTGCGCCCCTTCCAGACCGTGCTGCTCGACCTCGGGACCCGGCTGGGCCTTCCCGGCATGACGCGTACCGACGGCTCGGCCCGTTATCCCGGTGGCTATCAGGATTACATCGTCAACCATGAACGGGCACCAGGCATCGGCCCGCTGGCGGGTTTCCGCGGACCCAACGGCCGGGCGCAGGGCAGGGGCACGCCCAACCCGGAACAGCTGCAGCACTACATCGACAACGGCTGCCACTGGTACTACGAGCTTCCCGATCACATGAAGTATTACCGCCATGTGAACTGGGCCTATCTCGACTGGGCCACCTTCTTCGGGTTCATCGGCAAGCCGGAACCGGTGATCCACCAGCTCTATTGCGAACCGCTCCAGAAATTCCGTCTTTCAGCCAGGGGCCATGGCAAGGTCGTTGCACCGGAGCAGCATAAAGCCCGCATCGCCAGCTACTTCGATCCGATTCCCTTCTGGTATGCGCCCTTCGAGGGCGAGATGGTGTCTGAAGCCGAGTTCCCCATGCACGCCGTCACCCAGCGGCCGATGGCGATGTACCATGCCTGGGGCTCGCAGAATGCCTGGCTCCGCCAGATCTTCTCGCGCAACTGGCTCTACATGGCGCGCGAGATGGCGGCGAAGCTGAAGGTCGAGGATGGCGACTGGGTCAACGTCATCTCGCATCATGGCAGGATCAAGGGACAGGTCAAACTGATGGACGGCGTCAATCCCGAAACCGTCTGGACGTGGAACGCCATCGGCAAGCGCTCCGGCACCTGGGGACTCGATCCGGGGTCGGATGAATCGAAAAAGGGCTTCCTGCTGAACCACCTCATCTCCGAACTGTTGCCCGAACGCGAGGGCGGTTACCGTTATTCGAACAGCGATCCCGTCACCGGCCAGGCGGCCTGGTATGACCTCCGGGTCCGGATCGAGAAGGCCGCTGACCAGTCGCAGGTGAGCGAGCCGCAATTCGCCACGCTCAACCCGCTCGCGAGGGCCGAATGACATCCCTTCCGCCACCCTCCGCGAAGAAGCTCGGCCTCGTCATCGATCTGGATACCTGCGTCGGTTGCCAGGCCTGTGCCACATCCTGCAAGGAGTGGAACACGCAAGGCTATTCCGCGCCGCTGACGGACTTCCACACGCATGGCTCCGATCCCTCCGGCGTGTGGCTGAACCGGGTGCATGGTTACGAGGTGAAGGAACAGGGGCAGGAACAGTCGCGCATCGTTCACTTTCCGCGCTCTTGCCTGCATTGCGAGGAGCCTGCCTGCGTCACCGTCTGCCCGACCGGCGCGAGCTACAAGCGCGCCGAGGACGGCATCGTGCTGGTCAATCCCGAAACCTGCATCGGCTGCAAGCTCTGCTCCTGGGCATGCCCCTACGGCGCCCGCGAATATGACCAGAGCCACGGCGTCATGAAGAAGTGCACACTGTGCGTCGACCGCATCTACAATGACAACCTCGAGGAAGAAGATCGCCAGCCTGCCTGCGTGAAGGCCTGCCCGACCAGCGCACGCCACTTCGGCGACCTGGGGGATCCGGACTCAAAGGTTTCCCAACTCGTTGCGGAGCGCGGCGGATATGACCTGCTGCCGCAGATGGGCTACAAGCCGGTCAACAAATACCTTCCGCCGCGCGCCCGCCGCGACGCCACCACCTCGCATGCCGAGGCCCTGCCAAAACCGGACGGCTCCGCTTTCGACCGCCTGTTCCAATGGGCGGACAAGGTGCTCTCTCCCAAGAGGGCAACGGCGCGCGCCAACGACATCGACAATTCCGGAAAGCTCGAGGGTTAGCACATGCATCCCGCTTATTCGGTCATCCTGTTCACGACAGCCTCGGGTGCCGGCTACGGCCTTCTTGCGCTACTCTGCCTCGTGGGTATCAGCCACGGCGAGGCCTCATCGCTCGTCTTCGGAATCGCCGCCATGGTGACCGCGCTGGGTCTCATCACCGTTGGTCTGCTGTCATCCACCTTCCATCTCGGGCACCCGGAGCGGGCCTGGCGGGCCTTGTCGCAGTGGCGCTCATCGTGGCTATCGCGCGAGGGCGTGCTGGCGGTGGCAACGTATGTTCCGGCAGTTCTGTTCGGAGTGGTGTGGTCAGGCCTGGTGCCGGCACCTGAGTTCATCACGCCGCTTGCTGCCGTTACCGCCGCGCTCGCCATGCTCACGGTGATGTCAACCGCCAAGATCTACGCCACGCTCAAGACGATAAGGGCGTGGCACAATCCGTGGACGGTGTGGATCTATCTCGCCTTCGCGCTGGCCACGGGGGCTGCCATTCTGGCGGCCATGACTGCAGTCTTTGGCAACTTCCCTTCATTCCTGGTGTGGTTCTCGTCAGCCTGCCTGGTGGCCGCTGCTGGCGTCACCCTGGGGTACTGGCGCAGCATCGACGCCGCGCCGCGTGACCTCACGATGGGTGACGCCACCGGGCTTGGCCGCATGGGTGCCGTTGGGCAATGGGAACTTCCCCATTCCGCGCCCAACTACGTCCAGAAGGAGATGGGCTATGCAGTGGCGCGCAAGCATGCCGCGAAGCTGAGGCAGATTGTGATTCTCGCCCTGGTTCTGGCCATCCTGCTGATGCTCTCGGCACTGGCAGTGCCCCAGTTCGCGGTCCTGTCGATGGTGTTCGCGCTTTTCGCCGCTGCAACGCAGCGCTGGCTCTTCTTCGCGGAGGCCCAGCACGTTGTGACCCTGTTCTACGGTGCCAAGGCCGCCTGATGAATCGGGCTTGGCAATTTCCAGGATGACGATATAAAGAAGTCTTTATATCGTTTGCCCGGAGGTTCACATGACACGCCCATCCTTCACCGAAGCTCTCGCCACGCGGCCCTGGCTGCTGGCTGATGGCGCCACCGGAACCAACTACTTCCAGATGGGCCTGGAATCCGGCGATGCTCCGGAAATGTGGAACTTCGAGCATCCGGAGCGGGTGCGCTCGCTGCACCGCCGCTTCATCGAGGCTGGGGCGGACATCGTCCTCACCAACTCGTTTGGCGGCAACCGCCATCGCCTGAAGCTGCATAACGCACAGGACAAGGTCCGCGAGATCAACATCGCCGCCGCCCGGAACGCCCGCGCCGAGGCCGATGCGTCTGGCCGCGCCGTCTATGTTGGCGGTTCGGTTGGGCCAACGGGTGAGATCATGGAACCCGTCGGTGCCATGTCGCATGACGAGGCTGTCAGCGCCTTCGCCGAACAGGCTCAGGCGCTCAGGGAAGGCGGCGTCGATGTCCTGTGGATCGAGACCATGTCGTCCGAGGAGGAACTGAAGGCTGCCGTCGAAGGCTGCGCGCAGGCAGGACTACCCATCGTGACGACCATGAGCTTCGACACCAATGGCCGCACCATGATGGGCATCACGCCCAAAGCCTTCGGCGCCATTGCCGCAGCACTTCCCACCCAGCCTGTCGCCATCGGCGCCAATTGCGGCGTCGGCGCCTCCGAACTGGTCGCGACCGTGCTCGGAATTTCGGAAGCGCGTCCGGACGCGGCGGTTGTCGCCAAGGGCAATTGCGGCATCCCGCAGTATGTCGATGGCCACATCCACTACACCGGCACGCCGGAGCTGATGGCGGATTATGCCCGCATTGCGCTTGATGCCGGCGCCAGGATCATTGGCGGCTGCTGCGGCACCAGCCCGGAACATCTCGCTTCCATGCGCAAGTCGCTCGAAAGCTACAGCAAGGGAGAACGCCCGTCGCTGGAACTCATCGAGGCGAAGCTGGGACCGGTCTCCGAACTTGCCAAGGGACACGATGCCGCTGCCGCTGGAGCCGCACGCCGCGAGCGCCGCCGGGGAAATTGACCCCCGTCAATGACCGCTGACGC
>Ga0075473_10001377_pt1 | contig 10092 bp, 8 predicted proteins | sample DEB19_08_DNA_FD_76340 | JGI IMG/M metagenome (GOLD analysis project Ga0075473, IMG submission 76340) | Aqueous microbial communities from the Delaware River and Bay under freshwater to marine salinity gradient to study organic matter... | ecosystem: Environmental > Aquatic > Marine > Coastal ... | reverse complement strand
TGGTGGTTGAAAATACAATACCTCACTAAGTTCACGTCCTGCTGGGATAGAATAAACTTGTCTACCATTTTCTAATGTAACATAATCTTGTTTTAATTCCCATGGACCCCTCGCTTGTAAACCTACAATTTTGGAGTACGCGTAAGTAAAAGAATCCTCATAACCTTGGGACCTTGTGGTTAAAGCTTTCGCTAAATCGGTTGTATCTAAATTAATACCGTCCAAAGAAGACCATTGAGCCTCAATTAACCATTCATTAATATAAGAAGAATGATCTTCGACTGCAATTTCCAATAAAGTGCACATTTGTTCGTCAGATAGTTCAACCTTTCTTAAAGGTGCCCCCAATCTGTGTCTAACTTGACGGAATACTTTTTGTTTTTCTGCTTCGTCTATTATCAGTGGCATTGTTACTTTATTTCATAAATATCAACAACGGAGATAATAATTACTTTTTTAATAAAGAACTTAACAAATCTTCCATGATATCAATAGACTCTAATTTTTCACCCATAACAGTTGAAATAATTTCTTTTTTCTTTTGGAGTGTTTCGTAAATACGTTCTTCAATAGTGTCATTAAAAATAGGGTAGTATATATTAACAGTTTTGTCTTGACCGATTCTGTAACATCTATCCTCCGCTTGTTGGTGATTTGCTGGCACAAAATCCAAATCATGAAAGATCGTTGTATCGGCAGCAGTTAAAGTAATTGCCGAACCAGCTGAAATAATATTGCCTATAAAAACCCTAACTTTAGGGTTATTTTGAAATTCGTCGATTGATTTTTGTTTATCTTTATCAGACATTTCACCATTGTGACAAACAGCCAAATCACCAAACTCTTTTTTAAGTTCTTTTAAAGAATCTGTAAATACCGTAAATACAATAATTTTTTTGTCATCAGATTGTTCTAAAAAGTTGTGAACCATATCTACGGTCATGGGAACTTTTTCTTTTGAAATAAACTTTCTAAGAACACCCATCTCAACCATTTGTCGACCAGCCCCTAATTTACGGCCTTCAACTTCTAACCAAAATAAATAATCATCAAAAGCCTCTTTATAACCTTTACGATTTTCTAAATCTAAATAAAATGGAGAAATAATTTTTGGGGGTAAATCTAAATGGTCTTCTTTTTTACGACGAAGAATATAGTTTTTAGTTTTTTGGTGTAGTTCTTCTAAATTGGAGGCACCGTCAGTTAACCAAATTCTTTTAACTTTACCTGATTTAAGTTTTTTATTAAAAGATTTTGCTGCACAATATCTATAAGCAAAGTGTTGGAAGTTGTCTGCTACGGGAATTTTACATACCTTTAATAAGTTGTAATAGTCCATTGGTCTATTAGCAATAGGGGTACCTGTAAGTAACCAAATCCTTTCAATATTTTCTGAGATTTGAGAAACAACCTTACCGCGAATAGAACCTTTGTTTTTAATCATATGTGCCTCATCAACAATTAATAAATCAAATTTTTCTTCGTTGATATAACTTTTAGGTTCTACTTTTTTTCTTTTATCTTCTATTTCGTGAAAACGATTTAAAATATCATAATTAATAATTGTAAAAAATTTAGGTTGCCAAAAACCTGATTTTACGATTGTGACATATTCCTCATCAATATATTCGGTAATCTCACGAAACCAATTAATCTTAGCATTTGCTGGACAAATAACTAATATTTTTTCTGCTCCTGATAATAAAGCGGCCGCAATCGCAGATTTGGTTTTACCAAGACCCATATCATCAGATAAAATTGATTTATCTTTTTTTAACAAAAATTTTACCGCATTTTCTTGATGTGGGAATAAACTTCTTTTCTTTTTATTGATTTTATTAACAGAATCAAAGTTAACTTCTAAATCTTCATATGGTTCATAAAACATATCAGTTAAGATTTGTGTTTTAGGTATATGAAACAAAATAGATTCTTTTTGGTTTTTATAAAGTTTACCTTTTACGTGATAAGATTTTTCACTGTCAGTCAATAATAACTCCACAAAAACACGTTCGGGTATATTTTTTAGTTCATATTTTTCTTTTAATTGTTCCCCCAAATAAGGCGTGATATCAACAACTTTATTAATTGTAGTTGGTTCTCTATCAAAGTTATCGGTGATATATTGAATCTGATTAGGTGTGAGCACAAAGAAACCTTCACGTTCTAATTTATTTTTTATTTTTAGAATGTGTTCATTGGTTCCCGTATAAGAACGGACTTTTTCTAAACTATTTCTATTCTTTAGTTTGGTTAAATCCACCATGAGAAATAAATATAATATCAGACCCTAGAAAATAAAGAAAATAGGGATTATTGAAATATTTATTAAAATAAAACTCTGCTATGGCTAAAAAAAGATTTCCGGTTCAACGTGTAGGTAAGTTCTACGATGAAATAGATTTTGGTATTGAAAATGAAATGGCCCGTGAATATGTTGAAGGTGATTTAAACTTTGTGGTCGTTCTTTTTCAAGTTGATAGAACCGAAACCCAAGTTGATGATGTTTACGGTGAAGCAAAACCTGGTGAGATTAGATTTAAAGCACCAAAAGAATTAAGAGTAAAATTAGCTTTGGCTGAAGCTGAAAATAAATCTTACACTGGGGGTATGAATAGAATATTAGATTACGGTCAATTAACGTTTCATATTTTTCAAGACCAGTTAGAAGAAATGAATTGTGATATATCTTATGGTGATTATATAGGTTATGCTGATAGAGAAGATAATATAAAATATTTTACAGTAACAAATGACGGTAAAATATTTTCAGATAATGCACATACAAGAATTGGTTATAAAGGTTATTATAGGACCATACAGTGCACTGTTGCGGACATAAACGAATTTAATCCAAATTACTAATAGATGGCACTGCCAAAAAAAATAAAAAAAGATATAAATTTATTAAAACCTAAACCTGTTATTGACCCATTAAGAGGTGATGGCCCAGAATTTCATAAATTAAACCCTGGTTATTTACCACGTGGTATAGATTTCGCTGACTTGGATAATGGGTTTGTTGATTGGGTTAAAAAAGATTTAAATGTTGTTGTTGAAGGTGAGTTGGTTCCTGTGTCTTTTTTAACGGCTCAAAGATGGTCAGAATTCACTAGAACTTGGCAAAATTCTGATAAATATAAAAATATTAAAATACCTTTTATATCGGTAGTTAGAAACCCTGATGTACAAAAGGGGACCAACCCCGAAGACTTTAATATACCATTAAAGGATTATAGAATCCCAGTATCAATTATTCCGACTTGGGACGGTAACAAAAAAGGTGCGGACGTTTATTTAATTCCACAACCTGTTGGTGTTGATTTAACTTATACTATAAGATTTTTTACATATAGGATGAGTGAGTTAAATATTTTAAACCAAAAAGTATTAGCAACATTCGCTTCAGCACAATCTTACATTAATATCAAGGGACATTATTTTCCTGTCATGTTAGAAAGTATTGGTGATGAGTCCACGATTGATGATTTGGATAATAAAAGATATTATGTTCAGACATATGAATTAAAAATGTTAGCTTATACTTTAGATGAGGAAAAATTTGAAGTTCGACCTGGTCTTGAAAGAGCAATACTTTCTTATGAAATTATGTCTAAAAAACCAAAAGTTGTGGCTAAATTTATTAAAGATGAAGGTCAAAATGATAAAACAATAAATTTAGTGATACAATTTTTAGCCGGGTCACCAACCACAGTAACTTTTAACGCTGATTCTATAGCAAATTTTACTTCAATTGATACTGACAATGTTTCTAATGTCACTATTTATGTTAATAGTACGCCAACATCATTACCATTTAGTTTAAATTTAAACGACACGGTTGGTGTGAGTATTGTTAGAAATAACCCGGCTCAAATGTCGGAGATAATATTAAGAGGAACTGTACCGTTATGACAAATATGTCCAATTTTTGTGGTGGTGGGGATATCAATAAAATTTATGTTATAGGTAGTGGTAGTGGTAGTGGTACTGACTATTACGTTACTGGCGGTACTTATTCAAATGGGGTATTAACCCTTAACTTACAAAATGGTTCTGTAATTATAACTGGCTTTACATCAAATGATACATTTGTTACAGGTTTTACATTTAATGTTGGTAACTATGACTTAACCATCCTTCAAAATAACGGATTACCACCTCTAGTTCAAAATTTAGGTATTTTAGCTGGTGATATTACAGTTACAGGTGGTACATATAATTCTTCTAATGGTGTTGCAACATTTTATAATAATGCAGGCGGTTCTTTTCAAGTTTCAGGGTTTTTAACAGGGTTTACTGATATAAAAGTTTCTGATCTAACTTATAACGGAAATGTTTTAGTTTTAACCCAAACAGACGGTACCACTTTTAGTGCAACCACACCAACATTTACAGGAAACACATCGGCAACTTGTATCACTGACTTATATGTTAATAATTTAAATTCTTGTTCCCCATTATATATTCAACCAACAAATACTGGAAATGTTTTAATTGGTTCTGGTGGGGGTGTTAATGTGGGTATTGGTGTTAATTCACCAACTTCTAAATTACATATCGTAGGGATAGATTCTTCTTCATCTAATTTTGGTTTAAAAGTTCAAAGCAGTGGTGGAACAAATAATTTATCTGTTAGAAATGACGGAAAAGTAAATATAGGGACAAATACTGTTTACGGTGAAGCAAAATTAATGATTAAAACTGATGATACAACATCGTTATTAAAATTAGAAACATCAAGTTACCCTTATACTGCCGGTGAAATAAATTTTAACGGTATTGGTGTCGCTTTAGGTGGGGGTTCATCATATAATATTACCGGTGGTAACTACGCTAGAGGGTTAGCTTTAGGTTTTTTAGCTTCAACAAATACAGAAGAGGCTGGTATGGCGGTAGGTCATTATTCTTCAGCAAATAGTATATTTAGGGATGCAATCGCGATTGGTGTTAGTGCTAAAGCTGACGGTGCCTATGCAACAGCAATAGGTAATTTAGTTAGTGCTACAACCCAATCAATTATGATAGGTCTTGGGTTACCATTTAACGGTGGTAATTTAATTACCAATAATGTGTCCAACTCTATAGCTTTTGGTTTAAACAGTGACACACCAACTATGTGGGTAACAGGTGGTAATAACACTCCTGGTAGTAACGGTAATGTTGGTATAAATAGTAAAAATCCACAAGCTAAACTTGAAATAAAAGGTTTCGATGCCTCGTCATCTAATTTTGGTTTAAAAGTTCAAAGCAGTGGTGGAACAAATAATTTATCTGTTAAAAATAATGGTTTAGTTGAGGGTGGTGGACCTGGTTCATTAACTTCCGTGGCATCCAATTATTTTCAATTAGGTTCTGCCACACCGTATATTGAAGGTGATGTTACTGTTGGTAGACTTAATAGAGACAGTAACACTACATTCACAATATATGGTGCAAATTATCCCCAACTTAAGTTTGATTCTGTATACTCAACTAAAATTACTTTAACATCGGGATTTGGTGGTGGATATCTTTTATTGAGGAGTAATAGTACGGCAAACAATACATTGTTAAGTCCAAATTTTGTCGGTGTTAATTTAACTGGTGAAACAATTAATTCGGCATTAGAAGTTAATGGTAAAACATCCACAACTACTCTACAAGTTACATCAGGTGCCACTGCCGGTTATGTTTTAACCGCCTTAGATTCTAATGGGAATGCTTCTTGGCAACCAGCAACAGGTGGGGGTTCAGGAACCACAATTATACAACAATTCACAGGAAACACATCAGCTAGTTGTATTACCGATTTATATGTTGATAATTTGTTTGGTTGTTCACCAATAACTATTCACGATTCAATTCAATCTAATGGTTCTACAGCATCAGGTTTAAATAGTTTTGCTTTTGGTGATACTGTTATGGCGTTAGGTGATTATTCACATGCTGAGGGTAATTTTACCAAAACAGGTGTTAATTCAGCTTTTTCCGCCGATTCGGTGAATAGTGGCTTAATAATTTTAAATTCTAGTTATGGTGATGTTACTGGATATTTCTTTCAAGATAATTTATTATATTTATATACTCCGGGACCATCATATAGTATTTTTACCATTAGTGCGGTAACATTTAATTCACCATTTACTGAAATACAATTATATAATACATCATTCAGTGCTTCAAATGCTTACGTTGGGGATTTATCGTATTTGAATGGCAATAATACTTTTGGTGGAGACCAAATAATTCCAGGAAATTATTCACACGCTGAAGGTAGTAGTTTATCATTAGGAACTACTTCACACGCGGAAGGAAGTGGTACTCAAGCGGTAGGTGCAAGTTCACACACTGAGGGTTTTTCTACTAGAGCCTATGGTCTTTATTCACATGCAGAAGGAAGTACTACAATAACTTTAGGTCAATCATCACACGCGGAAGGAGATGGTACTCAAGCAAAAGGAGATAACTCACATGCTGAAGGTTCTGGTACTCAAGCGGTAGGAGAAGCTTCACACGCTGAAGGTAAAGATACAATAGCAACAGGAGGTGGTTCACACACAGAAGGAAATCAAACACAAGCAATAGGTAATTATTCACACACAGAAGGTTTGGGGACAATAGCTTACGGAGATCTTCAACATGTAAGTGGTCAATATAACTTAACTGCAACAACCCAATCAGCATTTATAATCGGTAACGGGACAAATAGTTCTAATAGGTCTAATTTGTTATTTGCAGCAGGAAATGAAGTTAATATTTCGGGTAAAGTAGTGACCACAACCTTACAAGTTACTTCTGGTTCTACAACTGGTTATGTTTTAACAGCAATAGATTCTAACGGTAATGCTTCTTGGCAACCAGCAACAGGGGGTGGTGGTACTTTGTCTGGTGACACTTATGTCACCGGTGGTACTTACTCAAATGGTACATTAATTTTAGAAAGACAAAATGGTTCAGTAGCAATAACAGGATTTAATCAATATTTTATATCAGGGTCTACCCCCACAGGTGTTACCATAAATTATGGTGATAGATGGTATAATACAAATAATGGTATTGAGTTGGTGTATATAACTGATGGGACAAGCGACCAATGGGTGCAACCTCTTAATACACCAGGGCCTCCTGGTTATAGTAACTTGATGGTTACTTCGAGTATAACAACATCGGCAGCAACCTTAAATATTAATATTAATTATTATGGGGTTGTCCATACCGGTAATGTGGATATTTCATTACCAAATCCAAGTGGTTACGATGGATATAATATTAATATTAAAGACGAAAGTGGTAATGCGAGTATTTATAGAATAAGGTTAACACCTTTATCGGGGTTAATAGATGGTAACAATTATGTTGATATGAATACAAATTATATGTCACTTCATATTGTTGCAAGAAATAATAACTGGTGGATAATTTAAAAAAATATGTCATTTATATACAACAACAAAATAGCGTATTCAGATAGCCCAAACTTGGATGCATTCGGTAGGCTAAGAACAAGTAGTGTCACTTCTCTTCTTGAATACAAACACGTATCTGATAAACTACCTCTAGTTATCAATGAGGTAACTGCTGGGACTGCAACTTCTATTTTTGACCCGCTTAACGCCCAAGTTGTTATGTCAACTTCAGCTACTAACGATTATGTTATTAGACAAGGTAAGTCAAGGGGTATTTACCAACCAGGTAAAAGTCAGATTGTTGAATCTTCTTTTTCTAATTTCCAACTTGAAACAAATGTAATTAAAAGAGTTGGTTATTTTACTTCTTCAACAACTGCACCTTATAATTCTATTCTTGATGGATTTGTTTTAGAGTCTAATGGACAAACAAATACTATCTCGTTTCAAATATGGCAAAGTGGTTCAACAACTTATAGCGCATCAACAACTTCTTGGTTAACCACAGATTATAATGTTACAAATATTGATTGGAGTAAATCACAATTAATGTTTATTGATTACCAATGGTTAGGTGTTGGTAGAACCAGATTTGGTCTTGTTATTGATGGTGAAGTAAAAATTTTCACAACATACACTGCAGCAAATACTATAAACCATGTTTATATGAAATCCGCAAACCAACCAATTAGGTATGAAATAAGACAAGTTGGTTCTGGTAGTGGGACTTTAAATATGATTTGTTCACAAATTTCAATGGAAGGTTCTTTAAATAATTTAAATAGAACCATTGGTATACCCGCATTTAGTACACAAACAATGGCAACTGCAGATACTAAATATCCTTTGATTGGTTTTAGACTTAACCCAAATGAAGGGGGTGCTAGTATCGCATTATCCGATATTAATAGTATTAATACCACAAACCCATCAAAAGCGGATTACTATTTAACATTAGAATTTAACCCAACCCTAAGTTCTCCGGCGACATTTACAGGTATTACAAATACACCAGTACAATATTCGTTAGGTGGGGGAAGAACAGTGACCACAAATGGTCAAATATTAGCAACCTTTTTAGGATCAGGTAGTGGTAGTCAAGTAGACAGTTATGAATTTAAAGACAATATGATAAAAGCAGGTGTAAATATAGATGGAACATCAGATGAAATGTGGGTTTGTGCTGTTGCAGCTGGAAGCGGCCAAGATATGAGGACATCAATAAATTTAAGTTATTTTTTATAAAATATGGCAATAAATTTTCCATCGAGTCCAACAAACGGACAATTATATACCTTTGGTCAAAACACTTGGCAGTGGACGGGTCAGTATTGGTCTGTTTATTCGGCTCAAACTGGTTATGTAACAAATGTCTCTAGTTCTGGTGGTGGTAGTTCTGTTGTTAATAGTTTTGGTTCTAACTCTTTGGTTTTAAAAACTTTTAGTGGTGGTAGTAACGTTATTATTACCGATAACGGTAATCAATTGACTTTTTCTTCTACTGGTGGTGGTGGAAGTGGTGTTGATACTTACGTCACAGGTTTTACTTACAATAACGTTAACGGTGAATTAACAATTTTACAAAATCAAGGCCAACCACCATTATCGGTTACAGTATCAACAATATCGACAATATCATTATTTAACTATTATAACTTTATATAAAATTAAAAAAACATGTCAGCAAATACTAGTCCAATTTTTATTTTAACACCCGATAGAGGTGTTAATGGTGGTGCAGTGGTATCAGGTGCTAACACCACAAGAGATTTATCTGTAACTACAAACGCGGTAGTATTATTTTCCGCATCAACCAATGGTTCAAGAATTGAAGCAATTGATTGGGTTCATGCCGGAACTGGTGCGACCGCTTCTGTAGCCACTACAGGTAGGATATTTCAATGTACCGATGGGTTTAATAACCCAAGATTAATTAGAGAAATATCATTACCAGCTGTCACACCCACACAAGTAGGTGGTGTTGGTCAAATTCAAACCATAACTTTTACCACACCTTTAGTTTTACCGGCGGGATATACATTAGTTGCAACTATGGGTACAGTCCAAACTGGTGGTAATTATTATCACGTAACTTGTTATGGTGGTGATTATTAATAAGAAACAAAATGGCTTGGGTAGAAATTAGTAGAGAAGTTTCAGAAGATGGTGAGACAATCACAACATTGGTACAATATGATTTTTTAAATCAATCAATTTTAGTATCTCATTTTGTTTTAAATATTAACCCCTCAAATGTGGAGCAATATATTCAACTTGGTTTGGGTAATAGAGAAATTACGGAAAAAATAAAAGTAGGTTTATTACCACCACCACCAATACCGGAAATTATAATTCCACCAATACAAGAAATAACAGATTTATCTGCAGAAGAACCAATTATTGAATAAAATAAATGGCTGATAGGTATTTTGTAAATAGTGGAAATTGGGGAACTACCACAAATTGGTCTAGTACTTCTGGTGGTATCAGCGGCTCCACAATTCCAACATCCGCTGACGATGTTTATTTTGATATTAATAGCGGAAATTGTACTGTTGATACGATAACAAGAGATTCCAAACATTTAAATTTTAGTGGTTATAGTAATACTATAACAATGAGTAATAGTATAAATGTTAATGGTAATGTTGTTTTGTCACCGACAATGACCATAAATGGTAGTGGCACTTTATTTGTTTATCCA
>Ga0075473_10001374_pt1 | contig 10107 bp, 24 predicted proteins | sample DEB19_08_DNA_FD_76340 | JGI IMG/M metagenome (GOLD analysis project Ga0075473, IMG submission 76340) | Aqueous microbial communities from the Delaware River and Bay under freshwater to marine salinity gradient to study organic matter... | ecosystem: Environmental > Aquatic > Marine > Coastal ... | reverse complement strand
TGGTTGTTTCCTTTCGGTAAGTAAAAATAAATTATCGTGTGCACAAACCAGCTTCAATCAACGCCATTGCCGTTCTACCATACCAACCTTGTAAAGTCCATACATCGCCACTATCAATCAGTGTTTGAAATGATTCAATCCACAAGTCTTCTGTACAATAATCATTTTCTTCAATGTTCATAATTGCATCAAATGTACTCATAGTTTTATTCCTAAGACGGTTGTTAATTAATCTTACATACAAATATAATCAATTCTTATATCAAATCAAAGCATTTTTTCAAGTGTTTCCCACATGGCATCCCATGGTTCTTTTTTTACTTGAACTGGTGTTTTATCACCAAGCAGTTTGAATCCATCAATTAATTTATGTATGTCTTTCATGGTATATCTCTTGAGTTTATATTGATTGTATAAATATTTTAGAAACACATCACCTACTTTACCCTCCAGGCGTTTCATGTTTACATCGAACCATTTTAAGAACGGCATACCAACATTCATTACAAACGGTTTCATAATGTTTTCAAACTCTGTTTCGGATATTCGATACTCACCAATCTTTACAATATCTCTATCTATGGTTTTATTTATTTTTGCATTATCAAAGTCAACTGGACCGAATATGTAGAAGAATCGTGAATCTTTAAAATCTTTATTTACCACATTATCTATGTGTTTTTTGTCAGTGATATTATACAGCCAATCAAGTTTGTCATAGGAATATTCTTTATGTTTCTGATTCCGTTCCTTTGCCTCTTTTAGGTGTGAGATAACATAATCTGGCATACCCCATGGTTTTTGAGTTGTGTTTACCAAAATCAAAAGTTCATGTACTTTTACTTGATCATCTGATTTAATCCAGTCTACCAATACACATGGCAATTCATCGATGGCAAATCCCCATTCCTTTATACAGAATTCCATTACAGCATGAAGTCTATGGTTTCCTTCAAATACAACATATTTGCCAGTAAATCTACCTCTCTTCCATTCGGGAACAACATTCAGTTGACTGATGAATCCTTCTTTTACAATTGACTTTGCGAGTTCTCTACATCGGGCTTCATCTATCTTTCTGTTAGATGGGTGATATACTAATTTATTAATAGGTATATTGATAGATTTTGCAATTTTAATTTTATCAGGATTTCCTTCTATCTTTCCTAAGTTCTTGATGTACTTACTAGTTTCTTCTCCATTAATACATACAGTCCATCCACCGGCTTCGAGAATTTTTTTATATCTCTGTATATTATTTCTTGATTTCTGATCTGGATTTTTTTCAAAGAATATCACAAAATCCGTAACATCCTTTCGGAATTTTTTTACTCTTCTGAGTTTTGTGTTTAATCTATCTGCATGATTTTCATCAAGTATGATTGTTGACTCCATCCAATATATGCCAGTCTTTCCAATATAGAAATGGTCGGCTATACAAGTATGGTCTATCCCATGTTCATAGACTGTAATACTCAATTTTTTACATATAATCCTTTCCATCAAGAGTTTATCATCTACGCTGATTTCGTATTGTTTACCTTTGTTTACTCGGTTTTGTTGTTCTACGCCGAATTGTGATGATATAAGATTATCTTCATCAATGATGTTGATAATTGGTTTGTTTTTGACAGAAGTCTTTTTCATAGATAAATCCTTAATTGGTTGTTCATTAACTTACATTACAAATATACGGAATCCAGCAACTAGATCAAAGCACTATTTTATAATTCATAACAATAGTTTGGACCGTAGGTATCAAATTTCGCAGTTCCATCGAGGATTGAACCACGAGAGATAGGTGATGGGGAATTCCAAGTTGCCGCTCTCAACAAGTCACCTTGGGTATGACGGTCTGATTTGCCTTCTTTGAGGGCAATAAATCCCCAAGCACTGCTACCAACAATGATTTTTGCATAAGAGCTACCGTAGTTGATACGAATTTGAGGGACTGACAGATTCTTTAGATTTTTCTCATAGTATTCTGTTATGGTATTTTTTAGTGTACCATACACAAAGTCTTCAACTTGTTCAATGATTTGTTGTTTGGTCATTGTCATAACTAATTTCCTTTAATGGTTGTTCATCATCTTACATTACAAATATACGGAATCCAGCAATTAGATCAAAGCACTATTTTTGAGGATGAAACTCCTGCACCATTTTTTACTCCATCAACAATTTCACTTAGAGTTGCAATACGATACAAGACCGATTCCTTACGGTTCATATAGTCTATTGATTCCTCCAATGTCATTGGATTGGTACGGGTTTCTCTCTCATGGATAAGTTTTGAATAGTCAGACCAAGCATCTGCTAGTTTATCGGTAAGTGTTTTTGAGAATAACATTGTTGTTTCCTTTGGTTGTTGATTAACTTACATTACAAATGTAAGACTTTTCACATTAAGATCAAAGCATTATTTTATGGGAATGCAATTCATAGTTAGACTGAATCTAAATAAGGAGGGATATGTAAGTTGTTGATTTGTAAGGAGTTAGTAAGTTCTTTATTTTCAAGGAGTTATGAGGATTCGGTAAGTAAAAATTAAACTATCAATAGTGTATAACTTTATAGGCACCACATTCTACGAGTCTATTGAATGATGACCGGTTCAATAGAATATGGGTATCAAGAAACTTCTTGCCAAACCAACCAGGTATTGGATATTTTTTATATGAACCAACCCAATGAGCAGATTCACCATTAACAGATACAATATGGAATTGCACATACTTTCGTTTCCAATAGTGGTCATGGTATTTCCATACACAGTCATAGCCACCTGTCTTTGATTGTATTAGCGATACGCCATCCCTAAGCATAGATGACGGCTTTTTAGTTTTTGTATTTGACATGGTTGTTTCCTTTCGGTAAGTAAAATAATACTACTATGGTTTATTCACCATCTTCATCATAGTCACGAGCAGCAAGATAGTCTTGAATGTAAAAGTTATCATAAACATATTGGACCAGTTGACTGTCAGCCCATAGCTGAATGTTTTTCTTTTTACTTGCAGAATCTGGTATAGATACGGACAAACCTTCTACCAGCTTGGACATGGATTGCAGGTATTGCATGTGTCCTTTGACTATTCCCTTTAATGTTTGTCTGTCAAGGGGCTGATTTTTAGTGAGCATAGATTCTGCACATTGTGCATATATGTTTAGTTCTTTCTTTGTCATGGTTGTTTCCTTTCGGTAACTAAAATAATAATACTATTTCTTATTCACCATCTTCAGCAATAAGGTCCTCATAGTAGCCACGCAATTCATATTCGTCTCCAATCTGTTCCTCATGGTGTTGGAGCATATCTTCAAGCAATCTATCGCGTTTGATAGCAAGTAGTTTCATCTGAGCATCCACCTGCATAACTTGCAGAACAAGGTTCTCGTAGTGTGTAATAGCACTTTGCAATTCGGCTTCTTGGTTCAAGTTCATGGTTGTTTCCTTCGGTAATTAAAATAATAATACTATACTGACAATAGATTAGTCATGCATTCCAATAGCGGTTTCTTCTAAACGAACAAGATAAGTCTGCAACTCATGGATATGGTTCTGCAGTTCAATGATATTCATAGCCGGAACCTGTATATCGTGTCTCTTCCAGAACCCAATGTGGTCTGCAATTTCCTTTATCTTATCAGCTACGGTCATAATGGTTTCACAATTCACCGGTGTAATACGGTCAGCTATCTTTTCAGCTAACTCTGTTTGTTTCTTAGCACGATATTCACGGTTACGCATTCTCCATTCCTCTGCTGTAGGTGGTGTAAGTTTCTGTTCGGTTCTTGGTCTGTTACTCATTATCTTACTCCTGTATATTCTGAAATTGGTTTGACTGTTTCTACCATTACATGACTGTCAGGAATTTGACGCAAAGTGTTCAAGACAATATGTAAACTTTTTTTGGTTTCAAATTCAAATTCAACATCTGGAATGATAGTATTACCGATGATGCGGTATTCTTTGATATTTTTACTAAACATTCTTACAAATTCAAAAACATCATTGACGCCTTCGGCTCTCATTTTAAATGTCATCATCATGGTTGTTTCCTCAATTGGTTGTTCATTAACTTACAGTACAAATATACCCATTTCCACAATTAGATCAAAGCACTATTTTACTTTTTGCCAAAAATAATTTACTACATCGGGAATAGCTTTCTTGTAATATGGTTGATTATCTTTACACCATTGTTTCAATTCTTCTTTAGACTGAAATGGTTTCTGCCAAGATTGTCCTCTCATAATCATGTTGAAGACGGGTTCTAATTCATTTACAAAGTCTTGGACTGTCCATCCTTCCCAAATGTGTTTGCTCATGTTCATAACGGTTTTCCTTGATTGGTTGTTCATCATCTTACATACAAATATAACTAATTCGGCAATTAGATCAAAGTACTATTTAATTATTTCATAAAATAATTTAGAGCTGCATCGAGTATACTATCTGCTGAACATAGAAATAGTATCACAATTATCATCACAATTGGTTCAAAAATCTCTTTGAGGGTAAAACCATCTTTGTTGTTTTTCATTGTTTATCTCGTTGGTTGTTCATTAACTTACATACAAATATATCTAATTCATCAATTAGATCAAAGCACTATTTTTAAAAGAAGAAATAATCAATAATACTATCAATTGCAGATAGAATAAATCCAATCAAGAATATAACAACAAATGTTAGAATGTTTTTAAATGTTCGTTTCATGGTTATTTCCTTATTGATTGTTGAATAACTTACAGCACAAATATACTGATTTTTTCTATATGATCAAAGCACTATTTTATTTATTTATACCAACAACTCTACCGTACTTATTGAAAATAAACTTATCGGTATATTGGGTATTACATTCTTCGCACTGAGGGATTACATTGTCAAGGGTTAATGGTTTGGTGGGATTCATGTGTCCAATCTGGAGTCTACAAATTTTAGTCTTATCGTATCGTGTTAGTTCACCATCTGTGTCACCACAAGTTGCACATCTATTGTCATATTCATTTTTTATGGATTGCCATTCCGTATCATCAAATTGTATTGCCCTTCTGTTAGTAATGTATCCAGGTTTAACATTCATAGAGTTCAACCTATAACCATCTATACCACCACGATTGTTTACAATGTCATAACCATGTTGTGTTCCAAGATGGCGTAGTGATTGAAAATCATTCGTATGATTGCCTGTCAATTTGACATACTCTTTTGTGATTTCTTCTTTCGTGACAATTTGTCCGATTCTTTTTAGAACATAAAGTAAACCAAATGTTGCCTGCGATATTCTGTCTTCGGTTGGTCTTGATAACTTTTTTACACCAAATGGTTTCAATCCATCATCGTATAGTGGTATGTAAACATTATCATAAAACTCTATGTATTCTTTTAAGGTATTCATCGGTATGTAAAATAATAATCAATCCCATTCCATTGTGGTTGGCGTTCTATCTTCTATACCACAACGGATAGCCAACTCAATGTCACGGTGAAACAAAACCGATTCTCCATCAATGTTCATGCAGGTAATGCCATTGAGTGCATCCCAAAACCGTTCCATGTTTATACCAGGATAGTTCTCTAGCAGTTTCATATATTCCTCATTGGTGAAACCTTCTTTGTATTTCGTTTTGTAACTGTTTACTTGTTCTCTGATGTCCATAACAATTCCTTCGGTAACTATTTAGGGATTCCTGTGATAATAACTTTACCACTTATTTTTGATGATTTTGGGTATGCCTCTTCCCACATTTTCTGTAATTGTTCATCTGTGTATCTTTCTTTCAAATTTGCTAATTCATCATGGCAAAAGCCATGGTGAAAGTTACCAACACCCTTTGGTGTATAAACTATAATTGCAGTGTCATCACTTTTCATAACTTTAATTAAAAAATGTGAAGTAAATGTTAAACCCAAGCTCTGTTAAAACACCGAGTGCTAATAATATACACATCCACATAGTGATTAACATATATTTATCGCCTTTCCACAAAAAATCAATTTCTTCTATTATTTTTTTCATAACTCAATTCCAACGGTATGTAAAAACATTTTAAGACTTTCTCCAACCTAGATCATTTAATGAACCATCGTGCTTTAATATAAAAAATCTACCTTCCTTGAATAGTGTTCCAAAGTGAAATCCCTTATCAAAAAAATAAATTTCATCACCATTTACTTCAAACTCATATCGTTTTTTCATATCTGGTAGTAGATTGGTTTTCATTCCAACCGATATTCTATTTTTTGAATTGTGATAATCTATAATGTTTTTTGTTTTCGTGCCATCCATTTCTGATAGTATGTCTTTGAGTTTAATCATTTCCTTCTTCATAATCAATTCCTTCGGTAAATAAAATAATAATACTACTACATACTATAAATACAATACTGTTATACTATTTTACTAATGATTTCAGATGAGTCTTTACTTGTTTAGCAGTATCTCCTTTCCATGTAGAAGCATTGGAAAGAAAGTACAATACAATACTCTTTGCATCATCAAACATATATCTGTCATTGATAGTAGATAGGGAGGACATTGCACTAAGATATGGTTCTGCCCCAAAGTGGACTCGTTTCCAATCTTTACGGACAATCTGTGCAATCTCGTATAACGGTGTTGTTTTTGTTAAATCAAGTGTACTCATAACATTCTCCAATGTAATACAATAAAATAATGATGGTAAGTAAAATAATAATCAAATATATCGTTCAACCTTTACTATTGCACTATATGGTATAACACCAGCATACTCTAATGTATCACCCTCATTATCTTGAACATTCTTATCCATAGATAATTTTGACAAGTCTAATTTACTTGTATCAATATGTAGGATGATGATATTATCAATGTAACTATCTGGAACCATTTCTGATGATTCTGCATAAGAACCAGCAACATCTTTATCCAGTGCAAGATATACCAATCCTGGCTTGGAATCTTCCCATGCTCTCTTACTCTTGGTTGTGTCCAATCCACTGGACTTTATCTTATTGAGTAGTGGTTTATATGTTGCATGGTATAGTATCTTTGGAACACCACCAATTCCATCCACTTCGGATAGTAGGTCTTTGAGTTTAATTCGCTTGTTGTTCATAATCAATTCCAACGGTATGTAAAATAATAATACTAATATAACGAATACAGATATAAGATCAAAATACTATATTACATACTATACAGTATAAGAACTAATCAATAGACTATACTATGCCATATAATATATGAACTAATAAGGATAAGGAATAGAGTATAACTAATAACAGTCCATCTAAGTCCAATACGGTTATCCGAATTCCACATCCACTTATAAAGAATATAGAATATAAAAGTAACTATCCCACCTAACTTGAATATAAATTCTAACATTCAATTCTCCATTTATGATACTCACTAATTACCATAATAACTATTATTGTAGAAATTCAAATGCACTGAATTAATAGTATGTAAAATAAATTTAACATTGAAGACTGGACTGGATTGTCCTTTTAATGTATACTCATGCCGTGGGTAGTAAGTATGATTCTGTGGGTTGGTGTGGGGGAAAATGGGGAATGTGTTTGTATACGCCTGTCTCCGCACTTCTCTCGCGCGCATACGCAACAGTTTAAAGTCCAAAAACCTAATCAATCTGAACTTCAAGATATTTGTGCTTCGGTTCAAATGAAACAGTCTTATTCAATAACAGGGCCTCAATCTTATCTATCTTCTCATGTATAGTATTAAACTGTTCTTCAATATCTAAATTATCCATTATTACACTTGCAACATCTTCTCCATCTATACTACCGTTCATATCAATATTACGGGCTATATCGTATGTACTAATGTTATCAGCTATATCAGCTGCTAAATCATAATCAGTTATTTCTTTTAATGCAATTCGTATATCATATAAGTCTTTATGGATCCACTTCATATCAGCAATGTATCTATTACTTACACTACTTTCATTCTCGTTCATACATTGTTGTATAATGGGTTTAAGTAGTTCTCTGAGGTACTTTGTTATCATTATGGTTGTTCCTTATAGTATAGTATTATTATTTTAGTTACCGAAGAGATTCTTCAATATTCTATCTCTATACTGCTTCTGTTTGTTTATTCTCAACTTTCTACTATATTCACCGTGTATAGACTTTATTTGGGCATCATTGTATACACCGAGTTTGTTTAGGATAACTTCCTTCGGTTTACCTTCCTCACCAGTCTTATACTTGAAATACCCTGCACTTGAATCAAAGTCATAGCGGTATATCATCTGAGCAAGTTCTTTCTTCATCATATTACTTATTTCCTTATTCATTGTTGTTCTCCTTATTACACTACAAATATACTCATTCTGTACATAAGATCAAAGCATTATTTATAGTTACCGCCGGTATGTAAAAAAGAATAAGACACGAGGAGAACAACCAATATCCAAGGGGGTGGATAGAAAGGAACTCGTGTCTTTATTCATATATGTTCGTATGTAGTATTAAAAATAAAATACCAGTGGTTGGGTCTTAATCGGATATAGCAGGGGAGCTATCATCTTGGCCGGGACCACCGGTATAGTAACCATTTTTACTTTTCATTATGGAGTCTGAGAAACTCTGTGGACATGGAGGTAATTGAAACCATCAGTAAACGAAACCGTTTAACTTGCCTTCCATCATGTCCGCCAGTGAGTTACTTATATTTCACTCACAACTCACGCATGATTAGCGTGAGCGTTTGGTTGGTGTCTTACCACTTGTTCTTGTGGAACTTGTGGATGTAGCAGATGTTGGTGTACTTGTAGTAGAAGTAGGGAAGTTCCTATTCTTACTTGTCAAGTTACCAGCAGGTGTTACGATTGACGCCAAGGCATTACGCAGATATTGCAATGGCATTTCAGAGATACGAACTCTCTTACCATCGGAATTCATCCATGTTGTCTTACGGCCACGAGGGTTGTTGCCGTTAACATAGTTAGTTAAAACAGCTTGGATGTGGTTCTCGTTCATTGTGTTTACGGATACCTTAGTACCGTTTGAACGCTTGTAAACTGCTGTTGTGTTTGCCATAGTTACACTCCTTTGTGTAAATAGTTGGGTAAATAAGTCGGTAGTATATCTAATGTTTATTGTGTGTATACACTACCATCTATCTAAAATTATTTTATTAACCGTTGAAAATCCCACCAATTGAGGTCATCTGTATTTGAGTCATTACCGTTATCTTCTCTTAGTTTATCATAAGCAGCCTTTAGGTCTTGTTTACCTTCTTCGATATTACCACTAAGGACTTTATCGATGGCCTTGATAACGGCATTCTCAAACTCTTTCATCTCAATCTCACTCTACAAATATAAGGAATTTTCATATAAGATCAAAGCATTATTTTGTAACATATTCATTTTTTTGAAGGGCATTGGCAGTGATAGTCTCCTCTACCAATGTCCGTCTTGAAGTAGCTTGGAGACAGCGTAACTTCTTATTCATATCTTCGGTATTCAGAATAGAGTTAATTCTATGGTTCTGATAAGCCAAAGCAAGAGATAGAAGGACACCAAGTGTCAATCCAAGGGTAAATATCTTAATCATTTTTCTCATATCAATCATTGTTGTTCTCAATCTTACATTACAAATATACGGAATTTCAACCTAAGATCAAAGCATTATTTTATTATCTTTGAAGTTTTTACTGTATCCTTAACCACTGGTTTAGGGGTAGGAAGCGGTACACCATAGCAGAATACCATAAGAAGTAAGGTAGCTACTGTGTTTTTAAGGGGTTTCATATCGTCTCCGTAATAGGTTGTTCATCAACTTAACACTACAAATATAAGGAATATTACCATTAGATCAAAGCATTATTTTCATCATTCTGGCGGTACATCTACTAAAATAAATATACTGAAAATGAGGTATTTATGGGGGTATATGTAATGAGGTAAAAAGAGGTAAAAATGGGTATAAATAGGGGGTGGTATAGGGGGGTGTATATCCGTAAAAAATGGGGTATAATTGTAACCCTCTAGGTAGGGGGGTGGGGTAATTAATTGTAAACGGTAGAGGGGGGTGGGGTTGGTACGATTATTGCCAACCCGTCTCCTGCTCGAGGTCAA
>Ga0075473_10001372_pt1 | contig 10110 bp, 11 predicted proteins | sample DEB19_08_DNA_FD_76340 | JGI IMG/M metagenome (GOLD analysis project Ga0075473, IMG submission 76340) | Aqueous microbial communities from the Delaware River and Bay under freshwater to marine salinity gradient to study organic matter... | ecosystem: Environmental > Aquatic > Marine > Coastal ... | reverse complement strand
GACCATTTTTCTCCACTAACACTTAGCTTAGGACTTACACTAAAAGTAAGAGCATCCTGTCTGCGAAAATGAACCCACTTATGCAGGAAGTCGCCAAATTCGTCAGTCAGCTCTTGGGTTCCGTTGGTCTCGAATGTGAGTTCTTGAAGATTGACCATATCGGGATGCGAGAGGAGATTAGGATACGACCTTTGCCAGCCGAGGAGTGGTTCGCCTCCTGTAATAACGAGATGCTCACTTGTCCACTTGCCATGAGGTAGCATATGTAGAATGGCATCAACAATAACATCAACAGACACAACAGGGCTAAGATGCTTGAACCTAACATCCCAACTAGCGTAACTATCACACCCTGTAGTAACCAAAGGCAAAGATTTATAATCTTTGTACTGATCCGAGTGCTGTGCAATGATTTCTCTTTCGTCACTTTTTTCTCCTCGGGGCATACCAAAGCCATCACAGGTAAAGTTACAACCAAATGTCCTTAGAAAAACCGAAGGTACGCCCATGAAGCGGCCTTCGCCTTGAATAGAATAAAATAATTCTGATACTTTGATTTTTTGCATATGATCACCTAATAGAATAATATATTATATAGTGAAACTTAGTCTGCGTCAAGTGGATTTTTTATATCTTCTTCTGCTAATCTATTCTTTTTTGGCATTTGAACAATTCGTTTATCCACATCTATTTGATCTAACTGTTTCTTAAGATAATCAATAAATTGATTAGAGTATTCCCCACTATCATGTTCTTGAGTAATAATATTGTCTATATCCAAATTTTCAATTATCTTATATTTAGTTGCCTGCTGTTTCTTTTCTTTTTGTATTCTTCTAATAAATGCAAAGTATACAATTTGGGTATAGTAAGCAAATGGATTAGAAGATTTACTTGGATCGAATTTAGCAACAGCAGTTAAACAATTTTCTATCCCATCACTTATCATATCATCTTTAAAGGTATAGTTTATAAAATTAGATTTGTAAGATAAATGTGTAGCAATTTTTATAAAACAATCACCTATATAATTAGGCACTTGTGGTTGTTGAAGTCCGTTAGATGCAGCCTCATCTACCTTTTTTCTGTATTCAACTAATGCATCATAGAATTTTTTATTATCAATATAATGCGAAGTTGTAGGCAAACTTTCAATGGACTGTTCTGTTCCCTTTGACTCTGAATCGGTCTTCGTTTTCTTCTTGGTTCTCATTTGTATCTTCCATAGTTAACATAGATATTAATTGCTTGGCTAATTTTTCCCTGTCTGTATCATCATTCACATCTTCATTTTGCTTAGAATTAAGTTGATCTACAAATTCTAAATAATTCTTTTTAGCATTTTCGTTTATACTACTTGTCATAATTATTTGACTTGTAGGAATACTAAAAACTGTTTCTTCGACAAATGCTGCCCAAGCTGTGAGACCATACGTTTCCACAATCATATGCCCTCTGGGTATTCGAACATGATTCACCACTACTGGATCGGTAATACTAATAGTTTGTTTAGAATAAATATTTGAGCAATCATCCTCAGTTTTACAAATTATATTTTCGCCATTAGTTAATTTCAAATATCTGTAGTGTAGGTCGCTCATTTTAGTTGTACCTTTACTAATTTATAGTCGAAATGTTCATCATTATAAATTTTTATTCTTTCAATCATATGCAATAATGTATAATTCTTTTTAGTTTTCCAGGTTAAATCGTCACCTATATCATAAAGATTGCAACTAGTTTTATTTTCAGTTGTCCTCAAACCTCTACCAATTGATTGTAAATTTCTAATTCTAGATTTACTAGGTGATGCAAAAATAATATTATGTAGGTTTTTAATATTTATCCCAGTCGAGAAAGTTCCATACGATGCTACAATTATAGCATTATTTTCCTTCTCTGTCAATTGTCTTACCAATTCACGTTGTTCTGTATCAGTTCCCCCGTATACAAAAAATACCTGTCTATTTTCAGCTTTAGCCGAAATCATATCATATAGTAACTTACCATGTTTTTCTACATACTGAAATAGCACTAAAGTATTTTCTTTTTGATCTAAAGCAAGATTTCGAATAAATTTATTTCTACCATCGTGCGTCACCAAATAATCCATTTCTTCTTGATACGATAATCCTTTAGTTAATTTACGTACTTCCTCTGGATATTCCAAAATGATGTTATATATTTGTAAATCTGCAAGTGTCTTATCTGTTATTAATTTTTTAGTTGTTGTTACCTTATAAACAGGTCCAAATAAACCTTCCAAAACCAACTTATGTGTTTTGGTGCCATCTAGAGTACCTGTTGTTCCGACTCTGTACGGTGTAGTTGTACATTTGTTAAGTATGCTGGTAAGTGATTTTGCCTTAAAGAGATGGGCTTCGTCGCCATAAATAACGTGAAATTCGGAGAAAAATGTCTTGGGAAGTTTGTAAATTGACTGCCAAGTACTAATAACAACGTCGTATAAATTAGACTTCTCATGACCACCATAAATTCTGTGACAATGTTCGGATGTTTTCCAATTGTTTATTCCTGAGTAATCTTGGAAATCTGAGTACATCTGTTCCACAAGGCTAGTTGTAGGGACAAGTATGAGTTGTCGTCTACCAAACTTTTCATGCCATCGGATGAGGCAGTAAATAATAAGAGATTTTCCAGAACCAGTCGGCGATAGTAGGAGGCGTCTTCCGTCGTTAATTGCCTGATAGACTGCATCTATTTGATACTCCCTAATTTCAATCTTTTGACCCTTAGATACTATATCTAAACTATTGCAAAATTCTTTTACCTCATTATAAGTTATATGATCACTTGTTTTTCTATAATTAGATTCATCTATAGAATATTCTCGTTCTTTGGCAAAGTGATGAATATAATCCTTAAGACCAATATATAATTCTTTAGTGAACATTGAGAATAATCTTACTCGCCCGTCCCACATTCTCGATTTAAAAAGTGGATGAAATTTAGCACCAGGAACTTCAAAAGAAAAATAATCATTAAGTTCCTGTGCTATAGATGGGTCTGAATCTACAATGAGATGAACTTCATTTTTCTTTCGTATACTTATATCAGCCATCACAATAAACCATTAGTAAATTTAGCCCATTCTATACTTGACTTTATATCCCATGTTCTTGAATTGATAGAACGAATTATTTGTTCTAATTGATATAAAACAGTTTTAAAATATTCTATTTTATCTGTAAAAGAAATTAAATCTGAATCACCCTGAAGGAATTCATCTATTTCGTTTTTGAGAGGTTTAGTTCCTTGCCATTGTTCCCACCCCTCTTCTTCTAATTCTGAACGAGACATCTCTCCTCGATAATATCGATACTTCTTTCTTCTACAATTAAGATAATCCGATTCGGCTTTTCTTAAATTTAATCTAGTAGAAGAAAGAAGGTTAATATATTTTGCATGAAGTATAGGAACGCGGGCTGATTCTTTGCCAAGATTTGTTTCATCAATCTTGCAATCTTCGGCCCACATCTCCTGAAGATCACTTAGTTTCATTACTAATTTATTTGAATAATTTGCGCTGGATTGCCTTGGAAATTATAGGAACCAAAATGGTTAAGAGAAATAGATGGATCTAACCAAATGTCACCGCCTATTGCTTGCCATCTACGACAGAAAGTATAATCCTCAGATAGGTAACGTTTATCTGTTGGATCTAACATAGTATCAAACATAGCATAGAAATAATCTTGCAATTCTGGTCCAGTGTTCAAATCATTATTGTACTTTAACTCTGGATATGCTGCAATCATTTTATCTATAGCAGATCTTTTTATCATCATAAAACCTGTGCCTGCGTCATGTAAACGAATCAATCCGTTTTCAATAGCAATTTGTTTGGCATCTCTATTTACGAATTTAAAATTGATAGCATAGTCACTTCCAAGTGCGGCAATCTGTTGATCGGGCATACTATCTTTACCTTGTACACCTTCTCTGATACGTTGCCAATTTACTCCCTTTTTCGGATATGCACCAACAACAATATCCTTATCATGGGCTATAAGTTTAAGAACATCCTCTGTTTGATATTCAATATCCGCATCAATAAACAATAGATGCGAAAATCCCGATTGTAAAAAATAAGCCAGCAGAACATTTCTTGCTCGAGTAACTAATGACTCATTTGCAATAGTACCAAAAGCTAAAGGAATTTGATGTTGATTAAAAAAGGTCAATGTTCTGATTGTTGATCGGAAGTATGCTTCATGCATCATACCACCATAACAAGGTGTGCCTACGAAAATTTTATTTTTACGTAGCTCATCAAGTTTAATTTGCAATTGACCAGGTTGCGGCCCAGGTTGAGGAGGCGCGGTAATATTTTGTGGGACAATTTTTGTAGGATTCAACTTTATTGCCATACTATCTCCAATATGTTTATAATGATTCTATTTCAAATAATTTATATCTGAACGCTGCTATAGCTGTTAAATAGGTTACGGTTGGTGAGGTTACATCATAATCTAACGCTTCTAATGAAATGGGAAATAACTCTTTAAAGATTATATTGATTTTAGGATTGTTTGTCGAGTCTAAAATAGTTAAAGTGCCATCTGAGTATGCCAAAACTTCTAAATTATTTTGTTTATTTCGAATAAACGGAAAAGAAGTAGGTCTCAATTTAGCAAAAGTTTCAAACTGTGTATAATCATTTGGAAAACCAAGAGCAACTAACCATTTGTAAATTTCAATATAATTAGACATATCTTCTGTGATTATAAATCGCATAGTAAAATCACCATACAATAATTTATCACCTATGGTTGGTATATCAACAAATGGAGTAGGCTGTAAAGCATTTCCAAGTGCCAATGAAGGAAGATTAGCAGATTGACAAGTAAAAGATGTATTGGGCAAATCTCTAATAGTAAATCTAAAAGCATTAGGTCTTAGATAGTCATACGTGGTAGGTCTACTATTATCATAAGCTTGTTTTAATACACTAATATTTGCTGTATATGCCATTTAATACCTCCACTTATATTTATAAGACAAAAAAAGGGGACCACAAGGATCCCCTTTAAATTCGCTCTTAACGGCGATTACATCAAATTAACAACCTTAGTACGACGATAGTACTGATTGCGATCTGCTGTGAATGTAGCACCATCTAGATCAGTTAAGCTAGCGGATGATGTTACATATGGATTAGCAATTAGACCATAACGTGTCTTAAAGCCAATCTTTGGTTGGAAGCTGTTAGGATCAACAGCACGAACCATTTGTAGAGGAACATATGGGCAATAGAATAGACCAGCATCATATGGGCTGGAACCCTTATAACCTACTACATAGAACTGATTTGCATCATTCAAGTTAGATGAATATGGATCAACATATACACGATAACGTCCATTCAATACACCTGCGAATGTGTTACCTGTGTCGTCAACATTAAGATTTGTTGACAATGCTGGAGCATAATCAAGAACACCTGACATAGCTAAAGCACTTGCAACGTCTGCAGAGCAAACGATGAAGTTACCTTTACCACGACGTGTATCTTGTGCGATTGCATTAGCATCACGCTCTATGTTGAACAATAGACCTTTGAAACGCTCTACAGACCAACGACCATTAGAATCGATATCTAGGTCAAATGTGCCTGCGGTTGCTGTTGCAGGTGAACCTGGCTTAGCTACTTTGTAGATCAAACGAACGATTTCGCGATTGATCTCAAACATGAATTCCTGTGATAGGATGTTTGATAGCTCAGCTTCTGCATCAAGACCATGAATAGCTTTCAAGTCTTGAGCAAGTTCTACTGTATATTCTGCTTTAAGCGCACGGCTTTTAGCAGTTACAGTTGTCTTGTCAATTGCAAAAGACATTTCAGGGAAAGCGCTACCTTGTGTAGTACCTGTGCCTGTTAGATTTTCTGCAACCGATGTTGGCTGACCTGAACCAGTGTTATAAGTACCACTTACAGGATTTGAACCTGTGTGAGTATTAGCACCAGTGAAGGCAGTATTTGCTTCGTTGAATAGAGCTTCTTGACGTGTTGAAGTATTGTTACGCTCTGAACCATACATAGCACGCATTGCGAAGATCAAGCCTGTTGGGCCTGTCATTGGCTGAACACCGCAAATGTCATATGCCATTAGATTTGGCATAGCACGACGTACTAGACCAATCAAAATTGGATCATATGTTGAAATACCAGATGTTGACTGGATATTATTTGCAGGTGCTTCCATGAGTGCATTGCGCTCTTCGCGTAATGATCTCTCTTGATTTTCAAGCAATACGGCTGTAACAGCGCGCTTATAAGAATCCTTGATCTCTGGGAGATCAGGATGCTTAATGATTGCATCCCATTTTGTTTGTAACTGTTCTGATAAAAACATTCTGTTCTCCTTACGAACCTTTAAATTTAAGCACGCTTAATAGATCTGGACAGTGCTTTAGCATATACGTCTACTGTGCTGCTATTAACAGCGGTATCAATAGACTCAGCAGTGTCTTCAATTAATGTTTGTGCTTGTGGCTGAGCTGTTGGTGTAGCACTATTTTTTGGAAAATAGTTTTCTTTGATGACGCTTACTTTTTCTTTATAAATTTCTTCTTCGTCAAAGTTAACACCCTCAACTAGTTTTCTTAGCTTAGCTGCTTCTGTATCAGCTAAATCTTTTGAAAGCTCTTCAAGAATTGATTCACGCTTTAATTCTGCTACTTGTGCATTCAACTCTACGTTGATATTAATAGCTTCATCAAGCTTAGATTCCAATTCTTCTGCTTTAGATTGAAGTTCCCCAACTACATCATATCTTTCTTCTGGAACTTCTACATAATGTTCTTTGAATAGATTCTTTAGACCATTAATAAAGTCTTCAGCAATTTCTGTACGAAGTCCGTTTTCAATTGCCAAAGCATTGTCTGTCATGTATTGTTCTACAACATAATTCATATAAGAATCGATTTTTTCGACTACGCCTTCTCTTAGCTCTTCGAAATCCTCAGCAAACTTTTCTTCTAATGAAGCAGTAATCTTTTCCATCTCATGGTTTACACGAGCTATTACCGCTGCTTCAAAGATAGCTGTAGCTTTTTCTTTGAATTCTTCTGATAATTCCTTGCCAAAGATTGGAGAAAGATCGATAGCTTCTGGTTCTGTAGATTCTACTTCTTCTACATCCTCGCCTTCTACTTCTTCATCTTCGCTCATTGGTTTGTTACCAGTCGCTGTAGACATATTTACTACCTTTGTTAAATCGTCTTTGGTTGTAAAATTAGGAGCAGCGCCGGGACCTTTAGCCTGAAGATCATTCTTGCTAATACCTTTGCTAACCTTTGCTCCTTGATTTTCCTCATTCTCGTCTCTCGATTCGAATGAAGCATCCTCAGAGTTGCCCTGTTTTGGATTAGAAGCATCGCCTGAGTTAGCAGGCTTGATAGTAGTATCTTTGCTAACAGAACCTGCGCCCATTTGTTCAGCTTCGTCAAGATTTGCTTTTGCATCTACACGCGCAAGCAACTCTTTAATTTTGCTTTCTACTGACATTATTGTCTCCTAATGGAAATTTACTCAATTATTTATAATTATGGCTTACTAGACAGGCTTGCCATGAATTGCTCAAAGATTTGAATTTTTACTGCATCCAAATCTTTTGTCTTAGTTTCTTTTATAAGTTTTTGTGTTTGTTCAATCTGTCTAGCTTTCCAAACACCGTTTTCGCAAATCCAGTCCACATTCTCCATGATGCCCTGTACAAAGGCATCAGGCGCGCTTGGATCAGCAACAATATCAACAGTAGCTAAATGGAAATCATCTTGCACTTCCATTATACCGTTTTTTTCCTTTAATGAACCCAAGCCTCTAGATGACACACCTAACATAACTCCTTCCTCGATAAAATTCTTCGCAATTTTACCCATAGGCGTATCTAATACTTTAGCACGACCAACAACATTATCATTTTCAAATCTTAAATTTGTTATAAGATGTGAAACTTGATTCAAATTAATTTGTGGATTAGCAGGATGTCCTAATTCACCTAAAGATCTTTTTTGCTCGATAAGACTTTGATATCGAGCAACTTCTTTTTCCATTATTGATCTAGGATATATTCTTCCATTTTTATTTTCTTTATTTGATTGCATAAAAATGCCTTCAATAAAGATACCTTTTTTTCCATTGACATCTTCTGTCAAATACTGAATATCCTGCGTAAGTTCTGTAATAAGTTTCATTTTAATCGTACTTGCTATAAAGGACTTGTTGATTAGGTATGGTGAATCCCTGTGTCTTAGAAAGCGTAATAAATGCAGTACCGCCCGAACCCGAAAACGTACAAGCAATATTTGCCTGATTATTAGCTGTATCGGTAAATCCCCATTGTTGATTTAATGTCCAGTTATCATTACCATATAATACCATGGTAGTTGTACTATCTCTTGCTATAGTCAATGAATCGGAGCCACCTAATGACCATACGATTCCTGCTATATTTACATTAGCATTGGCATATCCTAGAAAAGACTCATCCGCAGTTTTTAGATCCGCATTTAAATCTATTGTAGCAGAACCTGCACCAACTAATTTTACTACAGCAGTCTGAGGTGTTTTCTTTAATATGGTTTTAGATACTGGCATTTTTATTCCTTATCTGTGCCATCAGCCTTTTTATGGCTTTTATAACCTTTGTTTTTCATGTACCATGCTAATGCATATGGATTATCAATATCTTTATGCTTTTTCATCGCCTTAACTGTACCTTCGAATCCTGGAGGACTCACCTCATTCATTTCTTCAGGTTCTTTGTTGTAAAGAGTTTTAGCAATTTCTATTTTTTTATTTTCAATAGCATCCGATACTTTAAATTTCATTAAATCATTAAATTTTTCCACAGCTTCAGAACTTTTATCTGAAAGAATATCATCTACCATAGATTTAATAACTGCTGATGTTTCCATAATAACTCCTTACTGTTGGCTACCATTATTTATAGGCGGCATTTGAGGCGCAGGTTCGGCCTCTATATCTTGTTCCATTTCTAAAATCTCATCATCCGACAATCGTAAGACTTTCTTCAAAACATATTTTTTACTAAAAAATGTGCCCACAAAAGGAGACATCTGAGTAAGTACATCTAATCTATTTCTTAAGTTCTCAGCATCTTTCATTTCCGAGTAATACTGATCTTGAGCAAATTTATATGTAATGTTATCTCTAATAAATTCCCAATCGTTAGGTGAGATTATACCCTTAAGAATTAAATTATGTCTTAATAAATCATCAAATAATGTACTAAATTTTTTACGTAATCTATCTATAAACTTTGCAAACTTTATTTCGTCTCTGCTAATCTCAGCAGCTCTACCAAAATTAAATCCAGATTGTTGTTGTAATCTAGATAACGGAACATTTAAAGCTTGATATAGTTTGTTTTGAAAATAGTTTATATCGTCTATTTGTCCTAAATTTTCACCGCCAGGTAACGTAGTAATCTCTGTACCTCGGCCACCTTCTCTACGAGGTAACCAAAAATCCTCGAGCATCGACATCATTTTACGATCATCTCTGATCTCACCAGTTTGAGAATCATAAACAATTTTATTTCTGTAACGAGCCATAATATCTTTAAGATATTGCTCAGCTTTAATCTTCGGCAAATTACCTACATCAATATAAAATATTCTTCGCTCTGGGGCGCGTGCTAATCTATAGATTACCAGCGCATCTTCCATCATCTTTAATTGATTAACGGGTTTTATAGCTTTATGCAAATAACCTAAAACCAAATTCTTTTCTAAATCATTTATACCAGAGGGAACAAATGTTATTGTGTCTGGTGCTATTTTTAAACTACCGTTATTGACTGTGGTAGAAAAATTAGCATTGTATGTTAAACCTTTATCATTATAAACAAAAAATTCATCAATTTTTTCTATGGTTTCAATACCAGTAACAGTATCTTTCTTTTTCTTTACGTCTCTAACCTTTTTAATTTTTCTAGGATCTATTTGACGTAACTCGGTGATACCTTTTTTAGCATTCTGCAGATCAACTACTTTTTGAAAATATAATCTACCATCAATATACCAACGTCTAAAAATATCATGACCTTTGTCATTGAAATC
>Ga0075473_10001366_pt1 | contig 10128 bp, 8 predicted proteins | sample DEB19_08_DNA_FD_76340 | JGI IMG/M metagenome (GOLD analysis project Ga0075473, IMG submission 76340) | Aqueous microbial communities from the Delaware River and Bay under freshwater to marine salinity gradient to study organic matter... | ecosystem: Environmental > Aquatic > Marine > Coastal ... | reverse complement strand
TTACAGCGTGGAAATCAACGACATCCCGATGATGCTTCTGCAGCAACACGACAGTGAAGAGTTGTACCGCCGCGGGGTTGCCCAACTCGATCGCCTCTGGCAGGAAAGTGCCAATACCACCCGGGTGATGGCGATCAGCGTACACCCCTACATCACCGGGGTGCCGCATCGCATTGCCGTGTTTGAACGTCTGCTGGATTACGTGCGGTCCAAACCCGGAGTTCTGATTCGCACCGGCGCGCAGATCAACGACTGGTATCGCGGCCAGGTTCCCGCCCCAGTCTGATCAGCCGCCGCACATGCGGCGCAACACGTCGTACACCGCAGCGGTGTCATGATCGCCGTGGCCGGCCCCCAGGGCTGCGTTGTAGATAGCCTCGGTGGCAGTGAACAGCGGCGCTGGGGTCTTGGTGGCGGCTAGCGCAGCGTTGATCAGCTTCATGTCCTTTTGCCAGATCGAGACCTTCATGGTGGCATCATCCCAGCTTTCCTGCGCCATCACAGGTCCGCGAACATCCAGCATGCGCGAGCCGCCCGCGCCATCAGCCAGGACCTTGACAGCAAGATCTGGCGCAATACCCAGCCGCTTGCCAAAGAGCAGGGCCTCGGCGGTGGATACATTGTGAATGGCCACCAGCAGGTTGGCCATCAGCTTCATCTTCATGCCGTTGCCAAATTCACCAAGGTAATAGTTGGCCTTGGAAAAGCCTTCGAACACTGGCTTGAGCTGTTGCACCACCTTGGCCGGGCCGCTTGAGTAAACGGTCAAATCCTTGAGTCTGGCCTGAGCACCCGTGCCGGAGAGTGGGCAATCTAGCATGACCACCCCGCGCGCGGCCAGTACAGCGCGGGCTGCCATCTTGTCCTCCACATCAAAGGTACTGGTTTCAATCACCACCAGCCCTTTTCGTGCGCGCAAGGCCACTGCTCGGGAGGTACTCATCAAGGCGTCCGGGTTGGGCAGTGAGAACACGATCACATCGACGCTGGATGCCACCTCGGCGGCATCCTTGCAGACCACGCCACCTTGGGCACGAAAGCTTTTGCGGGCAGCGGGCAGGGGGTCAAAGCCGCAAACCTTGAAACCGGCCTTCACCATGTTGCTTGACATGGCCGACCCCATGATGCCCAGCCCGACAAAGCCGATCGGTTTTGAATTTTGTGCCGGCGCCTTGGAAGCTTTGGCCTGGACAGATTTGGATGTGGACTTTTTGACGGTTGCCATCGGATAACTCCATTTTTGGTGAAAAATATTTGATGAGGATGCTCTAGACTAGTCTAGCCGAGAACATTGATGACATTGGAGACATTGCATGACAAACCAAACCCTAGCCAACGACAACTCAGCCCAGCCAACGCCCCCGGTCCGCGTCGGCATTGTGGGCTACGGCTGGTGGGGCAAAACACTGGCCAGGCTGATCACCCAGAGCGCATGGTTCGAACTGATCACAGTGGTCGAACCCAATGCCCAGACCCGAGCCCAGATGAGTGAAGACGCCGGGCGCATGGGGTTTGGCGTTGAGGAAAACTTCGAGCGTTTTCTTGAGACACCGGGTTTGGAGGCCGTGATCCTGTGTTCTCCACACCAGGCCCATGTCGATCAAATTGTTGCGGCCGCCAAACAGGGCCTGCATGTTTTTTGCGAAAAGCCGCTCTCGCTGACGCTTGAGGATGCGAGACGCGCCGTCAGCACATGTGTCCAACACCAGCGCATCCTGGGCATTGGTCATGAGCGCCGTTTTGAGCCCCCAGTCATCCAGTTGCGTCAGGATATTGCTGCCGGCAAGCTGGGCACCATTCTGCAGATCGAGGCCAATTTCAACCAGAACAAGTTTCTTGCCCTACCCAAGGACAACTGGCGGCTATCGAACCAATTTGCGCCCGTCGGGCCCCTGACCGCCACCGGCATCCATCTGGTGGACCTATCCATTGCTCTGTTGGGACCGGCAGAATCCGTGTTGGCGCGTCTGTCCACCCTGGGATCAAATTTCGAAAATGGTGACACCCTGGGCATCATGCTGTCCTTTCCAGGTGGTGCCAACTCTCTGATCAGCGCCGTGCTGGCCACACCCTTTGACGGTCGTCTGGCGGTTTATGGTACCGAAGGCTGGGTTGATATTCGCGACCTCACCCATCCGGAAAACCCGACTGGCTGGGATGTCACCATGGTTTCGCGCGATGGCCAGCGAACCAGCCACTTTGTTCCGGCTCATCCGGCGGCATTGTCCAATCTGGAGGCCTTTGCAAAAGCGGTGCGCGGCATCAGTGCCTACCCGGTGTCGCACACCGAACTCCTGGCCAATGTGGCAGCGGTGCAGGCCATCATGACCTCGGCACGAACCCGTGCTGTCGAAGCGGTGGCCAAGGTCTGATTGCCGATGAACAGCAACCCGATTGTCAAACGACGCAGCCGTCTGAGCGGCCCCGCGCGCGCTCAGGAGATTGTGCGTGAGGCGGTACGTTTTTTTGCCGAGCTGGGCTTTGATGGCGATACCCGACAACTGGCTCGCCGACTGGGCGTGACCCAGTCCCTAATCTACAAGTATTTTCCCAACAAGGCCGCTCTGATTGAAGAGGTCTACAAAGAGGTCTACCTGGGGCGCTGGGACCCGTATTGGGAAGCGGTGTTGCGCGATCGCAGCATTGCCCTGGAAGAGCGCCTTATTCGCCTGTACCAGGAGTACGCGAAGGCGGCACTGACCTGGGACTGGGTGCGAATCTTCATGTTCAGTGGCTTGCGTGGTGAAGATATCAACCGCAAATACCTTGATCTGCTTCGCCAGCGCATTCTTGAGCCAGCTGTGATCGAACTCAGACATGAAATGCAACTGCCGGGCATCGATCAGGTGCCCATCAACACCTCAGAAATTGAGATGGTCTGGAGCATCAATGCCCGGATCTTCTACTTTGGGCAGCGCCAGTGGATTTTTGCGGTTCCGGTCGAAGAACCGCTCAACGACATGATCGCCCTGACCATACGCCATTTCATGGCTGGCGCGCGGGCGGTCTGGCCAGCGTTAGTACAGGCTCGCACAAGCTCATAATTTGCCAAAACCAAGGGTAATCCCTTATATCAAAATACCCTTTCCGCCCCTAAAGTGATCACATGAACACCACGATCACATCTTTTGATGCACGCGACCTGCGCCGCGCCTTTGGCAGTTTTGGCACGGGCGTAACCGTGGTCACGGCCCGTTCCAATGACGAGCGATTGGCGGGGCTGACCGTCAACTCCTTTTCATCGGTTTCACTGGAACCGCCCATCGTCGCCTGGAGCCTGGCGACGCAATCGGCCAGCCTGGAACTCTTCAAGGAAGCGGGACGCTTTGTGATCAATGTGCTCACCGTTGATCAGTTGCGACTGGCTCGCCAGTTCTCCAACCCTTTGGCCGACAAGTTTGCCAATGTGGACTACCAGGCTGGCCTGGCTGATCAGCCGGTGCTCGAAGACTGTGCTGCCACCCTGGAATGCCGCATAGTGGGCACCCATCTGGTGGGAGACCATTGTATGTTTTTGGGGCAAGTTGAGCGCTACTCGCACTGCGCCAGGCGGCCCCTGCTGTTCTGCCAGGGCGCCTTTCAACAGGGGATCGAGTTGGTTGAGGCCCCGCAACAAAACCTGCTGGATCAACGGAGAACCGCATGAAATACAGCACCTTCATGATGCCCTTGCACCCGCCAGGTCGCAACGTTACCGAGGCCTTGCAGGAAGACCGCCAGGCCATCATCCTGGCTGACCAGTTGGGATTTAGCGAAGCCTATGTCGGCGAGCATGTCACCGATTCCGCCGAGATCGTGACCTCGTCCATGATTTTCCTGGCCAGCCTGATCTCTGAGACCAAGCAAATTAAGCTTGGTACTGGAACCATCAACGTTCCCAATTCCCACCCGGCCCATATCGCTTCCCAGGCTGCGATGCTCGATCACCTGCTCCAGGGTCGATTTGTCATGGGCATCAGCCCCGGTGGCCTGATCTCGGATGCCGAAGTCTTTGGCAATTTCGGCAAGGACCGCAATGCCATGTTTGTCGAGGGCATCAACACGGTTCTGAAAATCTGGGAATCCGATCCCCCGTACGACATCGAAGGCCAGTTCTGGAATGTCTCGGTCGGCAAGACCATGATTCCTGAAATCGGTCAGGGCTTCATCATGAAACCCTTTCAAAAGCCCCACCCGCTCATTGTTGGCACCGCCGTCGCGCCCTTTTCCAAAGGGGTCACCGAAATGGCCAAGCGTGGCTGGCAGCCCATCTCAGCCAACTTCCTGATGCCCGAATGGGTCAAGTCGCACTGGCCCAAGTATGTTGAAGGGCGGGAAGCAGTTGGCGCCACCGCGTCGCCCTCCGAGTGGCATGTGGCCAAGAGCATTTTTGTCGCTGACGATGAGGCCACGGCCAAACGCTACGCCCTGCAAGAGGGGGGGCCCTACCACTTCTACTTCAAGCAGCTGGTTCGCAAGCTGGTGCAAGGTGTTGGACGCTCGAACCTGTTCAAGACCGACCCGGAGATGCCCGACAGTGAGATCACCCCCGACTATGTCACCAACCGGCTGGTGATTGCCGGCACAGTCAACTCGGTGGTGGATCAGATTCTTGCCTTCCGTGAACAGGTTGGCGATTTTGGCACCCTGGTCTACGCCTGCCACGACTGGCAGGACCCGCAACTTGGCAAGCGTTCGATGGAGCTGTTTGCCAAAGAGGTGATGCCGCGGGTGAACCGAGCCATCGGCCAATGACCGGCTGGATTGCTGTCCCTATCCATTTTTAGTTTTCACTTACCCAACTGAGGGCGCTTCATGTTCTTCACCTGTTCACCGACCTGTACCGACCCCAGCCACCAGCACGGCCCCCGCCATGCGGCGGCCACCAAGACCGCGGCCAAGCGCAGCACCAGCGTGACGCCCAAACGAGCTGCCCAGAAGATTGTTCGCAACGCCAAGGGCCAATCCAAGGTGGTTGATATTCATTGCCACTACCTCAATCCAGTGGTCGCTGAAAAAACGGCCGCCCTGAACGCGGCAGCACACGATTACTCGATCATTTTTGCCAATGACCTGACCCGTCAAACCAATGTCAAGCAGATGCGGGAGCGGCACCCCAAACTGATCGGCATTGCCGAGCGGCTCAAGGACATGGACAAGATGGGCGTGGACATTCAGGCGGTCGCCCCTGCCCCCTTCCAGTATTTCTATTTCACTGAACCGGATCTGGGCGCTAGCTTGGCGCGTGATGTAAACGAAGGCATCGCCGACCTGGTGGCACAGCACCCGGACCGCTTTGTTGGCCTGGGCTCGGTGCCCCTGCAAAATGCCCAGTTGGCGGTGCGTGAACTGGAATATGCCGTGAAAAAACTCGGCTTGCGGGGCGTCGAGATCAACACCAATGTCAACGGCCTGAATCTGACCGACCCCAAACTCGGACTGGAAAGGTTTTTTGCCAAGGCCAGCGAACTGGGTGTGGTGATCTTCCTGCACCCTGTAGGTTTCAGCCAGGCCGAGCGACTGACCAATCATTACTTCAACAATGTGATTGGCAACCCGATGGACACCACCATTGCTGTCAGCCACCTGATCTATGACGGTATCGTGGCGCGTCATCCGAAAATCAAGTTCATTGCTGCCCATGGCGGTGGCTACCTTGCCCACTACTGGGCACGCATGGACCACGCCTGGAAAGCGCGCCCGGATGGCCGCACCGTGATCAAGAAAAAGCCCTCCAGCTATCTGGAAAAGTTTTACTTCGACACCATCACCTTTGACCCGGACATGCTGCGCCACCTGATTGACCGCTATGGCGCCGATCATGTGCTGCTGGGGACCGACTACCCCTATGACATGGGCGAGACCGATCCGCGCGGGCTGATTGCTTCAGTGAAAAGACTGCCTGCCGAGCAACGCCGCCTGATCGAAGGCGGCAACGCCATGAAACTGTTTCGGATCAAGTAGGGCACAGGGCCCAAACGACCAGGCCCGACCTCATCGGGCCTTGCCTGCCGGCAAGGCCCGGGTTGGCAAAGGCAGCGATGTTTTGTAGCGGACCTGCTTGAGGGCAAAGCTGGAACGGATCTTCTCCACCCCGGGGATTGGCGTGAGTTGCTCCAGAATGAATTTTTCCAGCGCGTCAATATCGGTGACCGCCACCCGAATCAGGTAATCGGAATCTCCGGTCATCAGGTAGCACTCCATCACCTCATCATGCTCGGCAATGCGCCGCTCGAATTCGGCCAGGGCCTCCTTGCTTTGGGTCTTCAGGCTGATATTGATGAACACATTGAGTCCCAACCCCAGTGCGGCCGCGTTGGCCAGCGCCACATAACGGCTGATCACCCCTGACGCTTCCAGCGCCTTGACGCGGGCCAGGCAGGGCGAGGGTGACAGATGCACTCTGCGGGCCAATTCCACATTGGACAAGGCGCCATCCGCCTGCAACTCAGTGAGTATGCGCAAATCAAGTTTATCAAGATTCATATGCTGTAAATATTTTAATTAACGGCATATTATGCTTCTTAAATACTGAATAAACGATATTTCAGCAACTCATGTTTTGAGCCAACAGGTACAGTGAAGGCATCATGAATGCATCCATTCCCTCCAATCTGCTGACTTTTCTTAACAACCAGACTGACCTTGACCCACAGGAAACTGCCGAATGGCAACAAGCCTTTCTGGCCCTGCTGACCCAGGAAGGACCGCAACGTGCCGGCTTCATCCTGGATGAACTGGCCCGGCTGGCCCGCCATCACCACACCGGCTGGCAGCCCAGTCTGGTGACGCCCTATGTCAACACGGTCAGCGTGGCGCAGCAGCCCAACTTTCCGGGTGACCTGGCGATCGAAGAGCGGCTGGCCTCGATCATGCGCTGGAATGCGCTGGCCATGGTGGTGCGCGCCAACCAGGCCTACGGTGAGCTGGGCGGTCATATCGCCAGCTACGCCAGCGCGGCCGATCTGTTCGAGGTCGGCTTCAACCACTTCTTTCAGGCGCGCAGCCCGCAACACCGGGGCGACCTAGTGTTTTTCCAGCCTCACAGCGCGCCCGGTGTCTATGCCCGCGCCTTTTTGGAGGGCCGACTACAGGAAGAGGATTTGCACCACTACCGTCAGGAGATCACCGCCGCCAGCGCCCAGGCGCGTGGGCTGTCGAGTTACCCGCACCCCTGGCTGATGCCGGATTTCTGGCAGTTCCCAACCGGCTCAATGGGGCTGGGGCCAATCAGCTCGATCTACCACGCGCGCTTCATGCGCTACCTGACCCACCGCAGCCTGCTCAACTGTGACAACCGAAAAGTCTGGGGCGTATTTGGCGATGGCGAAATGGATGAGCCCGAATCCATGAGCGCCCTCACCCTGGCTTCGCGCGAAAAGCTGGACAACCTGGTCTGGGTTGTGAACTGCAATCTGCAGCGCCTGGATGGGCCAGTGCGAGGCAATGGCCGCATCATCGACGAATTGGAAAAGTTGTTTGCCGGCGCTGGCTGGCATGTGGTCAAGCTGTTGTGGGGCAGTGACTGGGACGGCTTGTTTGCCCGCGACAGCGATGGCGCCCTGCTGCGGGCTTTGAGCGCAACAGTTGACGGCCAGATGCAGACCTTCGCGGCCAAGGACGGCCGCTTCAACCGTGACAATTTCTTTGGCCAGAACGAAGCCCTGGCGCGGCTGGCCCAAGGCATGACCGATGAGCAGATCGATCGCCTCAAGCGTGGCGGCCATGACCTGGTGAAGGTGTATGCCGCCTACGCAGCCGCTGCTGCGCATCGGGGCCAGCCCACGGTGATTTTGGCGCACACCAAAAAAGGCTACGGCATGGGACAGGCCGGTCAGGGCAAGATGACCACCCACAGCCAGAAGAAGCTTGAGGCAGAGCACCTGCTGGCGTTTCGCAACCATTTCAACCTGCCCATCACCGACGAGCAGGCCTGCAAGCTCGATTTCTACAAGCCTGCCGATGACAGCGCAGAGATGCGCTACCTGCATCAACGTCGCCAAGCACTGGGAGGCTACCTGCCCCAACGCAGCACCGCATGTGCGGTCGTCCCCACGCCGAGCCTTGAGTCATATGCCGACTTTGCCCTGAATGCGGCCGGCAAGGAAATGAGCACCACCATGGCCTTTGTGCGGCTGCTGGGCCAGCTGCTCAAGGACCCGGTGCTGGGTCAGCGCATCGTGCCGATCGTGGCCGATGAAGCCCGTACTTTCGGCATGGCCAATCTGTTCAAACAGGTCGGCATCTACTCCAGCCTGGGCCAGTGTTACGCCCCGGAGGACATCGGTTCGGTGCTGTCCTACCGCGAAGCACTCGAGGGGCAGATTCTGGAAGAGGGCATCTCCGAGGCCGGCGCCATCGCCAGCTGGACCGCCGCTGCCACCAGCTACAGCGTGCATGGCCTGGCGATGTTGCCCTTCTACATCTACTACTCGATGTTCGGCTTTCAGCGGGTGGGCGACGCTATCTGGGCAGCGGCTGACCAGCGCGCTCGCGGCTTTTTGCTAGGGGCCACTTCCGGACGCACCACCCTGGGCGGTGAAGGCCTGCAACACCAGGACGGCTCCAGCCATCTGGTGGCTGCGACCATTCCGAACTGCAAGGCCTACGACCCGGCCTTTGCCTGTGAGATGGCGGTCATCGTGGACCAGGGCATGCGTGAGATGCTGATCGACCAGCAGGATGTTTTTTATTACATCACCCTGATGAATGAAAACTATGCCCAGCCCAACCTGCAAGCCGGGGCTGCTGCCAACGTGATCCGGGGTTGCTACAAGTTCAAAAGCTTTCCCTCAGAGTCGAAGGCCACGCCACTTCAGGCCGTCACCCTGCTGGGATCGGGCGCCATCCTGACCGAAGTGCTGAAAGCCGCTGAGCTGCTGGCCGAACAAGGCATTGCGGTGGATGTCTTCAGCGTGACCAGCTGGAGCGAGCTGGCACGAGATGGCCTGGCCTGCGAACAGGCGCTTATAGCCGGTCAGCCCAACAGCCGCGTACCCTTCATCGCGCAGCAGTTGCACAAAAGCCGCGGTCCGGTGATTGCCGCCACCGACTATGTGCGTGCGGTGCCTGAGAGTGTGCGGGCTTTTGTGCCGCCACAAAGGCCCTACTACACACTGGGCACCGATGGCTTTGGCCGCAGCGACACCCGGGCCGCCCTGCGACAGTACTTCGGTGTTGATGCAGGTCATATAGTGACCACTTCACTGCAGGCCCTCAAACGATCGCAAGCGGGCTGATAAAAAATTCGCCCTCGCTGGGCTAAGCTTGCACCATGGTGTTCACAGACTCGAAAGGACCACCATGCAAGTTGGCGTACCCAGAGAAATAAAGACGCATGAATACCGTGTCGGTCTGACTCCGGACAGCGTGCGTCAGCTGGTGGCCCATGGCCACACGCTGCTGGTCCAAAGCGGCGCTGGCCAAGGCATTGGCCTGCTGGACCAGGACTACCGCCACGCGGGAGCTCACATCTTGGCAGATGCTGCGAGCATCTTTGAACAGGCCGACCTGATCATCAAGGTCAAGGAGCCCCAGGCCAGTGAATGGCCTCTGCTGCGGCCTGGACAAATGCTCTTCACCTATCTGCATCTGGCACCCGACCCGACCCTCACTTCGGCCTTGCTGAAAAGCGGCGCCGTCTGCATTGCTTATGAAACCATCACCGGCCCTGGTAACCAGCTGCCGCTGTTGGTCCCCATGAGCGAAGTGGCCGGGCGCATGGCCGTGCAGGTTGGGGCTCACTGGCTGGAAAAGTCACAGGGCGGCCGGGGCGTTCTGCTCGGGGGAGTGGCGGGGGTGCCCGCTGCCCATGTGGTGATTCTGGGTGCCGGCACGGTGGGCGCCAACGCCGCGCAGATCGCCATCGGCATGGGCGCGCGGGTGACCCTGCTCAACCGCGGTAGCGAAAAGTTGCGCACGCTGGATCTGCGCTATGGCAACCGCATCACCACCCAGTTGGCCAATGAGCAGACGATAGCCCAAGCGGTCATGGATGCTGATCTGGTGATTGCCAGCGCGCTGGTCGCCGGGGCCAATGCGCCCAGGCTGGTATCGCGTGAGCTGGTCAGGCGTATGAAAAGAGGGGCGGTGGTGGTGGACGTGGCCATCGATCAGGGCGGCTGCTTTGAGACCTCACACCCCACCACC
>Ga0075473_10001365_pt1 | contig 10136 bp, 18 predicted proteins | sample DEB19_08_DNA_FD_76340 | JGI IMG/M metagenome (GOLD analysis project Ga0075473, IMG submission 76340) | Aqueous microbial communities from the Delaware River and Bay under freshwater to marine salinity gradient to study organic matter... | ecosystem: Environmental > Aquatic > Marine > Coastal ... | reverse complement strand
CGGCCACTACCCCGATCTTGAAGGGGGAGACCTTCTCATTGTCGCGGGGGATTGGACGCTCACAGATAGGCCCTCGGAATATAATCGATTTGCCTCATGGATTAAAGATCAACTTTATAGAAAGTGTATTGTTGTTGCTGGAAACCATGACAATTGGGCTCAGTCCGCTCCTTTTTCTGTAAAAACGATGCAAGAAATAGGAAGTTTTGAGTACCTTTTCGACTCTGGCACAGAATTTTCTTATCATATTGAAGGATTTCCTGAAGAAGACGAAAAATTTCTCCCAAGCGGAAAACGGACTTTAAAAATTTGGGGCTCTCCTTGGACCAAAACCTTTGAAGGAATGAACCCCAAGTGCAAGGCGTTCACCGTGGATGGAGATGAGAAGTTGGCCGAAAAGTGGGCACTCATCCCTGAGGATGTGGATATTTTGGTGACTCACTGTCCTCCTTTTGGGACACTGGACTATGTAGAAAAGCCACTAAAAAATGGGTCTCTTAGAGTCTATTTAGGCTCTCAGTCTCTTTCGGATAGACTTCTAAAATTAAAATCTTTAAAACTTCATGTGTTTGGGCATGTTCACTATGCTTATGGGCAAGAGCATGACATGTATATAGCAAAAGACGCCTTTGACCCAGATCCCGTCCCGGCGGGGAAGCTTTCGGTTAACGCCTCTCACGTCAACGAGGTCTATGACCCAGTCAACAAGCCAATAAGGGTGATCTTGTAAGCGGCCCGAGGCTGAAGAATATGAATTTTAAAAGATGGAGAAATTATGGACGAAGAAATAAAATCTTATATTAAATATGGATGTATCTCTGTAATGGTAGCCGCCATTATATTCTGCGCGTTTTGCGCAGGGGGTCGAGTTTATTCCGTTTGGGCTCAAAGAAAAGAGGGAGAAGCCGAACTGGCGCGAGCAGAATCCAATCGTCAAATTAAGACCTTAGAAGCCAGGGCCGCGCTGGAGTCAGCCAAACACCTTTCTGATGCTGAAGTAATTCGAGCTGAAGGGGTAGCCAAAGCCAATAAAATCATTGGAGATTCTCTTAAAGGAAACGAGTCCTATCTTCGGTATCTTTGGATTCAGGGACTCGCTGAAGGGAGAAACCAGGTAGTTTACGTGCCAACAGAAGCAAATCTTCCTATTTTAGAGGCGCAGAGGTTTAATAAATAATGGAATTCGATGAATTAAAAAAGCTTAATAAACAAGCAGCAAAATATACAGAAGATTTTTATGATGATTTTGTTAGACTGTTTCAAAAGCATTTGAAGAAGTCAGAAAAAATGGCTATTGTAAATATGATTCAACTTCCTCTTAATGGAATTTTAAATGTCATAAATCGTGACAAAGAAAACTTGATGTGCAAGATCTTTCCAGAGTTGCCAGATATGTTTATCCGATTCATGAAGCCGTTTATCAAGCTCAAGGATTTGTGGGGCGCCATTCCGAACGAAGAATGGGTCAAAGAATACGGACGAATTTACTCTTCCCAGTTTGATGAATGGTTTCCGAGCCAGGAAGATAAAAAGAGGTTTGAAGAATGGTTTGAAAAGGAAAACAAAAAAGGGTGATTTTATGAAAGAGCGTACTAAAAAATCTTCTGATCAAGAAAACGTAGAAAAAGCGCTTCAGCTTCTTTTGAAACTCATAGAAAAGCACCAAGAAGAGATAGAGCCAGCCCTATGGACGGGCGCTATGATATGTGCTTTGGCAGATAATTATGAAAGAAGTGAAGTACCTTTTAAGTGTTTCAAAGAAGTAATGATGTCGGCAGTCGAGCACTATAAGTATTGATGTAGGTGATTTTATGAAATGGATCAGCGTTAAAGAACGTCTTCCGGAAAATGGTGGCAGGTTCTTGGTTTTCGAAGAAAAAGAACCCCACCCACATAAGTGCTTGGCTTTTAATTATCCCCACCCCGAATGTTGCGAACCAAATATTGCCTTTTACAGGAGGTATTGTGATGGATGGCAGTGGGATGGTAGATCTGAAAGGCCCTGTACTCCAACGCACTGGATGCCTCTTCCTCCCCCTCCCGCTGAAATCTGCGATCGCAAATAGCATTTTGCATTGTAAACCGCTATCTCACCCCCTCTACCAAAAAATTCCTTTTTTTGGGTAGAATGCCCCTCCTTATGAGGAGTTGTTATGCATTTTTGGAATGAGTCGATTCGTGTGCTTCCCCCTAAAAATTCGGTCGTTTTGGCCTTTGACGACGAGGGGGTTTTGTTTTGCGCTATCTATGAAGGGAGGAAGGAGGTTAAGGGAAAGAAAACCTTGATTCCTCAATGGAGAGATTCTGAAACCTGGAAATTAATAGAGTCTGTGAAGTATTGGAGCCTTATCAAGTCTTTTCCAGAGGACAAAAAGATGGAAAGGCTAAATCCTTCTGTCCCTTAAAAAAGGGCCGCTTACTGTGTAGATTTATAGACCTTTCGGTCTACGGGAGATCCGTAAATAAGCGGCCCAGACTCAAAAAGAGAGCCCCCCTTGCTAAAGATAAGAAAAAGAGTATGACTGTTTCTTCTTTCAAAGGGGCTCTCAAGCTTTTAGGGAACTGGGGCGGCTAAAGCTGCCATGCAGGCGGCGGCACAAGCCGGTGCCATCGCTCCCGCGGTTGCAGCAAGGCAAGCTCCCATGCACACTGTAAAGGCCCCAAAGAACGCCTCTCCAGTCGGAAGCAGACTCATTCCAATCAAGGGGATCGCGAAGTAGGAAACCTTCTTTGCGTTCTTAATGAGTTGGGTGGGATTGATTGTGAAGTTATCCTTTACCAAGTGATAAGCTTGGCTCGCTACACTACCTACAGCAGACATAATGTCCTCCTTGCAAAGGAAAAAATAGTCTACCTCTATTGAAAAAAAGTCAATAGGTTTTGAGTTGTGCTCTTGCCTGAAATCTCCCCTTTTCTTAAAACAATGTCATTCCACATGGGAGATACGGAATGGATTGGAATGACTTGAAAAGACATCGCCCTCCAATGACAGAGGTTGTGCTTTTAACGGACGGTGAAAAGGAGTGGACAGGATTTGTTTGTGAGGTTGAAGGGGTGTTTGTCTCGTGCCTTTTTCATCCCGACTTCGGGGTGCCTTACCCTTTTTCTCTTAACCCCTTTCACGTGGTCGCATCTCCTACCCATTGGATGAAGTGTCCCTCTTTTAAAAAGGGGATTGCGGAAGATTTTGGGACCGACCCTATATATGGAACAGCCAGCAGTTTGAAAAGAAAGAAATAAAAAAGCCCATCATAGGATGGGCCGGGAGACAAAGAATGCTGAATACTCTATATAGAGCGGCCTCACTCTAAATTTTTTGCTTTTCGGTGTCAATCTTCTTTGATCACGACATGTTTAAAAATTCGACATTTGCCAAAAATATGTCGATTTTGGGTTACTTTTTAACCATTTTCTAGTCTGTAAATCTCTCTTTTCAAATTTTTCGTTACCTGTTAGGGTGAAGTTTTACCACAACTACGCCCAATGCCATCTAGCCAGTTTATTTTCCCTGAAGAACCAAACGCCAATAACGTCGTCAACATTCTTCAATCTATTTACACCAGATTTCAGTCTGTTGAAGAGGTGAGGTGGAATGAGTCGAATATCGATGTGAGGTTCTGGGCTGGCGACCAGGACTACATTTACCAATACTTTACATTCGCCCCTAATTACAGTTTCAAAAACTTCTTCTTTAACATTATTCGCCCAGCTTGCGACATGATCACCGGCTATCAGCGGCAGCACAGGAAGAGCATTTCTGTGGTTCCTGTTGAAATGGGGTCTCAGAAGACGGCCGATCAGTTCAATAAACTTCTTCAGTTTAGCCACACCAAGCGCCAGATTTTGGAGAAGTTTTCCGACGCTTGCGAACAGTCTTTGGTCTCTGGCCTTGTTCTTTTGCAACCTTACCTCGATTTTACTGAAGACCCCATTAACGGGGTGCTCGATCTGAAAGTGTGGTCCTACAACTCGTTTATGGTGGACCCTTATTTCAGAGAGCCCGATATGAGCGATGCCAATTTTGTATGGCTCCAAAAGTTCTTAAGTAAGAAAGAGGCCATTGCGCAGTTTCCTGAACACGCTGAGCTAATCGGGTCAATGGGAGGTTATTCAAATAGAGACGGACAGTTCTATTTTCTTCCAGAAAATTACAACATCGCACGCAACGACCTCTTGGTTTTGAGTTACTACTGGTATCGCACAAACCGCACTCGCAAGAAGCTTTACAACAAAGAAACTGGCGAGGTTTCGGATTGGAAAGACGACCCAGCGGCCATTAAGGAATATTTGAAGGTTTTTCCGCAACTGGAAGAAATTGAAGTAGAAGTCCCCACGTGGAACGTGGCTGTCATTCTTAACAAATCAGTTCTTTATATAGGAGAAAACCCCCTTGGATTCGATTCTTGCCCTTTCATTCCGGTCTTTTGGTGTATGGATGATTATATTGCTCAGTATAATCTTCGTGTACGTTCCCTTGTCCGCAGTTTACGTGATTGTCAGTTCCTTTTTAACCGTCGCATTATTCTTAACCATGATATCAGTGAGAGCTCTATCAATAGTGGATGGTTGTATCGCGAAAACTCAATTGCGAATGAAGAAAACATTAAGTATGCCGGACAGGGAAAGGAACTGCAAGTTAAAGACGAGTTCCGAGACCACGCGCTCGGCGACGTCATCCAAAAAATAATTCCCAACTCTGTCCCCCCCTCCGACCTTCAGTTGGCTGACCAGATGCTTCAACTGCTTCATCCTTTGGCGGGGGTGACGCCGGAGCTCATGGGGATGGCCAACGATTCAAAGTCGGGCATCCAAGAGATGTTAAGACAAGGGGCGGGTCTGGTCACCTTGCAGAAGTACTTTGATCAGTGGGATCGTTCTTTAAAGCTATTAGGAGAGAGAGAAGTAGAAATTATCCAGAATAAATGGACTCCGTTTAAAATTTCTCGTATTATTAAAGAACAGCCAACGGAAGAGTTCTTTAGTAAGAACTTTACTCGATATGATGTACTTCCCGAAGAATCCCTTAATACCTCCGTACAGCGGCAACAGCAGTTTAGTCAGCTTCTTGAGCTTCGTTCTCTTGGGATTCCTGTACCTACTGAATTCCTTCTTAAGAATTCTACAATCCAAGGAAAAGATGAACTCATTGAAGCAATTGCTCGCGAAGAAGAAATGCAAGCAACCATGGCCCACCAAAGAGCCCAACTCGAAATGGCTCTCCTCGAAAGCAACCTCCAAAACCAGCACGCCAATACGGCCGAAAAGCTCGCCATGGCAAAAGAAAGGGTCGGTCGCACCAAGTCCAATATCGGTCTTTTCGAAGAAAGGCTCTCCGAGCTTACACAAAACAGGGCCAAGGCAGTTAAAGACAAAATTTCCGCCGTCAAAGAGCTGATCGAAACGGCAAGTCTTTATGGAGACTTAAAGTTAAATCAAGGTCTAGCAGAAGTAGAGCAACTAGAACAACAAGATGAGGCGGAAGAAAACGCTGAAAAAAGATCGGCTGAAATAGAGTCCGATCAAGACACACAAGTGAACAGGTTATCTCAATGAAAAAAGACTACACAGCAGTAGACTATGATGATAGAACAGCCTCTGATGCACAGGGGTCAAACAAAGGAGTTCGTATGAAAAAAGAAGAAAAAGGGCGTGGCGTCCTTGGAGAATTTTGGCCCACCGAAGCAAAAGCTAAAGCTTTTAGCCGCATTGGCCAAATCGGAAAACAAGACTATCCCGATACAGAACCTGCTCTTGCAAAAGAACAGAACGGCGATGTCAAGACTTCCGACCGAGATCGCGCACCTTCTAACCGAAGACGATAAAACTTTACTTGCCTTAAACATGAAACTTAAGGCAAGTAAGCTAAAAATCGATTGGTAAAAAGATGCCGCAAGATTCTTATAACTTGATGTACGGGAAATATCATCCCTCTAAAACCCGAAAGGGGACGGAGGTGAATTTTGTTCCTGTAAACTTGGCACCAAACGCAGATAACATTAACTTGAGTAAAGGAAAAATGAAAGACGAATACAACAAATCAGAAAAACATCGCGAGAGAGAGTCTCGTGGGATGAAGAAAGCTATGGAGAAAGAGCATGGAAAGAGGTCTGCCCATAAAAAAGAGCACGATCATATGGGATTTTCTCATAAAGAAATTATGCACGCTAATGGAATCTGTAGGCATTAATATGGACAAACAAATTAAAAAAGTTAAAAAAGATGTCGAAAAAGGCGAGAAGAAGAAGGCCAAGAAAGACATCTCCAAGCTTCTCAAAATGGACAAAAAGTTCGACGAGAAACTGGAAAAGTGCGACAAAAAGATGAAGAAAAAGAAATAGTCTCCTTAAAAAGGGAGGTCTTTTTTTGAATGGAAATCAAGTTGTAAACAAGATTTTGGACCTTATGTTCGATCATTTAGAGACCAGAGAGGACGCTATTCACATGGCAAGAGCTCTTTACATCTGTATGTGCAAAGCTCATGGGGTTTCTAAAGAGCTCGCCTTGGTCGATCTAAAGGAAACTTGGGAAGATTTTCTAGAGGTCCTAGAGGATAAGGAAGATTGTGGGTTGGAATAAATTATGGTTTACAATCCTAATAATCCTTGGAATCCTCCTTTTCCGACAAATTATCCTTGTCTCCCTAAGCAGAACTCCATATCCTCCATAACTCAGGCGTTTCCTTGCGTGGTCACCACTGCGAGCGCCCATGGGTATAGTACAGGGCAACAAGTTCGCATCTTTTTCCCCTCTCCTTACGAATCGCTCTTTGGAATGGTTCAGATCAATGGTAAAACGGGTTATATCACTGTAATTGATACGACCTCATTTTCTTTGCCTATTGATACTAGATCGTTTAATTCTTTTACAACTTCTTCTTTGCAAACGGCCCAAGTTTTACCGATTGGCGAGACAAACGATTCTTTCTCATCGGTATTTACTCAGGTAAATCCTGCTAGCTCTTCAAACGCAGGTCCTCTCTTTCAACCGCCCTATCCATCGTGGCCTGGGCCAATTTGAGTTATTATGAAAAAGAAAACATCAGCTCCTAAATCTATGCCCAAGGGCAAACTTTCAAAGATTAGGAAAGAACCAGGAAAAAGTAATGCTTACAAGTATTCCGGAGTTAAGAGCTACGCAGGACCTGACCATACTTATCCAATTCCCGATATGGCTCATGCTCGCAATGCCTTGGCTCGAGCGCATTTTGCGAAAGATCCGTCAAAAATTAGATCCAAGGTCTATAAAAAATATCCTGGGTTGAAAAAAAGGGCCGAGGCGCGAAAAGGGGAGAAATAAAAAAGGGGGCTTTTGGCCCCCAGGTTACTCTATTTCAGTATTCTCTTCAGACTCTCGAAGGTACTTTACATACTCTTCGACTGCCTGGGCGTACGCATCTCTCTCCTTTTTCCGGCAAGTTGCGCATTTCTCGAACGTGTAGCAGGGGGTACATACCACCTCTCCTCCTACACAAGTTCGTAAATTCCACTTTTCTTGCATCCCACAAGAGCAAATTTCGGCGGGTTCTAGGCGTGTTGCACACCCACTGAGCAACAATGCCCCTAAAACCGTCACCAATCGAAAAGTGGGCTTGATCCAACTGGACATAGCCCCCCCTTTCGCGTTAAGCGATTCTAGTTGTCTTCCTAACCTCATTGTCCCAGTCAACCCTTTTTTTATAAAAGGAATTCTGTGGATTTTATTGCTGCGGTATGGTAACTCAAAGGTTTACCATAACCCATGGGGATTCAAATGTTGAAGCATTTTACTGCCTTTTTGATGACACTCCCTCTTCTCTCTTTTGCAGAGAACAGGGTGGCTGATATGAATTTTGGGATCGATCCTGTATGCCCAAAAACTCATCACGTTCACTTTTCTTTAGAAGAGGAAATCCCGGTAGACTCTCACTTCCTGGTTCTTCACACCACTGGAGGGGTAAATCAAAGGGGCGATCTTTTGATTTCTCTGGGAACAGGTTTCCGCAAGCCCTTTGAAAAGGGGGAGCTTGGGAACTATGTGTTCTTCGACTACTCCACCTTTAAAGAGTCAAATCTCTATCAACTGGTGCATCAAATTGAGTTTGTGAGTGAGTGGGCCGATATCCGCCATACCTCTCACCTTCCTACCTCTTCTTATGTCCTCTCCACAAAGGGGCTTATTAATCCCCACACTTGGATGGAAACCGAAGCTACTGTAAAATTTCCTTTCGTTTCCCTTTCATTGGGGCCACGCTTTAACTTCACAAATAAATCGTGGGCTACTTTTGCGAGAGTCGACGTGCCTGTTTTTCGCTCTATTTTGAGCGTGGGTGGGTTTTACGATTCTTTGGAAAAGTGGAAGGCGACGGTAGGGTTTAAGTTTAATCTTTATAAGGACGGTAACCGCAGAGGTCACTCTATGGGCCACAATCCTTATGTTAAACACCAAATTCTATCGATGAATTCGGTTCTCTAACTCTTTTAGGTTGTGAGGGGAGGGTTTTATCCTCCCCTTTTTCTAGACTTTTTGAAACTTCTCCACTGGCTCTTTGGCCAGCTCTCCCGACAAATATTTTCTAATGCAATCTGCGATAAAGGGATCTGCAAAAATTTTTCCTTGTTGATATAGCTCGAATCCCTCTTGATGAGGAAGAGTCCATAGGATTTGTGCGGCTCCTCTTTTGGGAGATACGACTCGACAAGTCGTTCCAGGCAAAGGATCTGGACGCGTTTTGCGAGGTTGATGATAAACCTCAAAAGTTCTCTCTTTTTTTTGATCAAACGTGATTTCAGACAGGTCCCCATTGTTATCCATCACATATTTGCGGTCGTGATGAGGATGCTTCCATTTGCAAAAAGTGTAAACATAAAAATCTTCCCCCCCATGATCAAACCTTTTGATCATTTCCTCCATTCTTTTAGGCCAACTTCTCTCAAGTTCAGCCGCTAGTTTATCAAACATATCTAGTGGATCACTAGTAGGCATCAATAAATTCATAGAAATCCTCGTTAAAGGACTTGATAAATAATAAATTTTTTATTTACAAGTAGCAGATGTCGTGGCATGGCACGTTACCATGTGATCTGCGTAATCGACACAATCGCAAGTGTCATCAGGAGAAGTTATGGCAACACAAGCGGATGTAAATGCAGGCGTCATCCAACCTGCGACCACAACATCTCAGGTAGATTCTGAGAAGACTGCAAAGGAAATGAACTTTGAAAAGCTTCGAAGAAAGTTAGAAGCGCAAGAGCAAGCAATTGCTGAAAGAGATGCTGTTTTAAGACAACAGCAAGAAACTCTTAGTCAGTTGCAATCTCGCCTTCTCCCACAAGATCGCGATGAGTTCGATAGCCTTCCAGATGATGAACTCTTGGATAAGGCTAAATTCAAAAGAGCTCTTGAAAAAGAGCGGCAGAAATTGCTTAAGGAAGCCGAGGAAATTGCGCGCAAAACCTACCAGAAAATTGATAGTGAAAACTTTGAGCAAAAATTGCTCAGAAGCTACCCGGATTATCACAAGGTAGTAACTGAGGAAAATGCTCAATTACTTGAACAAAAAGACCCCGAATTTGCGGCAATTTTATCCGAAGTAGGCGACCAATATAAGCGCAGAGAGATGGCTTATCGTCGAATCCAACGGCTCCGATCCGAGCAAAAAGAAGAAGCTCCTGTGAAGGCTCAAGATGTGGTGAAAGAGAATAGACAGCAGGCTGCTGCCTATTACACCCCTTCGGGTCAACAAGGATATGCTAATCCTTATGGGTTTGAATTTGACGTGCGTAATCCAGCAGCTAGACAACAAGCTTATCAGAGATTAAAGGCAGCGCAGAAGAGGGGTTAAGCTAACAACTTAAGGACCCTTAAATGAGTATTACAACCACAACCGACCTGCCAGCACCTATTCGGCAGTCGCTTGCCGCTGGGATGCTCTCTGTACCTACTCCCAACTTCAACTACATTATCCCCGCGGATAAGTATGCGATGCCAAGGAATGGTGGTACGACGATGCGTTTCCTTCGTCCCCAACCACTTACTCCCCCAACTACGCCCCTTGGGAATACAGGTATTGAGCCTCCCTCACAAGTAGCAACAAGAAACATCATCGACGCAACGATCTCTTTTTACGGGACGAGCGTTATTTTGAACGAGCAGGTCAT
>Ga0075473_10001359_pt1 | contig 10166 bp, 11 predicted proteins | sample DEB19_08_DNA_FD_76340 | JGI IMG/M metagenome (GOLD analysis project Ga0075473, IMG submission 76340) | Aqueous microbial communities from the Delaware River and Bay under freshwater to marine salinity gradient to study organic matter... | ecosystem: Environmental > Aquatic > Marine > Coastal ... | reverse complement strand
GTGACGATGTGTCTTTTTTAGGTTACCCACATCGTCACATTTTTCACTTTCGCGTTAGTATTGAGGTATTTCATGATGACCGTGATATCGAATTTATTCAATTTAAACGATGGCTTGAATCACTGTATTCATCATCAGGCACATTGTCATTAGACTTTAAGAGCTGTGAAATGATTGCCGAAGAGTTATATCTACAGATTACATTAAGGTATCCAGGTCGTGAAATTTGGATCGAAGTAAGCGAGGACGGTGAAAATGGATGCCACATTCAATTTGACAAGAACTAAGGTAAAAACTATGAACCAACATCAAAACCAAGTAAGTAGGGCAATGATTCATATCAATGATGTTAAATACGATCTACTTAAGATTGCAGAACTCTATGACGGTGTCTTACAAGAAGGGCTTGGCCATATGCCAGCTGATATGTTTAATGCTTACTTAAGTGATTTACGTGGTGAAGACTGGGTACATGATTTTGAAGTTAGTGAAATTACACTAAAAGAACAAAGCTATACCTATGATATCAGTGTGCAGATTACAAAAGATCGCACACCTAAAAAATTAAAAATTCATGTAGGTCTTTATAAAAGTCCTTGGCCAGAACTCGCTGTGTCTAAAATGAAGTATACTGGCAATGGTTATGTCACAAAATAATATTATTTGCCTAAATACATTCTCCAATACAAGGAGATAATATGTTAAGCAAAAAAACAAGAGTTGATCTATGGGAAAGAAATAGAGACTATGCAGTTTTTCTTCCCAGTATTAGTTTCTTTTACAATGGCTATGTAAGTAAACAGCATCATAGTCAATTCGTTCCACAGGATCGTATACCCATAGAGTTCGAACATGGTATTGAAGGTATGAATTTTCTTAATAAAGAACAGGCATATTTTTATTATCCATGGTCACTATATAGTGCAGGCCATGCTCAATTAGATGTTACCAAGAGTAAAATTGAAGAAAGCATGGTTCATAGGCGTAACCGAAAAGAAACCATGATCTTGGGTGACAGTGGTGGATTCCAAATTGGTAACGGTCAAATCAAATTTGACTGGGAACACTTTTATGAGAAAAAAGGTGACGCTGGTTATAAAGGTGATGCAGACCGTGTGCGTACTGCGATCTTAAACTGGTTGGAAGAAACTGCGGATTATTCAATGATCCTTGATATTCCCACTCGTGCAACAGAAGGCAAGTTTAGAGAGATCACTAAAATGAAAAGTTTTAGTGATGCTCTTAATGCTACTATGTTTAACAATGACTTTTTCCTAAAACATAGACAAGGCAAGACCAAGTTCCTTAATGTCTTGCAGGGACAAAATGGCTCTGATGCAGATATTTGGTATGACAAGGTCAAACACTATCCTTTTGAAGGCTGGGCTATGGGTGGTCTCAACATGCGTGATGCCAACCTTGCACTAAGACGTTTGATTATTATGCGTGATGATAAATTGCTTGAACCAGGCAGGGATTTAATACATTATCTTGGTACAAGTAAATTAGACTGGGCTGTGTTTGCCACTGCCATGCAAAGGGCATTGCGTAAGCATGTTAATCCCAATATGACACTTACTTATGATTGTGCAAGCCCATTTATTGCCACTGCTAAAGGACAAGTTTATACACAGCATGTTCATAGAAACAACAGATTTAGTTATATCATGGACAAGGCCATTGACGATAAAAAACTGTCAGGTAGCAAGTCAGCCTGGCCCTGGAATAGTCCAGTGGGAGAACGCATTAATATGGGTGATGTTTGTTGGTATGCTCCCGGTATGCTTAATAGAAATAACAAAGAAGGTAAAACATCATGGGATAGCTTTAGTTACTTCTTAATGATGGGACATAATGTTTATCAGCATATTGAAAGTGTGCAGCGAGCAAATGCCTTAACTGACGCTGCGTGTGAATTATACAAACCAGATCCAGGTACTTGGGTTAAGAACAAAAAAGGTGGAGAGTTCAGTCATTGGGTTCCTAAAAATTTGATTTATATGGTGGAACTTGTTAACCGTGTATTTGAAAGTGAAACACCAATGACAGAAATTGAGCGAGCGGAAAATCTAATCGCTGAGTTTAATGGTAAACGAACTATCAAAAGCAGTGCTGGTGCATTTAATAATCTATTTGAAACTGACCATGGTGACGACAATGATGATGGACAGATTGAAGAATGGTTAGAAGAAGATGCAGATGATTTGATGAGGGATTTAGATGTCTAATGCTGTAGTCGTTGGTTTAGGTATGGGTGTTCAGTATGTGTCATGGTTCAGGGATCTGGGTTATACAGTTACAACTGTTGACACTGATGCCAGTAAAAATCCTGACCATACTGACTTTGAATTTCTCTATGATGAATGGCATCGTCAAGACATCATTTATATTGGCACTCCCAATTATACACACGAGTCTATTGCTAGGCAAGTGGCCAGTCATGCACGACTACTGCTGATTGAAAAGCCTGGTTTTAAGAACCAGGCCAATTGGATGCGTTTCGTCAATGACCATCATCGCACACGAGTCATGATGGTTAAAAATAATCAGTATAGGCCCGAAGTTGAATTATGGCGTGACATGGCTGAACGTAGCGATAGAGTAAATGTATGTTGGGAACGACAACAGGGTATACCTACAAGCGCATGGTTTACTAATCCCAAACAAAGTTATGGTGGAGTGAGCAGAGACCTAATGCCACATATGCTTAGTTACTACACTAACTTGACATGCTATGATTATGGCACTAAAATACATAGTAGAAAAGAAGACTCTGTGGGAGTAGGTGTTGACACTTATTGTGTTATGGAGTTTGTTGCTGCCAATGTCAAAAAGACAGCATGGACTTTGGTAACTAACTGGCAAACTGATGAATATGACAGTGCTTATATAGAGTTCATTATAGACGGACACAGCCATATCTATGATTTAGGTGCATTGTGTCCTGCAGAACCTTATAAAGACATGATTACAACTGCGGTCAATAACATTGACAACAATGAGTTTTGGAATAGTCAATATGATCAAGATGTATGGATTCACAAACAAATAGGCTTGTTATGAAAACAAAAATATTAGCCACACAAGGGCAGGGATATTTTTATGAAACTGAATACGACTGCCCAGAAACATTTGATCAAGGTATCATTGTAAAAAATATAATGACTGGTGTTTGTACCAGTGACATCGCAATGATGCAGGGCAACTTTGGTCCATTGCCGTTACACATGCAGGGGCATGAAGGTCTAGGTCAAGTCATCCATGTTGGTAGTGATGTTAAAACTGAAGTTGCAGTTGGTGACTATGTTGCTACCAGGGGTGAACCTGCTTATGCTGATTATTATCCAGTTCGTGAAGGTGAATTTGTAATTGTACCTGAAGCAGATCCACACTACATTATTGAACCAGTAGCCTGTGGTATCAACATTGTTGAAGGTGATCTTAGTGAAATCATAAACAGAAGTGTAGCTAACTATAATGCTAGACTACTAATTATTGGTAGTGGATTTTTAGCTTATGTGGCATATCAAACACTTAAGTTGCATAAAGCAGAGTACCATATCGACGTAGTAGGCCGCAGTAACAAAGACATTTGGTTACAAGATCAAGTTGAACTTAAAAGTTGGCCTGGACAAAATTATGACATTGTTATAGTACTAAATGATAACCATAGTTTCTTAGAACTTCCTGAACTGGTTAAAGAAAATGGTCTGGTCATTGATGCTGTTGGTCGCAGCATTAGTAAAAAAGAAAGTGAAAACTTACTATGGCGTGCTATAACCACTAGTAGGCCAAGCCCACGTCGTCCATTCTTTTTGGACTGTATGGAACAAGGAGTGGCTTGGATTGAAAGTGGTAAACTAAAGGTTGATAAATTTTGGTCGCGAAGTTATAATAGACAAACAGAGTGGCAAGTAGCATTCCAAAATGGAGCCAATAGACCTGCTGATTACAGTAGGGGATACATTGTATGGTAACTAAATGAAAAATATTGTTATAGTTGGTGGTGGGACAGCAGGTTGGATTACTGCCTTAACCGCCAAGAAATTTTATCCCACAGACAATGTCACGCTGATTGAAAGTGACGACATTGGGATTTTAGGTGCAGGTGAAGGAACTACTGGTGGGTTTTTAACTTGGTTATATTCTGTGGATATTAATCCCATGGAACTCATTGAGCACTGTAAAGCCACTGTTAAAGTAGGAATTAATTTTCAAAACTGGAATGGTGATGGTAAATCTTATTTTCATTTTTTCTTTGCCAACCAAGGCCTTAACGAATACGATATACACAAAGGGTTAATTGTAGCAAAACAAGTTGCCGACAATAAGTCTTTAGATGATATCAATTTTTGTTCAAAACTATCAAAAAATAAACGAATATGTTTGACACCAAAAAATAGTTTGGAAGGTCTGTCTACAAATTCACTTGACGCCTTTGATCAACATGCCACATGGTCTATGCATTTTGATGCCAGAGCATTAGCAGTTTACTTGAGAAAAGTTGCCACTATGCGAGGCGTTAATAGGGTCGAAGGCATTGTTAAATCATTATCCACTGACGAACGTAATTATATCACAGGGATCAATTTAGAAAACGGACAAAGCGTTGCCTGTGATTTCGTTTTTGATTGCACAGGGTTCGCTAGACTTATTATTGGAAAGCATTATAATACTGCTTGGAAATCCTATAGTGATCGACTGCCAATGAATAAGGCGATACCGTTTTTTATTGACCATGATAATAATGTTAAACCAGAAACAGGCGCTATCGCTATGAAGTATGGTTGGGTATGGCATATTCCTGTTCAAGGTCGTTATGGATGTGGTTATGTATTTGACAGCAATTATGTCAATGATGATCAGGCGCTTGCGGAAGTTCAAGAGTATTTTAAGCAAGATCTAGTTAGTCCTCGTTCATTTTCATTTAGTCCTGGTGGGTTTAAGGAAACTGTAGTTAACAACTGTATGGCAGTGGGCTTAAGCCAAAGTTTTGTTGAACCGTTAGAAGCAACAAGCATTTGGATTACTATTTTGAATTTAAAAGAGTTTATTACTTATAACCTTATCAATAATGACTCTCCAGTCCTTAAAAGAAAATTCAATAAGCTGTGTAATGATAGGAATGATGAAATCGTAGAATTCCTTCACATGCATTACTGGACCAAGCGCAATGACAGTAAGTTTTGGCAAGAGTTCAAAGAAAAGCATCCTCTAAGTGACATTGAAAAAGAAATCTTGGAAGAAATACATAACTTAAATAACTACCTAGATGTAAACTACTTGGGTAGATCACTATTTGGAAACTTAAGTTATATTGCCATATGCCATGGGCTAGGTGCATTAGATATTGCCAATTTTAATCGACCCGCTTTAGCCAATGCTTCAATGGCCGAAGTGGAAAAATTCAAAAAGATGCTGACAAATAACCAACAACATGTCCTAAACGGTTGCATTTCTCACAAAGATTTTATACAATATAAGCGATGAAATATAAAAAATTTATCATTGGTGGTTGCAGCTTTACCGAAGAAGGTGGCTGGGCGGACTGCCTAAGAGACTATAGTAGACAGTTCAATAAAAACATTGAGTTCGTTAACACTGCTATTGGTGCTCAGGGCAATGATCTTATACAGAAAAAATGTTTTTTGGAACTAGTTGAGTCTTTGGAAAGGTACGCTCCTGATGAAATCGCTGTATTTGTAATGTGGTCTGGTACTGAAAGAAAAGCATATTATATCGATAACCCACAGATAATCAATAAAGATGACAAGTCAATATTAAAAGATCAGCATCGTTTTTTAAATCTGAAAAATCAAGTAAACGAGCAAGCAGGATGGCTTCTTACAAACACTTTGGGCTTAAACGAAGGCGTTGTTCATAGAACGAATGTGACATTAGCAAACAGTGACAAGTACTTCGTGCATAATACGCTGGAAAATATGATACTACTACAGTCTATATGTAAATTACATAATGTAAAATTGTATCAAAACTTTTATATGAGCTACGTCTATTCATTAATAGAAACTGTCAAAAATGATGACATGGTGCGATATCTCCACAAGCATTTGGATTATAGCACCTTTATTGATAACAAGAATATTATATATGAGTTTTTAAAAACACAGAATAATGATGAAGCCTTTCTCAGAAAAGATAATCATCCAACCAAAGAAGGTTATGATTTTTATTGGGGACAAATTTTACTACCAAAACTAACCAATGATGGATTCTTTAATGGCTAAAGTATTTTTAATTGATCTTGAAAGCGTTGAAACACGCTACACTTCACAATGGAAAAAACATGTACCCGAAATTCTTAAAAGACAAGGACATGATGTTCACATCATTGCTGGTCCTGAAAATATTCCTAGTGCCACTACTCCTGGTGCTTTTCTTAATTTTGGCGGCACCAATATATACAAGTCTAGTCAGGTCGAACAGTTTGGCAGGCTTTTTTGTGAGGGAGCCGTTAAACCTGGCGACCATTTTGTTTTTACTGATGCTTGGCACCCAGGCATCATAAACTTAAAATACATGAGTGAATTGCTAAAGACACCAGTAAAAATTCACGCATTATGGCATGCTGGTAGTTATGATCCTCATGACTTTTTAGGTCGTTTAATCGGTGATGCTCCATGGGTGCGACATGCTGAAAAATCATTCTTTCATGCCATTGACTATAACTATTTCGCCACAGGCTTTCATATTGAAATGTTTATGCGTAATTTGTTAAACGACGGCATGGTTACTGAAAACCCTTGGTTTGAAGAGGATCTAGCTGAAGTTCGAGAAGGCAAGGTTGATAAAATAGTTCGCACTGGCTGGCCCATGGAGTATATGGAACAAACACTGCAACCTTACATGGGTATGAAAAAACGAAATTTAATTTTGTTCCCACATCGTATGGCACCCGAAAAGCAAGTAGATATTTTTAGAGATATCAAAGAAAATTTACCTCAGTATGAATTTGTCGTATGTCAAGAACAAGAACTAACTAAGAACGAATATCATACCCTGTTGGGTGAAGCAAAATTAATATTCAGTGCTAACCTACAAGAAACGTTGGGAATCAGTATGTACGAAGGTTGTTTGGTTGACGCGGTGCCCATGGTGCCCGATAGACTTAGTTATACAGAAATGTTTTTTGATAACTTCAAATATCCAAGCTCCTGGACTGAAGACTTTGACCATTATCTTTCACGGCGTCAAGAAATCTGCTATGAAATTATTAGGCACATCGAAAGCTATCAAACAAGGCTTCCCTTGTTAAAAAAGCAAACGCAGTATTTAAAGGACAATTTTTTTAACGCTAATCAACTATGGGAAAATATTAAATGATTCTAATTCAACATACAGGCCACCCGCCAGCGGGTTATCAGATTGATCGCAGTTATAATCTACCCAGTATTACAGGTGCAGTTCAATGGAATGGCATAAACAAGTGTTTTGAAGTCAGTATCGGTAGCACTTGGCAAAGAATTGACAACACCGTTGAGTTTCATAATAGCATTGACATTCAGGCCATGTATACCTGGATAGAAGAACAAAAACGTAAGCAAGCTGAAGAACAAGAACTACGCAGTAAATATCCTAGCCTAGATGAAGCCTACAAACATTTAGAATTGATCAAGGCACTTGTGAAAGACCACGCATAATGAGAATAGGTATTATTGGCTATGGCAACATAGGGCAAGCAATTGCAGGCATTCATGATCGAAATATGCTTATGATTAACGATATTAAACTGGAAGAATGGGAAAAATATTCAATCGAAAAAATTATTACAGGATGTGGATGGATTTATATTTGCTTACCTACACCCGTGGGAGAAGATGGTATTTGTGATACTAGTATCCTTGAAGAAATGTTCGATCAATTAAAAGATTTTGAGGGATTCGTTGTAAGCAGAAGTACAGCTACTCCAAAATTCTATTCAGATATTGTCAAGCAAACTGGACCATATGCCAAGTATAAATTTCGACTGATATATATGCCAGTCTTTGCTCAGCCAGAAACTGCGTTGCAAAATTTAATGCATCCAGAGTATATTGTTTTAGGTGGGAATGTTCGTGATATTAACTATGCAGCACAATTTATTATAACTAGCGACCTAAGCTACAAGCATAAAGCTAAAATCATTAAAACAGACATTGCAGCAGCGGCCGCCATTAAATATTACATTGATAGTTTTTTAGCAACAAAATATATTTGGAATACCGAATTTGCTGCATGGGCTCAAAGCCAAGGTGTTGAGTGGTCATCGATGGTTGAAGGTTTAAAAGAAAATAAAAAGCTAGGTGACAGCCATTATGACTTAACCAATACCACAGATGACGTAGGGTACAGTGATCCTATTATAATTGATAATATAAACGTTGTTCGACGAATAGCCAATGATTCTAATATCGCATTGAATCTTATTGAACTACAAGCCAACATCAACGAAACTATCAAGAAGGCTCAGCAAGATCAGCGAGATTTGGAAGCACAAACAAGATCAAGTCTACGACGCCGTCGGGAAGATAGAATAGAAAGAGCTGCTGAAAGAAAGCCTAGACGCAGATAAATAATAATGTTACACAACGGTAACGAATTTCAAATAACATATCCGTGTAAGGAAGGATTCTGATGTATAATCCCTTTAAATTTTTCATTGCCAGTGGGTGTTCGTTCACCGCCAATAGGTGTTGGCCCTACCATCTCAATAGTAATTTAAAATTTCAAGACTATGTTAACTATGGACTGATTAGTTCAGGTAATGGTAGAATAAGTAGATCAATAATTTACGGAGTTGATAAAGCACTTAGAACATATCAGCCAGAAGATATATTGGTTGGAATCATGTGGAGTTCTTTCAGTAGACATGATATTTTTAAAGAGAACGTAGATGAATCTAAAATTTGGCAGCACAGTAATGGAGTAAATCCAACCAACTTTGTTGACGGTGCCGATAAGAATTGGATCTTAATTCACAGTGGTCAAGAAGATACTTATTCAACAAACTACTACAAATATTTCTACGATGACATCAATGATATTATATTGACCTTAGAACACATTCTAAGAGTTCAATGGTATTTAGGCAGCAAGGGCATTAAGTATTTTATGACTACATTTTCAAAAGGAGTATTGCCTAATGAAAAAGAAAAGAATAATGTTAATGTCCGATATCTTTATGACATGGTGGACTGGTCTAAATTTTTACCAATACCTAGTTGCTTGGAGTGGGTAGAAAATTGTTCAGTTGCTATGGAACCACGTGAGTTACAAGTTGCTTTCGAATTCAGGCATCCTTCAGATCAACAACATCGACTATTCGCAGAAGATGTCATTGCACCATACGTTAAAGAAAATTATTTTAAAAAGGATTAAATATGTCATATAACAAAACAAAAACCGATCCCGAACTTGGTCGTCAAGTTCATGAGTATCTAGTAAAGATGGGTGTAGAGACACCTACTAATCCAAACCAGTATGATCGTAAAGAAAAGATTGACCATATTGAAGCACATTTTACGCATATCATGCGTATCCTAGGATTAGACCTAAGTGATGATAGTTTGATAGAAACACCTAAACGTGTGGCCAAGATGTATGTAAATGAAATCTTCTGGGGACTCGACTACGAGGCATTTCCTAAATGTACCACAGTAGATAATAAAATGCAGTATGATGAAATGGTTATCGAAAGGAACGTCAATGTTCAAAGCAATTGTGAGCACCATTTTGTCGTTATTGATGGTGTTGCTACTGTTGCATATATTCCTAAGAATAAAGTATTAGGGCTAAGTAAGATTAACCGCATAGTGGAATATTTCAGCAAGCGACCACAAATTCAAGAACGACTGACAGAACAAATTTTTCACGCACTAAGTTTTATTCTTGATACAGATAATGTAGCAGTGGTTATTGATGCTCAACATTATTGTGTTAAAAGTCGTGGTGTTGAGGATGTTGGTTCAAGCACTGTGACCAGTAAGCTAGGTGGTGGCTTTAGACATGAACCTGCTGTTCGAGCAGAGTTTATGAACATAGTTAACAACTGTAAGAGAACATAATGAAAGATCCCGTAGTATTAGACTTGGTTAATGCATTGAAAACAAAACTGGAAGACATTAACAGTGTCCTATCTGCACTGCATGAACACGAAGTTATAGTTC
>Ga0075473_10001358_pt1 | contig 10167 bp, 9 predicted proteins | sample DEB19_08_DNA_FD_76340 | JGI IMG/M metagenome (GOLD analysis project Ga0075473, IMG submission 76340) | Aqueous microbial communities from the Delaware River and Bay under freshwater to marine salinity gradient to study organic matter... | ecosystem: Environmental > Aquatic > Marine > Coastal ... | reverse complement strand
TTTGCGGTGCCTTGGTCAATATTAACCATCGCAGCGCCGATCTCATCCGATGCGTCTGCGTCCGTCGCTCTTGCCCACGCTGTCGCAGAAACGACATAGATGCCGTTTTGCGATGCGGTCGTCTGGTTTTTAACCAGAACACGATCTCCGGCCACAACGGCGATTCCGTCAATAGTTTGTGTTCCGGAAAGCGTAATGTTTGCCGTTGTCGCGCATCTGACGCTTTGCTTGTAGGCGGCGCCCGGAATGTTCGCCATCGTAAGCGCCGGAATATCCGCAGCAGAAAGGGTTGTTCCACTAGTCGCTCGACCCTTCGCATCGACTGTGATCTTTGTATACGTTCCCGCTGTGACTCCGCTGTTTGCGAGAGTCGCGGTTCCCGTGACGTTGGCCGAGCCGTTAAATGATGAACTTGTCCACGTTACGTCGCCGGTCATCCCGATGGTTCGGCCGGTGGTTAGCGTCGCCGCGCTTCCCGTCGTGTTTTGATTAAACGTCGGCCATGTTTGCCCACCCGCAAACGTGATCGCTCCTGTCATTGTGCCGCCCGCGAGCGGTAAATAACTGGTTGCGTTGGAGAGCGGGGTGTAGCCGAGAGCGGTCGTTACTTGCGACGACGTGATGGTGCCGGTGTAGGTCGGCAGATCAGCCGAGGCAAGAGAGGCGCCTGTTGTGACTCGACCTTTTGCATCGACGGTGACCTTCGTATACGTCCCGGCGGTCACCCCAGAGTTCGCAAGCGTAGCCGTTCCTGTGACATTGCCAGACCCGTTGAACGATGCGCTCGTCCACGTCACATCGCCAGTCATGCCGATGGTGCGACCCGTCGCAAGTGTCGTCGCGGTTGCAGAGTTGCCGGTGATGCTTCCGACGAGACTGCTGTCCGAAATCGTCGAGCTGATCGACTGGTAGCCCGTAAGACTGGTAACGATCGCGACAGTCCATCCAGAGCAATATGCGTCGCTGCTTCCGGAGTGAGAGAACATCGCGCGAACGATGGAGATGTGCGGGTAGCTCCAAGTCGTCCCAACGTCTCCAAGTATTAGGCACGGTTTGCCGTCTGGCGTGTACGCCCACCGCGTCTGTATGTCGACCGTTCCAAAGCTAATCTTGCGAACGTCTGCCCATGCCGTCGTCGCGCCGAGGTAGCTGTAACCTTGCACGGTCATGCGGAAGATGTTCTGACTGTATAACATCCCCTGCACCTCGAGCTGGTGCATCGTGTTATAGACCGCGCTCGGCGCAATAAAAACGATCGCGCCGACCTGTGCAGACGAGTCGCTCTTATATTCAGCGAGCCCGTAGACCGTGCGCCCGCTTGTGCTTGTGCTGCCGCTGTTTGGCGTCGTGAAGACGGTGTTCGATCCGTCGATCTTGTGGCTGAAGCCCGAATAGATCCCGGTTAGTCGCGCATCTGGAACCGTCCCGGCGGACAGGTTGCTTGCGTTCAATCCCGTCACGGGGATCGTGATGTTTGCCGAGCCATTGAACGAGGTCGCAGTTCCGGTTGCTGCGCCAGAGAGCGCGATCGTGCGAGCGGTCGCAAGCGTCGTCGCTGTTGCCGCGTTGCCAGTAATTGACGACGAGCTTGTGATGTATCCGCTCGGGTTCGTCGAGTTGTATGGAGTAAAACCGAGAGCCGTCGTCACGTTCGTTGACGTTAGCTCGCCGCGGATCGTCGCGGAGCTTTTGTTCTCGACGCTCCCGAGACCGACGTCGCTCGAGGTGAGCGTGACCGCACCTGTGCGACCGGCGACGGAGGTCACCGCATCGGAGAACGAGAAGACGCCCGTCGACGAATTGTAGGACAGCGAGCCCGACGCGGAGACCGATGCGCGAGCTCGAGCCTGGGTGAAGTAGAGATTCGTCGATCCTTCAGCGAGCGAGTCCGTCGAACCTGGAGACGCGCTGATCTCGATGTAGGCCGAGCCGGTCCATCGATAGGTTTTGTTCGTGTCGATCGTGACGTAGATCTTGCCGGTCTCGCCCGTACCAGGGAGCGACGCAAAGTTCGCGACCTCGACAACATCGTCCACATAGGACGGAAGCTGTGCGGACGGAACCTTCCCCGCCGCATCGAGGGAGGCGTAGCCATTAGCGACGCCCTTGTTCGATGCGACCTCCTTCTGCCCGAGCTCGGTATTGAGCCCCGTGAAGTTGTCGTCGACCTCCTGGTGAGTAAGAGCTGCGCCCTTACCAGACCGAGTCGTGATCGTTGCCACGGTTCGATTATTCCTCGGAAATCGTAAGGGTGCCTGCGGCAAATTCCGGGATGATTAAGTTCGACACGGCGAGCGACGCGGTGAGCGCGCCCTTGTAGAGGATTTTCCCTGTGCTGCTCGAAGCGGTGCCGACCGCAAAGTGCGTGATCGTGTTCGATCCGCCCGTGCATTGCGGGAACGTGATCGCGGCGGCGTTCGTGACGGAGTTGTTCGTCACGGTCCATCCGCCCGACGTGCGAGCCACGGAGACGCGCGCGTAGCCGGTGTAGCTTGCCTCGCTCGTGTTTTGAGCGCCCGCTTCGCCGGGGTCGGCGGTGTGCAGCGACACGAAGAGCGCGGTGTTTGGCGATGCCGCCGCGTTGTCTGCCAGGTTGGCGATCGCCGTCCCCTGGAAAATCAATTTCATCAGATCGTTCTCGAATGTATTGCCCTTGGACATTTTTTTGGTCTCCTGTTAGATCACGTCGCGAAGTGCCACTCGCGGGAAGCATTCGAGCGCCGTCTCGCGTGTCGCGTTGTAAATGGTCAGCTCGGGATGTCGCTGCGCGGCCTCGTTAAAGGCCGACGCAAAGATCCCGAACGGGGAATCTTTGTTCAGTAGTCCGGGGTGATCCCCGAACCAATGCCGCCGCGCGCCCGACTTTTTCATGTCGAACCCGAGGAGCACGATCGGCGAGCACTCCGCCAGGACCGCTAGGTTCAATGCCTGGAATCCCGAGTTGTCGCCCTGGTGAATGACGCCCTGCTCGAGGGAAAAGCCCTGCTTCGCCCTGCTCTCGATGTAGTGCAGACGCCACCGTCTCGCGGCTCCGGCGTCCTGCGTCACTCGTAAACCTTTGAAGCTCGCCACGCCCTCGTGGAGATCCCACCATTCCGGGTCGGCTGCGTAGAGCACATCCGCCCAGGGTGCGAGCTTGTAGTTGTCGTTGACGACGATCACCGCTGCGCGATCGCGGCAGTAGTCGACGTCCTGCGCGGTAAGACTAGGGCCGCTCGCGACGACGACGCAGGGTCGTCGATGTATCTGCGCGAAACGGTTCCGGCGCACCGCCGAGCGCCTGGTGTTCAGTAGGACCTGGAGCTCCTGCTCGAGCTGCCCATCCATTGAGAAGCGCGACGTCTGCGAGTTCGCCCGTAAGCTCGTCGCCGACCTGGAATTCGCGCGCGTGATATTCGCCGTCCGGGACGCCCCGGAAGGGATGCTTGACGATTATCTTCATATGAAAGACCAGAGCGGGAGGTTGCCCTCCCGCCCTGGTTGGCTCCTGGCTTATTAGGCCGCGGCGATCTTGAGAACCTTGACCGCCTGGTTGTCGGTGACCTTGCCGCCGACACGCTTGCGGAAGATCCACTTCACCTGACCCGGCGAGGTGACCTCGTCAAGCGTCACACGGAGGCCGACCAGGTCGACGATCGTGTAACCGGCACGGAAGTCACCGAAGGCAATCGGGAACGCATTCGCGGCTACGTCGGCCATGTCCTCGTTCTCGACGACCGGGTAACCCAAGAGGGTGCTCGGCATTCCGGCCGCGAGGCCCGGCTGCCACAAATAGTTCCCCTGGGAGTCCTTGAACTTGCGAACCGACGCGAGGACGCCCTTGTTCATCATGAACCGAGCGTTCGCGCGGTAGCCCGCCTTCAGCTTGTGGATCAGGGTGATCAAAGCGTCCGACGGGTTGGAGGCCGCGAAGTCTGAAGCGCCACCCGAGAGAACGAACTGGTGCGAACCGAACGCGAGGGTCGCGTCGTCGTTCGCGCTCTTCGTGGCAACCATCAGGCCGGTCGGCTTGTTGGTTCCGTTGCCCGAGGTGAAGGCGGCGCCTTCAGCCGCGGCGAACGCCACCGACACCGAGTTTGTCAGCCATCCGGCGACATCGACGAAGATGTCGTTCAGCGACTCTTCCGAGGCCTTCGGGTAAGCGTAGAGGGTGCCGAAGGTCGGAGCGACTTCGCCGAGCTGCGGAGTGTTGCTCTCCGAGCGGGCGCCGTTCTCGCCGGCCCATGCCGTACCCGTGCCAAGGGTGTCGACCAGGATCTTGTAGTCCGGGCTCGAGGCGGTCACCACCGAGCACACCTGGCGCATCGGCGAGACGTTCGTCAACTGCGTCACGATGGCGCGCGAGATCTCCTCGGGGACAGCGTAGCCGCCCGCCGCAGAACCACCCGAGCCGGTCGTGTAGACGGCCTTGCGCTCGGCGTCCTGGAGAGCTGCGATCGCCTTCTGGTCGCGCGGGTTGCGGATGTAGTTGACGAAGGCGCTCTTGTGCTCGCTGTCCTTCTGACCTTCGCCCGCGCCCAGGACCGTCATGCGGCCGAGCTTCACGTTCACTTCCTCGAGCGACTTCTGCACCTCGGCGAACCGAGCGTCAGCCTTCGCCTCGAGCTCCTTGCGCTCGCCTTCCGAGCGGCTCTTGAACTCGTCGAGCGCGACGCGCTCGTCGTGTACGACCTTTGCGAGCGCATCGACGGCGCTCTTCACTTCGATTGACATGATCAATACCTCAAAAAATTAAAGGATGGAAAGGTTCTGCTCACTTGCGCGTGAGCTGCTCGACCGCTCGCTTGATGTGATCGGCGAGCTCGTTCTCTGCGATGTCATCCGGATCTGCGTCACGCAGATCTGAATCACCGAAGCCATGCGCGGTAATTTGCTTGGCCTCTTTGCGAGAGAATCCGGCGTCACGCAGGAACCTCTCGAAATCTTTGGGGGAGCTGATGTCGCTCGCCTTGACGCCCGTGATGCGCGCCTCGGAGTTAGCCGGGAACGTAACCGGCGACACCTCCCAGAGCTGCACATCCGTTAGGACGCGCGAGTCGTTCTCGCGGTCGACCTGGTAGCTGCGCGTCGTGTAACCGATCGAGAGCCCGGTCAGAGCGCCGAGCTTGATCAGCTCGCGCGCCTCTTTGCCGCGCTGCGTGTCGGCGAGCTTGCCCTTCACGAAGAGACCGCGATCGTCCTCGCGCATCTCCGTCCAGACACCGATCGGCTCTTCCTGGTTGTGCTGCCAGAGCATCGCGGGCATCCGGCCGGAGGCCTTCGCCTCCTCGAGCGACTTCGCGAACGCGCCAGGCGCGACGATGTCGCTGTAGCTGTCGAGGTTTCCGAAGACGGAGCCGTAGCCCTCAATGATTCCCGAGTCGTCGACCGCCTTGATCTCGGCGGCGACGTTGAAGCGTTTCGTTTCCATGTGTGTCCTCATGCCGCGCCAGGAGGCGCGACGTCGTTGTTCGGCGGCATTCCTGCCGCGGTCATGTTGAGCGGTTGCAGATACACATCGCCCTCGTCGATCGGGTTCAGATCCTCGAGACGACGGACGTCGTTCACCGATAACCATCCCCAATTCCGCCCGATTGCATAGGCGTCGTAGCGCGACTTCAGATCGCCGCGCAGGAGCGCCTCCGGTGAGAGCTTCGGGAAGTAGGTCGCCGGAGCGGTCACGAGATCTCGAGAGATCGACTGCTCCCATCGAGCCATCCAGGGACCGATGCAATGCGCGATGAAGTCGAGCGACTGGTGCTCGATGTTTGAGAACGTCGCCCTCGAGAGATCGCCGATCAGGTGCGGCGGAACGCGGAAAAGTCCCGCGATCTCCGAGCGCTGATATTCGCGCGTCTGTAGGAACTGCGAGTCGTCGTTCGAGAGCGAGAGCCGCTCGATCGACATCCCCTCCTCGAGGAGCGCGGTCCGGCGAGCGTTACCGCTCCCGGCGTAGGCGGAGTTCCAGGTCTCCTTCAGTCGTCCTGCGGCCTCGGCGGAGAGCTTGGCGGGATGCTTCAGCACCACACCAGGCGTCGCGTCGTTTCGATAGAACCGGCCCGCGTACTCTTGCGTCGCATAAGCGACACCGATCGAGTCGCGGCCTGATTCGATCACACCGACAGGCTGCACTCCGTCGCTCGTCCGGTAGCGGAGCGTGAAGACTTCGTCGGCTTGCAGGGTGATCGTGTCGCCCTGCTCTCTGCGTAGCTCGTAGACGAGCTGCATATCCGGGAGCTGCTTAATAGTTACGCGATCCGGGTGTAGCGGAATCAGCTCGTCTACGATGTTTGAGGCGCGTGAGCGCCAGTTGATATACGCGAACCCGGCGCCGCGAAGGAGCGCGTGTTCGGTCAACATTTCGCGAAACTCTTGCGAGGTCTGCCAGGAGTTCGGTCGATCGTGCAGAAGGATCTGGAGCGGATGCTCGGCGGCGCGTTCACGCCCACCGTCGGCCCGCTTGCGGTACATATTGAGCGGCATCGAGCCAATCGTCTCGGCGATCACGCGGACGCAGGCGTAGACGGCCGCGACGCGCATCGCGGTCTGCTCGTTGACGTGCACACCCGAGGCGGAACTCGTGCCCTCGAGGCGCATGATCAGACGATCGAGCGCGGTCTGGCCTGCGCTCTTTCGTCGCATGATTCGGTCAATCCAGGACACGGAAACCTCGTTAGATGGTCAGGATGCCGCGCTCTTCGTAGACACTTGGTCCGTCGAGCTTCGGTGCGGCCTTCGCGAAGGCGCCGATCGCCATCGCGAGCGCGACCATGCCGTCAATGCGGCCGGTCGCTTTTGCTTTGTCCAGTTTGCGATTCCCGGCGGCGTCTCGAGTTGCGACTGCGTTCGCAGCGTTCCAGGTCAGGACGGGATGCCCGCCGTGACAGATCCGCTCCGCCATCAGTTCGCCCTCGAGCGCATCGAGCGCCGGAGCCATGTCGCGGAAACCTTGCCCGAACTCCACCAGGGGGAGCTCGCGACCGAGCCGCGACAACTCGGTCTTGAACACATCCATCCGCCACCGATCGAAGGCGATCGCGGCGACGTCGTAGTCGTCGCAGAGCTGACAGAGTTCCTCGGCGACGGTCGCGTAATCGACGGAGGCGCCCGGAGTCGCCACCAGGGAGCCTCGATCACGCCAGACGTCATACGGTGCACGATCCCTCGAGGCCCGGTCAGAGAGCCCCAGGCTCGGCGCGTAGAAAAACGGTCGAACGTGAAACAATCCTTCGCGATCTCGAGCGACGGCAATCATCGCCGTCAGGTCGTTACGCGCCGACAAGTCGAGCCCGATATAGACCGGGTTCTCGTAGAACGCGCTCTCGTCCGGCTCGCGGGAATTCCGCAGCCATATCGCTCGAGGCACGAACGGCGAGGTCTGGTCGACTCGTTGGTTCAACACCAGGTTCCGATAGCTGCTCTCGCGCGACGGCATTCGCTTCGCCGCTGCGGCCTGCTCTCGGACCTCCGTCGGGTTGAGGAAGTCGCCGAAGGCGGGATTCGCCGCCCTCATCGCTTCGTCGGAGAACGGGTCCATCGACTCGTCTGCCGAGAACATGAAAATCTTCGTCTTCGGATCGGCGCCGGTTTTCGCGTCGTCGATCAGCACCGACAGAAGGTCTGCGTCGGTCGGCGCCTGCGTCGAGATCACAATCGAGAGCGGCTCCGCCTGGGCGCCGCTCGCAGTCTCGAGCGCTTCGTACAATTCGCTCCGCGGCCCCTTCACCTGGCCGAGCTCGTCGTGCACCGTGAAGACCGGCGAGAGACCGTAGGCGGTCGAGGCCTCCGCCGAGAGCGCCCGGTACAGAGTCCCGAGCTCCTGGCAGTAGAGCTGCTTCGCCGTGTCTCTGATCGCGACGACCGCATTCAGATCCGGAGACATCCGGACGATCTTCGCGGCGAGCGCGAAAAGGATCGCCGCCTGGTCGCGACTCTGCGCTGCCGAGAAGAGCTGCGAGTTCGCTCGAGCTTCCGGTCCGCAGAGGTGCAGTAGTAGCAGGAACGCGGAGAGCGAGGTCTTCCCGTTCTTGCGCCCATACGAAACGATCGCTCGTCTCGTCGGGGAATCGTAGATCCCTCGAATGATCTGTTTCTGGAACTCACGCAGAGCGACAGGTCGCCCGACGTGCGCGCCTTCCGGCACCCGACAGGTCGCCTCGATCCAGGCGATGTTCCGGTCGCCCCTGGTTAGGTTCCGAACTCCCAGGGTTTCTTCGGAGCCGCGCGATCGCTTGCGGTTGCTGCCGCTCGAGCGCCGTATCGACTCTGTTGCGTGAGCCGCATTTTCGTCGCCAGGCTTGCGAGTTGTCCGCCGATCTTCGTCTGTAGGTTGATCAGGCGGTCGTAGTCGTCGAGACATTCCGGGCTCACCTCGCGCAGCTTGCGCGCGACGCGCCGGGATTCCGCCGCCATCGAGCAGTAGTGCTCGAGGAGCGGGAGGTTGTCGGGACCGAACCAGTCCGCAGGCTTCGAGGAAACGATCTCGCGCCAGATCGCGCTCTCGTCGTCTCCCAGGCGATCAGGAGGGGGGACCCTTTCATGGGGTGCCACCCGAACCACCGAGAGGCCCTCCGCCGATTTCCGGCCGCGTTGTAGCATTCCTGGAATCCTTGCCGATTAGCACAGAACAGGCTCGCGCTCGGTGTCCAAGCGTAGAGCTGTAGAGATTCGACCCTCCCCTCCCTCATCGCGAAAAATTCCAGGGATGGCCGGGATCTACCGGGACGCCCGAGGTATCGCACCCTCGCAGGGTTCCGGTCTGCTCGAGCTCTGCCTTCGCTCCGTCGTGACACGGTTGACAGAGTGACTGCCAGTTCGCCGCGTCCCAGAAGAGCGTCTCGTTGCCTCGATGCGGAACGATGTGATCGACGATCGTCGCGGCCGTCACTCGTCCGAGCTGCTCGCAGTAGACGCAGAGCGGATGAGCTGCAAGGTGTGTCTCTCGAGCTGATCGCCATCTGCGACCGTACAAACGATCGCGCTGCGTTTCCCTCGACCAGAGTCGAGGTTTCGATAGTTTCGTCATGCAAAAGACGTCTTCAAGCGCTTTTTTGCATCTGACCGTCTTCCATGATCAGCGCACCGAACATCGCATTCCGGAATCGAGCGAGGAGCTCTTTGTACTGGCGCTCGCTGATCCGCATCCGTCGCGCCCTCGCCTCGTTCGGTTCGTCGCGCGGTGTGAGGTAGGTAACCTCGACAAGCTGCGCCCAGGCGTGACGCCCGCGACATAACCGAGTCAGACAGCGCTCGACCGCGGCGACCTCCTGCGGCCAGGTCTCATCCGGACAATATCCGGACGGTGAGTTGATCCCGAGCACGATCTCGCGCAGTAGCTTCGTGCTGACCGATTCCCTGGGGAACCCGAGCTCCCCGAGACGATCTCGAGCGAACCTGGCCCATTGGTACATTCGCCAGTCCACGAAGGCGGTCGCGTCGGTTGCGTTCCTGGGTTTTCGCTCGAAAGCGTCGGCGGTTGATGTGCTCACGGTTCAGATCCCCTGCGTGTCGTGAAGTTAGTCTCCGAGGTGTACGGTCGGATGACGACCTCGACCTTCCCGCCTGGGAAGACCGGACCGCGAACTACGCGGAGGTCGTCGATATTGCTGTCGTCCTCGATCACGCCCGCTGCGACGATCGAGTCGAGGAGCGCCTTCTGTAGGTTGTCGAGATCGCGACGGCGTCGATCAGGCGGGAACGCCAGGAGCTCGACCTTCAACGGTCCGCCGATCTCCTCGATCGGGACCGCCTGCTCGTGTATTGCCGAGGTCGCATCCTTCCGATACGCGCGACCTCGAGCACCGATCACCATCCGGCCGCGGAAATTGCGCCAGTAATGGTTCACCGAGGGAGGCCAAGGAAGCGTGAATTCCAAGGGGATCACCTCGTTCCCGACCTCCGCGTTAATTGCTGAAATGTCGCGTAGGTTGACATCTGAACGAACAGCTCCGGCCAAGATGTCGCCGTGCTGTAGAGCTCCGCGTTCGCGATCTCGAAGGTGTCGGTTTTCATCTCGAACGATGTCCCGTCCGCTCGGTGCCGGGTCTCCCCCGCCGCGTACAGTTCCGCTCGAGCGAGGAATTCGTCCTTCGGTAACCATCCGCAGACGGTCATCCGGTCTGTCGTGCGGTTGAATGACAGGAACAGGTAAGCGTCGACGTCGAATGCGATCTGACTCGCGACTAGGTT
>Ga0075473_10001355_pt1 | contig 10176 bp, 8 predicted proteins | sample DEB19_08_DNA_FD_76340 | JGI IMG/M metagenome (GOLD analysis project Ga0075473, IMG submission 76340) | Aqueous microbial communities from the Delaware River and Bay under freshwater to marine salinity gradient to study organic matter... | ecosystem: Environmental > Aquatic > Marine > Coastal ... | reverse complement strand
CCGGCCTGGGTAAAAAGTTCGGCAGCCAGCGCGGAGTTGTTGAAGTAGCAGAACCCCGCCGCCACGTCGGACGCTGCGTGGTGGCCCGGCGGACGGCACAGCGCATAGGCGATGTGCTCACCCTGCAGGACCAACTTCGCGCCATGCGCGGCAGTGGCGGCGCTGGCGCGCGCCGCGGCCCAGGTTTCTGCCGTGATGGGGCAGGAGCCGTCGCCAAGGTGCCAGCCGCACTGGCCCACCACGCTGTCGGGGTAGTGGGTGGGCGGCAGGCTGGGGCGGCCCAGTGCAAAGACATTGGCCGCAGGCGACTCCGCCGCACCGGGCAGCCGCTTCCAACGTTCCCAGACGGTCGACAGGAACTGGATGTAGCGCCGGTCATGCACCAGCGCGAGGGTGTCGCCGAAAATGTCAGGCGGCGCTACCATCGGCCCGCCAAGGCGGTGCACACCCTCCATCAGCATGTCGATGCGCTCGGGCCGCTCCGGGATTGGCTGCGGCTTGCCCGATACGATGAATTCGCGGGGTGCATGGGTGCGTTGCGTGTCGTCGAAGACGGTGATCACCGGTTTGCCGTGCCTCTCAGTTTGCTGCTAGGATTTTGGGCGAGCGTTCACTCCAAAGCAAGGCTTAGCCAACATGTCCTCCGCCCTCCCCAAGCATATCCACTCCACCGGCGACCTTCCGAAAGTGGCCTGGGCCAAGGGCTCCTACGTCTATGACGTGAACGGCAAGCAGTATATCGATGGTTCCGGCGGCCCCGCCGTCTACTGCATCGGGCACTCCAACGAGGAGGTGAACGCCGCGATCAAGGACCAGCTCGACCGGATCGCGCATGGCTATCGCTACAACTTCTCCTCCGACGCGCTGGAGGAATTGACCGAAATCATCCGCAGGCGTTGCGGCGGCACCATGAACAACATGGTCTATGTGACGGGGGGCTCCGAGGCGGTCGAATCCTGCCTCAAGCTCGCGCTGCAGTATCACGCGGCGCGCGGCGACATGAGCCGCCGCCGCTTCATCGCGCGCGAGCGTTCGTGGCACGGCAACACGCTGGGGGCGCTCTCCGTCTCGGGCTTCCTCGAAAGGAAGCGCGCCTTCGAAGGCTCGCTGCTCGACGTCTCGCGCCTGTCGCCTGCCAATGCCTACCGCCCGGTGGCCGGCGCCACGGCGGAGACCGTGGGCGAAGCCTGCGCCAGGGAACTGGAAGACGAGATCCTGCGCATGGGACCCGACAAGATCTGCGCCTTCATCTTCGAGCCGGTGGTGGGTGCGGCGGGCGGCTGCGTGCCGGCACCCGAGGGCTATGCCAGGCGCGTGCGCGAGATCTGCGACAAGTACGGGGTCATCATGATTTCCGACGAAGTCATGTGCGGCGCGGGACGCAGCGGAACCTGGCGGGCGCTGGAGGAAGACGGAGTCGAACCCGACATCATGTCAATCGCCAAAGGCCTGGCGGCGGGCTACCTCCCGCTGGGTGCGGCACTCTACAACGACAAGGTGGCCAACGCGATCCACGGCACGCATGGCGCACCCATGACGGGCCATACCTTCACCGCCCACACCGCCTGCTGCGCGGCCGGCGTCGCGGTCCAGAAGATCGTGGAGCGCGATAAGTTGGTAGAGCGCGTGAAAGCCAAGGCGCCGCAGTTCCGCGCCATGCTGGCCGAGGCCACGAAGGACGTCGAGGCGGTGGGCGACATTCGCGGGCGGGGCTATTTCCAGGCCCTCGAGCTGGTGGCAGACCGCAAGACCAGGCGGCCCTTCGAGGCCGAGAAGAAGCTGTTCATGAAGATACGCCAGCAGGCCTTCGAAAATGGCCTGATCTGCTATCCCGTCGGCGGCAACGTCGACGGCGTCAATGGCGACGTGGTGATCCTCGCGCCCCCCTACAACGCGACGGATGCGGAGCTGGAAGAGATCGTCGAGAAGACTGTCGCCTCCGTGCGTCAGGTGCTGAAAGCGGAGGGGCTGGCTTAGTCTTTTGTCACCAAGGCCTCATGTCCATCATGCCCGGTCTCGTGCCGGGCATTTTTGCTACCCACGAAGAATGGCGGAAAAACCCCGGACATGATGACAAACATGAAATCGTTATCGGTTAAAATTCCTACTTGTCTTTTTTCCTAGCGACCCCATATCAGCGGTCTGCTGATTGACATCGTTAATACCAATTCCCCCGCTCCGCGTCCTTGTGCATCCGTGCCGGACGGCGGTCGAGGAAGGCGTCGGAATGAACCACGGTCATTCCGGGAGAAATCGTCACTGCGGCATACATGGGCGGCTCATCCGAATAGACCGTCTCGACCGAACCGCCGACCAGCGGCAGCTGATGGTTGAGGCTGGGCAGTGCGGAAAAGCCGATGCCGTTCCAGCTGCCCGAAATCGTGCGATGCGCGTGGCCGAAGAAGATGTGGCGGATATCGTGGCCCTTGAGCAAGGTCGCGAACTCCTCCGCATCGTCGAGCTTGATCAGGTCCATCAGCGCGTGGCCAATGTCGAAGGGCGGGTGGTGCATGAAGAGATAGCTGGGCGCGCCGTCGACCCTCTCCAGCGCGGCCTTCAGCCAGGTGCGGCGCGGCACGTCGTAGAGGCCGGCGGAGGATGGCGGGCCCTTCAGCGTGTCGAGGAACAGCAGGTGGCAGCCATCGCGCATGATGGCGTGCTGCACGTGGCCGTGAACGTCCGCGCCGCCGAACACTGCGAGATAATTGGCGCGGTCGTCATGGTTGCCGAGCAGCAGATGCGTTTCGAGCGGGAAGCGCTTCAATCTTTCGCGCAGCAAGTCATAGGCCGCCACGTCGCCCTTCTCGGTCAGGTCGCCGGTGATGACGCAGAGATCGGCATCGGCGTGGTGGGCCGCGATGTCGTTCAGGGCGGCATCCAGGCGGGCAAAGGGATCGAGGCCCCAGAGCAGTTCGCCCGGCGGCATGAGGTGAAGGTCGGTGAGGTGGATGAGCTTCATGGGGTTCCTGCCACGTCCTGCCGCAATCGCACGCCGCGTACCATGCGCACGCCCCAGGATTGGAAGGCGGCTCCACGGTTCAAAGGGTCCTCATTGCGGCCAGGGCAGCGACCACGTCTTCACATTGGTGAAGAACTTCATGGCCTCCATCACGCCTTCCTTTACGCCATTGCCAGAGTCCTTGATACCGCCGAAGGGCGACATCTCGATGCGGTAACCCGGCACTTCCCAGATGTTCACCGTGCCGACGTTCAATCCCTCGATGAATTTAGTGATGCGCGAGAGGTTGTTGGTGCACACGCCCGACGACAGGCCGAAGGGCGTGGAGTTGGAAATCCGGATCACCTCGTCATCGTCGTTCGGCACGCGCACGATGGGAACGATGGGGCCGAAGGTTTCCTCGAAGACCAGCTCCGACTGGTGCGGAACGAAATCGACCGTGATCGGCGGCAGCAGCGCGCCCTGGCGGCCGGGGTTGTAGAGGATCTTGGCGCCCTGCTCGGCGGCCTTGTGGACGCGGTCCTCGAAGGTTTTGGCCGCCAGCTCATGCACCACGGTGCCGAGGTCTGTGTTCGGGTCCATCGGGTCGCCGAACGTGATGGCCTTGGCCTTGGCGAGCACCTTCTCGACGAAGCGGTCGGCCACGCGCTCCTGTACCAGGATGCGCTTCACGGCAGTGCAGCGCTGGCCGGAATTGCGGGTGGCGCCGGCAACGGCGAGCTCGGCCGCCTTGTCGAGGTCCGAATCCGAGAGATCATCGAGGATGATGAGGGGATCGTTGCCGCCGAGCTCAAGTGCTGCCCGCTTGTAGCCCGCCTTGCCGGCGATGATCTTGCCGACGCGCACGCCACCGGTGAAGGTGATGATGTCGATGTTGTCGTTGGTCACCATCTCGTCGCCGATGTCATCGGGCCAGCCGGTGACGACCTGGAACATCTCAGGGGGAAGCCCGGCTTCATAGAGAATGTCGGCGAGTGCTATGCAGGTGAGCGGCGTGAGCTCCGTGGGCTTGGCCACCACACAATTGTTGGTGGCAATCGCCGGGGCCACCTTGTGAGAGACCATGTTGAGCGGGTGGTTGAACGGCGTGATGGCGGAGATGACGCCCACCGGCTCGCGCTTGGTGAAGATCTTGCGCGGCTTGCCCTGGGGCGTCAAATCGCAGGAGAAGATCTGGCCATCGTCGAGGATGCAGAGCTGGCCCGCCAGCGAATAAACGTCGTAGGCGCGGCCCACTTCGTAGAGCGAGTCCTTCTTCGACAGGCCAAGCTCCAGCGTGATGAGGTCAGAGAGCTGGTCCTTGCGCGACTTGATCAGCTCCGCGGTGCGGAACAGGATCTGCTGGCGCTCATAGCGGGTGAGCTTCGGCTTGTAGCTGCGGGCAATCTCGAAGGCCCTTGCCGCATGCTCGGCAGTGCCGGCGGGCACGGTTCCGATCACGTCGTTCGTGTACGGATAATGCACCGGCACGACGCCCTCGGCATCCACATGTCTGCCGCCGATGCGCATCGATTCCTTGATGACGGGGCGCTTTGTTGCAGCGACGTTCATGTTCAGGCCTCCACGATGTTGTTGCAGCCCAGCGCGAAGGCATCGAAATTACGAAGCTGCGCGGGCAGGTTCTTGAACTTGCGGTTGGCGATCACCGGGATTTCCTGTTCGGTGAGGCCGCCATGCGAGCGGAGCGGCTCGTTCAGTCCCGACAGGTCATGCTTGTCCCGCGAGGTGCCGAGCACCTTTGAACCCTTCGGCCCACCGGACACGACGATGATGTCGCCCATGCGGTCTTCCGGCAGTTCGAAGCGGGCGCAGCCGTCCTGCTTACTCAGCACCACGTCGACGCCATCCTGGCTCTTGATGACGGTCATGATGTCGGTGACGTCCGGGCCATAGGCATAGACCGTGGCGAAGCTGCCAAGTGCGCCGTGGTGGACGACGTAAGGATCGGTGATCGGCAGGATGACTTTCGTCTTGCCCGCGCCGAATTTCGCATCGAGCACGTCCTGCAGGTACAGCACGTCCGGCTCGCCATTGGCGAGGTGCTTGTCCTTCATGCCATGGTCGGCGACGATGACGATGATGGCGCCTTGCGCATCGAGATCGCCGAGGTATTTGTCCATCATGGCATAGAAGCGGTTCGCCCCTTCCGAGCCCGGCGCATATTTGTGCTGCACGTAGTCGGTGGTGGAGAGATACATGAGGTCCGGCTTCATCTTGTGCAGGAGCTTCACACCCGCCGCGAAGACGAATTCCGATAGCTCGGCCGAATAGACATCCGGCACGCCCATGCCCACCATGGCGCAGACGTCTTCGATGCCGTTGTCCTTCAGGTTCACCTTGTCAGCCTTCTCGGAGGAGAAGGCGACAGCCGTGCCGTCGAAGACGAGCCCCTTGCCCAGCAGCAGGCGCAGCTTGTCCTTCGCCGTTACCATGGCGATCTTCGCGCCGGCCTTCTGGAAGGCCTCGAAGATGGTGGGCGCGCGCAGCCACTTGGGGTCGTTCATCATCGTTTCCTGGCCGGTAGCCGGATCGATGAGGTAGTTTCCGCAAATGCCATGCACGTCTGGCGGGCGGCCCGTGACGATGGAGAGGTTGTTCGGGTTGGTGAAGCTCGGGATCACCGAGTGGCCGCGCCGGTTCTCGCCCCTGGTGATGATGGCCTTGAGCTTCGGCATCAGGCCCTGCTCCATGGCGATTTCCATGTAGGCGGGCTCGCTGCCGTCGCAGCAGATGACGACGAGCGGGGCCTGCGGCCAGTTATAGCTGCGGCCGTTGACGCTGACGGTCTTCATTCCATGCCTGTCCATATCAGCCTTCCAGCGGTGCCATGTCGGTGACCTTCATCTCGGCCAGCACCTCGGCTATGGCCTTGAGCACGCCGTTCATCACCGCTTCGTCCACCTTGCCGATGGTGCCGATACGGAAGGACGGGCGCTTCGTGAGCTTGCCGGGATAGATGGCGAAGCCGCGGCGGCGAAGCTCCTCGTAAAAATTCTCGAAATGGAAGTTCCTGTCGCGCGGGGTGAGGAAGGTCTGGATGATGGGGCCTGCCTGGTTGTCCGACAGCAGCGTCGAGAAACCCATGTCGCGCATGCCCTTGATCAGGATCTGCGCATTGCGCTGGTAACGGCTCCCGCGTGCCGCAACACCGCCTTCGGCGGCATGCTCCTTCATCGCCGTGTGGAAGGCGACGAGCGCATGGGTGGGCGGCGTGAAGCGGAACTGGCCATTGGCCTCGAGGCCCTTCCACTGTTCGAAGAGGTCGAGCACCACCGAGTGGCTCATGCCCTTCGAGGCTTCCAGCATGTCGCGCTTCACCAGCACGTAGGAGAAGCCGGGCACGCCCTCGATGCACTTGTTGGAGGACGACACCATCACATCCATGCCAACGCCCATGTTGAGGGCGATGGCGCCGAAGGACGACATGGCATCGACCATGTAGGTCTTGCCGCGGGCCTTCACCGCGCGGGCCACTTCCTCGATCGGGTTGACGATGCCCGAGGTGGTCTCGCAGTGGATGATCCACACATGGCTGATGGAGGGATCGGCATCGAGTGCCGAGGTCACGTCATCGACGCTGGGTGCCGCGCTGTCGCCCTTGTCGATCTTGGTGACGGGACGGCCGAGGCGGGAGAGGATGGCGGCGGCGCGGTCACCATAGGCGCCGTTGGCGACGACCAGCGTCTTCGTTTGGGCCTTGGGGCAGAAGGCGCCAAGTGCAGCCTCGATGGCGAAGGTGCCGGAACCCTGCATGATCACGCATTCATAGCTGTCGTCGCAGCCGGCGAGGCCCAACAGGCCCTTGCGGATCTCCGAGACGACACGGCGGAACTCGATGTCGCGCGAGCCCCAGTCGGCCAGCATGGCGGCCTTCACGCCGCGCGAGGTGGTGAGCGGGCCGGGGGTGAGGAGATAGGGCATGTCTTCCTGGCCGGGGGGGCCAGCGAAGCGGTGGGGCTGCTTGTCCATGGGATGATCCTCGAATTTCGGCCCGGAAAATGGGGGCTTGACCCCCATCAGTCAAATCGTATGTTCTTATGTACCACATAAGTACGACTGATATGCGACACGCCCAGCTGAAAGCCTTCCACGCCGTTGCCGTGCACGGCGGATTTTCCCGCGCGGCGGAGGCTTTGGGCCTCACCCAGCCCGCCGTTTCCGACCATGTGCGAAAGCTGGAGGAGACCTATGGCGTGCAGCTGTTCACCCGCGCGTCCTCCGGCGTGGCGCTGACCGACATGGGCCGCAAGCTGTTCGCCATCGCCGAGCGCCAGTTCGAAGCGGAATCGGAAGCCCTCGAACTTCTCTCGCGCGGGCGGACGCTGGAGGAAGGCCAGCTGACCATCGGCGCCGATGCCGCCGTGCACATCCTGCCGGAGCTGGCCCGCTTCCGGTTGAAGCACCCCAAGCTTTCGGTGCGGCTCGTCACCGGCAACTCGGCGCAGCTGGTGAAGCGGCTGGAGGATTTCTCGATCGACATCGCCATCACCGCCGAGCGGCCGCCCGAACCGGGCTTCCTGGCGCGCAAGCTGCGGAGCGACCGGCTGGTGGCGGTGGTGCAGCGCAGCTCGCGCCTCGCCAGGCTGAAGGAAATGACCTTCGGACAGCTGGTGAGGCTGCCGCTGATCCTGCGCGAGGAAGGCTCGATGACGCGCACCCTGCTGCTGGAGGAGGCGCACCGCCGCGGCTTGAGCCTTTCGGGCTCGATCGAGATCGAGAGCCGCGAGGCGGCGCGCGAGGCGGCGGCGCAAGGCCTGGGCCTTGCCATCATGTCACAGGGCGAACTGGTGCCCGACGGGCGGCTTGCCGTGCTCGCCATTCCGGACTGGACGACGGAAATGGAGGAGTGGATGATCTGCCTCAAATCGCGGAGCTCGCTGCATGTGATCCGCTCCTTCTTCACCCTGGAGGCCCCATGAGCTTCATTGCCGCCTGCGTGCAATCCACCGCGACGCCGGACATTGCCCACGACATCCGTGTCCTGACGGGTTTCATCCGCGAGGCGGGGGCACAGGGTGCGCGCTTCATCGCCACACCGGAGTATTGCGCAGGCCTCGACACGCGCGACGGCAAGATGTTTCCGGTGGCCTTCACGGAAGCCGAACATCCGGTTCTGCCGGCCATGCAGGGGCTGGCGAAGGACCTTGGCGTGTGGCTGCTCATCGGCTCCATCGGGGTTCGTGCGCCTGACGGCAAGATCTTCAATCGCAGCTTCATGATCGCACCCTCGGGTGCGATTGCCGCGCGCTATGACAAGATCCACCTGTTCGACATCAACCTCGGCGAGGGCCGCGCCTATCACGAGTCCGCCACCATCGCGGCGGGGACGCATGCCGTGATCGCCCCTTGTGCGGAGGGCATGATCGGGCTGTCGATCTGCTATGACATCCGCTTCCCGCATCTCTACCGCGCCTATGCGCAGGCGGGTGCAGAGATGATCGCCGCACCCGCCGCCTTCACCCGCGTGACGGGTGAGGCGCACTGGCATGTGCTGCAGCGCGCACGCGCCATCGAGAACGGTGCCTATGTGATCTCGCCCGGACAATGCGGCACGCTCTCGGGTGGTGCCGAATGCCATGGCCACTCCCTGATCGTCGATCCCTGGGGCCGCGTGCTGGCCGATGGCGGCACGGAGCCGGGCGTGGTGACGGCAGAGATCGACCTCGCGCTGGTGGCGGAGACGCGCCGCCGCATCCCGTCCCTGCAGCACGACAGGGCCTTCGCGCCCGCTTGCCTCGACACCGCCAAGGCCTCATAGTTCGCCCTTCGGTTGGGAACGGAGATCAGGGCACATGACCCTCTACATTCTGCTCGGCATCCTGGTGCTGGCCGCGGTCTGGCTGATGACGGCCTACAACGGCCTGGTGAAGAACAAGAACCTCGTGGCCGAAGGCTGGAGCGGCATCGACGTGCAGTTGCGCCGCCGCGCCGACCTGATCCCCAACCTGATCGAAACGGTGAAGGGCTATGCCGCCCATGAGGACAAGCTGTTCCGCGACATTGCGGAGCTGCGGGCGAAGTCGATTTCCGGCGGCAGCGTGGGCGAGCAGTCGGCGGTGGGCCAGGCCATGAGCCAGGCGCTGGGCAAGCTGTTCGCGGTTGCCGAGGCCTACCCGGAACTGAAGGCCGACGCCAATTTCCGCGACCTGCAAGACAAGCTCTCCGGCATCGAGGATGAAATCCAGCTGTCGCGCCGCTATTACAATGGCGCGGTGCGCAACCTCAACACCATGATCGAGAGCTTTCCCACCAACCTCATCGCCAACCAGTTCGGCTTTAGCAAGGCCGAGTTCTTCGAGATCGGCGACGCCGCGGCGCGCGAAGTGCCCAAGGTCGACTTCAAGACGTAGCTGATGCGCCGGCTTCTCGCGTTCGCCCTTCTCGTTGTCGCGCTCGTCTCCCCGGCGCTGGCCGAGGAGCGCATCCGCAGTTTCGTGAGCGACGTGACGGTGAATGCCGATGCCTCGATCGACGTCACCGAGACCATTATCATCAATTCCGAAGGCAACGGGATCAAGCACGGCATCTTCCGCGACTTTCCCACGACCTATACGGATGGCCATGGCCAGCGGGTGATCGTCGGCTTCGATGTCCTGGGCGTCAAACGCGACGGGCGCGCTGAAGCCTATGTGCTGGAGTCCCTGAGCAACGGCACGCGCATGAGAATCGGCGACAAGGATGTATGGCTGGAAAATGCGCCGCACCTCTACGAGATCCGCTATCGCACCACGCGACAGATCGGCTTCTTCGAGAAGTATGACGAGCTCTACTGGAACGTCACCGGCAATGGCTGGGACTTTGCCATCGACAGCGCGCGGGTGACGATCACACTGCCAAAGGGTGCGAGCATCATCCAGCATGACGAGTTTACCAGCGGCTATCGCTCCAGCGAGAATGACAGCCGCGTGCTCTCGGCCGAGGGCAACGTGTTCAGCGCGCAGACGACGATGGCACTGAACCCGCGCGAAGGCTTCACCGTGGCGGTGGCCTGGCAGAAGGGGCTCATCGCGCCGCCGTCCGGCACGCAGCAATGGGCGTGGTGGGCCTCGGACAATACCGGCTTCTTCACGCTGGCACTCGGCCTCCTCGCCTCGGCCTTCTATTTCCTCTTCGCCTGGAACAAGGTGGGGCGCGACCCGCCCAAGGGCACCGTCATTCCGCTTTTCGCGCCGCCCAGGGGGCTGGGGCCTGCCGCCGTGCGCTTCGTCAGCCGCTAT
>Ga0075473_10001354_pt1 | contig 10178 bp, 20 predicted proteins | sample DEB19_08_DNA_FD_76340 | JGI IMG/M metagenome (GOLD analysis project Ga0075473, IMG submission 76340) | Aqueous microbial communities from the Delaware River and Bay under freshwater to marine salinity gradient to study organic matter... | ecosystem: Environmental > Aquatic > Marine > Coastal ... | reverse complement strand
GTAATAAAGCAGGATACAGGGTCTATTGCGTATTCTTGTTTAAATCTGCTAATATCACCAGCAGTTTTGGTAAAAAATGTCTCAACCGCCCACTTTATTTGTCCGTCTGTATAAGATTGATCTTGTAAATAAGATAAGATTTCTGGTTTATCTTTAACCAATCGTTTAGAGTTAGAAGATAGTTCGTCTAATGTATTGTTTTCATCACTATTCCAAGATAAAAATACAGGTTCATAACCATTATCTTCACTCCAAAACTGGAAGAAATCATTAAGAGAGTTGGGTGATGTTTCCAAAATGATATAAGGATTCTCACCTGTGGTTTGGAATACAGAAGATATTGTATCTTTCATAGTATCCCAGAAAGCAACCTCGCTCAAATGTAGATTAGAAATAGCAGAAATACCTCTAAATGCTTCGCTTGATGCTGAACCTACCTTAATAAAGGAACCTGTCTCAAACTCCAAAGCATTAGCAGAGTTTCCTGTTGTCTTAAACTTTAAGAAGGATGGTAGATTATCGTAATAAGTTTTATAAATACGAAAGATTGATTTAACTGATTCGTGTTGGTGAGCGATTACAAGTGTTCTTTCATTAAGATTAAATAAAGATTTCCAAAAGAAGAAAGAAGCAATAAAGGTAGAAGAACCTAGTTGTCTTGCTTTTAGAATCTTAATGAATCTATTTGTATGTGTTGAGTCATAGATAGACTTTTGGGCGGAGTTAAGTTTAAGTGGAACGATTCTGTTTTTCTTATTAATAATCTTTAAATACTTTTCAGCAAAATAGATGTAATCGTTCTTACACTTTTTAATCTCTTGTAGTTCTTGTTGAGTCATACATTAAATAGTATTAATAATAGTCTTTATATTGTTTTAATCGTTTCTCTGCTTGTTCTTTTTTTGTGTCTAACTCTCTTTGTATAAGTTGTAATAGAATATCAACATTATCTCCCGCATTAAAACGAATACCTTGTTCTCTTGCTACTCCTCTCAAATAATCTTTTTCCTTAATAAACTTTGGAGTTATTGGATTACCTTGTTTATCTCTTGCTGGATGCCTTCTATCTATTTCGATAGTTCTTCTAGTATTTGCTATATTTTCTTTGAGTGCTTCTAACTCTTCTACTTTCTGTTCTAGTGGTTCTAATCCTTTATAGTATGCGTTATAGTATTCGTCTGCTTGTTGTTCTAGTTCTCTTTGTTGTCGAAACTCGTAGCGATCAAGCATTTTTAACTCTTCTGGTTCTAATCCTTTGTATCCTTCATTATTAATCTTTTCATAAATCCTATTTATTTCTGCTTTGTTTATTTCTCTTTGAGGTTTTCTCTCAACTGCTTTTGCTTCTTGTGGATTCATAGCGGCTGCTGATGCTAAGGCTGCTACTGCTCTACCTCTATTTGTTGGTCTTTTTCCAACATCTTTCATAGAACCTGCCCCAGCATAAAGACCACCAAGAGCAGTTAATAACTCAAATGGATACATTATAAGATCTAGTTTTGCTTGATTATCTGCTAATCTATTAGCAGTCTCCATCTTCTCAACATCTTCTACTGGAACAACGACTCCTCTACCTTCTGGGTCGTTCATTAAAACTGAACTTGCCCCACCATAACCCTTTTTAAGTCTTTCTATTCCTTGTCTTTTAATCTCTTCTGCTTTTTGAGATATTCGATGAACTCTTTGGGATTCTTGTGAAGAAGATACAGATTGCCTACCTCCTTCTTCTGGTAAATCTACTGAGTATTGTTCTCTATCATCCATAGTTATTTACCTTTCATTTGATTCATCTGGGAATATTCTTTACGACGAACTTGTGGTGTATCTGCTTCATAGTCTTTTTTAGAACCTTCTACTGATTTAGATTCACCTTGTTCTGTATGTTCTTCATATCCACACTCAGGGCATTCTTCTTCACCAGTCATATCACAACCACAATCAGGGCAAGACTCACCACTAGATTCTTCTTTGCTATTAACTGGGTATTCTTCATCTTCTTCCATACCCTTTTCTTTATTACCCTGAAAGATAATAGATACTGCTTTAACATTGGAAGCATCCAACCCTTCCAAAGAACTTAATGCTTTCATAGCAACTTGTTTCATTAAACCTTTTTTATCCATCATTATTTTCACCCCTTAATATTTCCAGTAAATCCTTTTCGTTATTTACTTGTGATAGATGTTTCTTAATATCAACCAGTATCTTAATAGCATTAATCTTATCATATGACTTATCACTTTCCATAATGACCTGTAATGCTAGTTGTTCTATATCACCAACAGATACATCAACACCATCTAGTTCATTAATCATATCATTAAGATTTCTCTTAACTTTAACTGGTAGTTTCTTTACTTGATTACTCATAATGTTTCACACCTTAACTATAATAGTTAGAGAGTTTTGCTTTCATAGGAGTTATTGGTTTATGAACCTCTCTATCAATATGTTTTCTTAATATCTCTTTATTATCCTTTATCCACTTTCTCGCTTGTGGTAGTGTTTGTTTATTGATTCTTGCTATGTCTTGTAGAGTTAATACATCATTAAGATAAGAGAGCATAACTGAACCTACAAGTTCTACTACCTCTTGTTGTAAAGCATCACCTAACATAGTTGATTCAGGGTTGTCTTGGTATAGTAGTCTATGATCTCTTACTGAATCATTATTGATATTATCTATCTCATCTATTATCTCTTCATTAATAGGTAGATATGATCTTTCTTTTCTTACCCCAGAAGGTAATGATGCTAAGGGCATTAATCCTTTACCTAGAACATTGGTGTAAAAGTTTCTTGTCTTTAATAATAACCAGATAAAGTTTAATACAGGAGGTTTGTTCTTTTCCCTTAACTCTTCTAGTAGTTGTAGTTGCAACCAACTATGATAATCCTCTAATAGTCCAGCAGATCTAATATGATGATATATCTTGTTCTTATTCATAAACTTATTTACTGAACCACCAAAGCAATCATTATGGCAACATAAAGAAAAGTCTTTATCTATTATGTATCTCTTATTATGTTTAATACAATACTTTTGTGGTAATAGTTTTGCTTGGTCTGCTGTAAGAACAGATTTCTTTTCACCAGTAGGACTAGCAGTAAGAGGTTTCTTTAAAGGCATCTATCATATGTCTCCTCTTCTTTATCTAACTCTTTAATCAATCTATCTTTAATATATTCTGGGGTATAATCACAATACTTATTAATAAACCAATCATAGTTTCTTTTTCTCTTTCCCCAACTACTTTGGTCTAACATAACATTATGAGTTGCTGTAATCCAATCTACGAATCCTTGTGTAAAGGTAGAGAATACAGGATCATTAATATCATCTTTATCACTTAATACTAATGTCTCTAATAGATTCAGTTGAGTTAAACAAATATCTCTTGCTTGTTTATGTTTAGGACTAATAATATTGTCTTGTAATCCCTCAAAGAGTTCTTTAACGCCCATTAGTTCAGTTCTATTAATAGCATAAACACCAGTCATAATAGTATGAGGAGGCATCTTTGATTCTTGTTTATAGAATATATCTAATGCTCTCTTGGATTGTTCTATTGCTTCTGTAATCTTACCTTCACAAATAGTAAATCCTATTCCTTTCTCCATACCTTTCTTACTTGGTTTTCTTTTCTTGCTTGCTGGTATTAGCATTATCTTTATCCTCCTTAACAACAATAGTAGTTTGCTTATCTGTATTAGCAGTAATAACTGAAATATATTTATCTACTGCTTCCTTTTCTCTATCCGCAAAGTAGTTGTCCCATTTGGTTAGTTCCAGTATTACTCTATTCTCTAAATCTGCTAATAGTTTTAGGTTTGTCTCTCCTAACTTACCATAGTTGATGTAGTGTTGTTTCATTTGGATTATCATTTGTAGATCTTGTATTCTGCTTACACAAGCAAACAATCTACTCAATCTTATTATCTCTGGTTTCATTAGTTTATTTCCTCTTTTGGTAAAGGAGAGAAAGAATCTTCTAGTTCTATCTTTCCAGTTGTATCTGTATTATCTATATAGTTAAATAGAACCAGAGATAGTTGATCCAAGTTCATCTCTATTGAGAGATGTTGATTTAATGCTTTCGCCATTTGCAACATTAAATATGTCGCCACCTCTGGTTTCTTCCTTACCAAATCCACAACCTCTAATGGTAGTAAAGCAGTCGAAATCTCTGTGTCTTGGTTCATATGGGGTTTCCTCTATTGATATTTGTATATCTGTTTTATTATTTACATTAGAAGAATAAGAACCTTTAATCTCTTCTTCTAATATTAAATAGTGATTTTTAAGCATTATATTCACTCTCCTATGTCGATTTTCACACGAAAAAAAAGGGTGGGGTATAAAGACCCCACTTTTGACTGGTGTGATTTACTTTCTCTATTTCATTATGATTTAACTTTCTCTGTCTTATTATTAAATAGTATTCAGTTGTCTTTATTCACCATCCTCATCTTCATCTTCCTTCCAGTTATTATTGATAGTAATAACATAACTATCTTGGTCGCCATAAGTCTCAAAGTCAAACCCAAGTCCTTTTGCAGTCTCCATAAGTAGGTTCAGTCTTCTATTCCACTCGTAGTAATCCATTTTGTTTCTCCCTTTGGTTGTTGTCGGTCTGTCTCCAACCGACCCACCAACTCTACCGCCCTGTTCTTTTCTCGTCAAGCAGGGTTTTAAACTCTTTTAAATGTTTGGGGTAGGTCTTATGTCGTCTAAAAGATTTGCGGAGTTTCTAGGGGTATTTCCGTTCGTCCTGTGAGTAGTTATAGATTACCAACTCGTTCTTTGTTCCCTAATCTTGCTTTGATTATTTCTATATATTCTTCTTCTCTTTCCACAAGAATATAGTTTCTATTTAAGTTCTTACAAGCAAGTCCAGTAGAACCTGAACCAGCAAAGGGATCTAATATTGTTTGTCCTTCTTTGCTTACAAGTTTTATTAGATACTCCATTAACTTTAATGGTTTGATTGTTGGGTGGTGGTTTTTCTTTATTGATGCGAACCTTTCTTGTCCTTTGCTTATTTCTCCTGTCCCGTTATTTGTTGCTCTGTAAATAACATTTTTTTCTTGTAAGTTCTCGCAACCAAAGTTTCTTTCTTTGCTGGATACTTTGGGGCAATAAAAGAATCTACTTGCTCCACCTTTATCATTATGGTTTGTATCATTACCTCTACTGAATCCAGTTGCTTCACCTACTCTACTGGAATCATACTTATCTTTTACTTTAACAGGAGAGGACTTTGTTATTCCACTTTGTTCGTCTAATAGTTTTCCTGCTTCTTCATCAAGGATAATGTTTGCTGGAAATCTACCTGTGTTTGTATAATATTCTTTGCTACTACCTCTACCTTCTTCTCCACCAGCAAAGGTTCCTGCTGGTGAGTGGTGAGCGACGATTGGTTCTGTTCCTATTCTACAAGCATCTATGTTTAATCCACCCAAACCATTTGTCTTCCAGTTATTTTCTAATGAACCCTTAAATGGTTTTCTCGCCATAATGATTGGTTCGTATGCTGGTTTTAATGCTGAACCCCAACCACCACCGAGATTGTGAGACTTTGGAAAACCTGAACCATACAACCACATAATAGTATCTCTTATTTCCCATCCAGCATCTTCCATAGCAACCATTACTCTATGGTGAGTTCTGCTATGACCGAATACCAAAGCATAAGAACCTGACTTACAAACTCTTAATGCTTCTTTCCAGTAATCAACTGAACCCGCTACATTATCTTTACTATCCCAACCTTTACCCATAAAATCAATAAGGTAAGGTGGGTCTGTAATAATGTGGTCTATGCTGGAATCTTCTAATGTCTTTAAGTGTTCTAAACTATCCTGCTGAACTATCATTAAGTTTTTCCTTTGTTCTCTCTATCTCTTTACCTAATCTATAAAGATCATAAGATACTGGAACTAAATAACCTAAAATAAAACATAACCAACATACCATAAATAAATCAAAGTTCATTACATATTCCCTCCTAATAGTTCTGTGATTTCTTTATCCATTTGTTCTTTCCACTCTTTACTCATAAACTCTTTTGCTTCTTGTTTCAGTTTATTCTGTAATGCTGAATAATCTATATAGTTTCTTTCTTCTTCTGTAAGTAGTTCTCTATTTAGTTTTCTATTATTTAAATCTTCCATTTATCTTTCTCCTTCTTTTTATTTATTCTGTAATCAATCATATCTATTAATCTATCTTCCAGTTTTGCTGGAACATAACCATATTTCTTTTTCATTATTTAACCTCTACATTATTATCTACATCCCAGTTTAGAATCTGGTAATAACCTAATGAATATTCTGGTTCAGTAGGATTAGTTTGTTTCCAGTTATTATTACCAGCAGAGATTATTTCTACTGCTTCTTCTCTGGTAGAAGCAACTACATTAGTATCTTCCCAGATAATAGTTTTTCTTTTTACATTCCATAGTTTATTCTTAATCATTATTAGTTCTCCTATTATTAGTTGGTTATTTATTACTCAGCAAATACAGCCCAAACCCTAGTGGGTTATTCAGGTCTTATAGAAAGGAGAGGATAGTAGAATCAAGTGTAAGTTTCCAGTTTGGTATTCTCTATTGTTTGGAACTCGCTACACTTTACATACAAACATTATGACCCAGCAACAATAAAAGCAAATCATAAAACCCTAATAGGCTCTCACCTATCTATCGAGGATTTATCCTCTGTCGTTTGTATCTCTTACTACTATCTCTCCTCTCATTGTATTTGCTACTTATTATGAAGGGGTTAAGTATTCCATTCCCGCTGGACTAACACTCATTCGTAAAGAACCTATCGTGTCTTAACTGGTGGTGAATCCCAAACCTTAACATACTTGTTGTCTCGGTATTCCTCAATCACCATTACCCTTACATAATAAATAGTTCTTTTAAAACTTATAATCCTATTCTACCATAACTTTTTTCATTTGTTAAGAACTTTTTTTTTAATCATACCAAAAACCATACTATTTATTTATGTCGTATGTAAATAAGTAGGAGGATTGGATATGACCGAAACAGATAAGTTATTAATACAAGCAAAAGAAACACAACTAAAAGGAGCGGATAAGAGAGGAACATTTAGAACCTCTGGGATAATACTGGAAGATAGATATGCTTTACTCTACCCAGATCATATCCGCTACAAGAAAGGTGATCCATTTGATTTTAAATATAAAGAAGCAGAGGTAGATGTTAAAGGATGCTGGGCGAAACTCCACGATGGTTGTATCTTCATAGAGAAAGAACAGAACCCTAAAACTGGAACAACACCAGCATATACAAAACCAGAATACCAGTCAAGTAAAATCTTATTATGCTTTGTTGATTATCAAACTGGAATAGAGTATTGGGTTAAATGGAATAAACTTTATGAGCGTATTAAAGATTGGGATGTAGTTGCTGGTGGTGATACAGCGAAAGGTTGGATTGTAAATGTAGATTTAAACAGAGAGTTCTTCGTTGTGATTACAGCGAATAAACTATCTGCTTGACGAACTTTGGGAAAGATGATACTATTTATATAAGTTAGTTAGTTAGTTAGTTTTGTTTCGCCATTTACTCCAAAGCAAAAACCCCCTCTCCGTAATACCAACCCAATCAAGGGAAGGTGGAGAGGGGGTTTCTGTTTTTAGACTATCTAACTATATTATTTTATTTCACCAATAGAACGAAGAGCAGATGCTACAAATGCTTCTGGGTCTGTAATCTCGGGCATATGTTTCTTCACCCAAGCAACTTTACTATCAAAGGTCTTACCACCTCTCGCCATTAAAGTCTTACCTAATACTTTTAGTTTTGCTGTCTCTTGTAATGCTTTCTTATCCATAGAGTAATCTTCCTTTAATGTTGCTTGTTGAGATTGTATGTCCGCCATTTAAACCCAGTCCTCTTGGTCGCTCCACGATCTACAACTCCAATATTCCGCTGTTGTAGGATCGTCTGCTTGTCCGCAGTTATGACGAGAACGATATGCTTTTCTACGATTAGGACTATCTTTCTTAATCTCCATATTAGGATCACCAAACCTAACAATCATCACTCTACCTGTCTGTGGATTCTTAACATACACAGCAAACTTTTTTGGTCCGTTTGGTGTTCTAAATGGTTTATTAAGTTTAACCTTTGCTTTCGCTAAACCTTCTATTGCTTTCTGTTTATCTTCGCTCGCCATAGGATTACTCCTTATTTATTTTTAGCATTAGCATAGTTTCCAGCAAGTAGATTTAGTAATGCTGAAACAATACCTTCTCCCTTTGCTAGACCTGGAACTAATGCTACTATATGTGGAAGAACAGCGAGTAATGCTGTTGCTAATATTTCTTTATGACTACCTAACCAGTCCATAATAACCTCCGTTATTTGCAACCTTTTCCGCCTTTACCTTTTCCGTTTTTACCTTTCATCATAGCAATCACCCCCTCTTTGATTTAATAAGTTTATTAATCTTTCGCTTGTGTCGCATCCGTAGAATCACTAACCGATTGTGGCACATCAACGGACGATGTAGCATCTCCCGCAACCTCAACAGAATCATAAGAATCGTGGGAAGAATCATCGCAGGAATAAACCTCTGGTTCTTTCCACTCCACCTTAACACTTTCTCCACAACCAGCAAGCAATAATAGCAAGCCCAAACTTTTTACTTTCATTATTAGAAACTCCTTTATGGTTTATGTAGATCAGCGATCTTCTCTTCTAACTTATCTACTCTCTTTTCCAGTTTTTCTATTTGACTGAAATGACCTTCGCTCTTTGCTATGAATACTTGTAGCATAGTTTTTATTGAGGATAGTTCCCCATTTAACTTAAATCCCATAGTAGCAACTGCGATAAGAAACATTACGGGAGGAGCGAGTGTCTCAATAGTCATAACCAAAACTCCTAGTAATAAAGAATCATAGCGAGGTTTGCATCATCAGCATTAACTATTTCTACTACTAGTAAAGTTGTAATACCAGCGATGTTTAATCTTAATGGGGATGGATCTGCTCCACCACCAGCGGGAAGATGAGGAATAGGAAATCCGGGAACAAGAGTAGATGTTCTTAACTCACAAGTAGAAGATGTATCAGTAGCAGTTGGATAAATAACAATATCTATTGTATTTGGAAATGGAACTCCTGCTGTAACTACCGCTGATTTAATCTGGTCTATAAGATTTATACTCCCGCCTTTTGGAACTTGGACTGAAAAGATTAAAGATTTCTCTGTTAATGCTGGACCCATAAATGCTTGTCTTTCTGTATTATCAACTGCCATAATGATTGTCTCCTTTGTAAAGTTTCACACTTATTTTAGTGGGTTTAAAGTTTTCCATACAATCTTTCTATCTTGGTCTAATAACATTTGGATTTGGTCTTTAACCATTTCTGTATTCTTTTGATAGAACTTATATGTCTCTTGGTATTTTGCTTTTCTAACTGGGTCTGTTTCTTGTTGAGATAATCCGTAATATTGTTTTGCTCTTTCTTCTAATGGTTTAACAAGAGAAGCATTTAGTTCTTTCTCAACACCAGTTAAGTATTGTTCGTATCTGCTTTTTATTACACCACCACTTACAGGATTCTCACTTTCATCTAATACATTAACTTTTCTCCAACCACTACCGATTACTTGGGCGATCATATAGAGAGATAGTTTTTGTAAATCAGGTGAAACATTACCAGAAACAAAACCCATCTTTCTCATTTCTTTTCCGTATGGTGAAAAGTCCCTTGCTGTTTCTCCTACTCTCTCCATAAAGGTTTCTTTTGTTGGATCTGTTGGAGGAGGTATTGCTGAACCCGCAAGTGTAAAAGCATTACTGATTAGAGAATAAGGAGTTCTACCTATTAATGAACCCATAAAAGTATTGGCGGCTTTTGGAAGACTAAATACTTTACCTTGTTCTTCTGTATCAGCAATCTCATCTAACATATCAAATACAGCATTACCGCCTTGACCTACAAGTTCTAATACATCATTAGCAGAGAAAGATTCACCACGAAGATCTTTAAGGAAGAATCCTAATCTTTTTCTTTCACCTTCTACTCTTGCTTTTTCTGCTGGTTTTAATCTTTCAGCATTTAGTTTATAAAGTGGGAACAACTCTCTCTCTACATCTTTGGGACTGAAATATCCAGCGGCTCGCATTAATGC
>Ga0075473_10001342_pt1 | contig 10216 bp, 9 predicted proteins | sample DEB19_08_DNA_FD_76340 | JGI IMG/M metagenome (GOLD analysis project Ga0075473, IMG submission 76340) | Aqueous microbial communities from the Delaware River and Bay under freshwater to marine salinity gradient to study organic matter... | ecosystem: Environmental > Aquatic > Marine > Coastal ... | reverse complement strand
TTTCTCTCATGGGTAGAAAAACAGGAAGAAAACAGTTCTGTATGGGCTGAAGACGAAGAGCTAGAAGAAGCGTTCTAATGACGTTCTCCTATATTCCCGGAACCTGTAACTTAGGTAAAGCAGAAATTCGCCGCAGACAATTCGTCGCCCTTCTTGGCCTTCTACTGACAGTCTCAACACTTGTGGGATTAATCAGCAGTGATGCTCCATCCAATGCGCGTTGGGGACTCTTCATTCCTTTGATGGTATTTGCAATTGGTTTCATTCAATCGCGGAAGAAATTCTGCTTGGCATATGGCCTTATGGGAACTTTTAATCTTGGCAAGCTTGGTGATATGTCTCGAGTGCAAAGCCCGGAAGACCGCAGAGCTGACCGCAAGACGGCGCTTTCAATTCTCTTTCAATCTGTAGCCCTGGCTTTACTGATCACCGTAGTGCTTGTCTTCTTACCGCTCTAATAGCGGGCACTCTTCAAATTAAATGTCCCAGCTTGGAAGATCAAACTGCGTTTCTTCTCGAATCCTTAAGGAAATCTTGAGCACTTAAGTACTCCTCATAGTAGGCGGTATTCCAAGTTCCAAGTTCCGGGTCAAAAAAATTGCCATTGAGAGGAGTACTTCCATTGAGAAATGCGATCGCTGATTCAGTCTCTTCAATAAGACCTGGGATTTCACTCCGTTTACTTTGGAGAAGGCAGCCAGTGAATTTCTCCATCTCCTTGTAAATCAAGAGATCATGTCCGAGAACTCCAATAACTTTGCTTGCCATCTCCTCAATCAATGGTATGCGAGCATCAGAAGTTGGCGAGAGCGCCAAGAACTGGTCAACAAGTGAGCGATATTCAACCCATTCAGCTTTTCCTTCTAATTCTTCATTCGCCACAAACTTCTGGAGATTTGAGCATTCAACAGCAGCTTGAGAAGGTTTACCAATAGGACCAAAGTGAACAGTTCCCCAGGCCGCGCCAATTGATAGCGCCAGCAAAATAGGAACAAAGATCCAGAATAAAGGGCGAGTATTTCTCACGCCCGTAGACTAACCGAGGGAACGCATGTACGGCGGCATGAAGAAACGGCGGCAGTAAGTATTAATGGAGGCGATAGCGTGATTGAAAACCTCGATGATGCTCTAGCGCGTGCTGCCGTCATCATGAAAGATCCAGCACTGATTCGCCGAATCGTTCTATCAGGTAGACAGCGCACCCTCGTTCCGCCATATAAACGTATTGATATCCGACCAGTCGAACTCAAGGGGGTGATCTACCTTCAAGTCGTGAGTCATGATGGAAAGCAAGATTTCACAAAAAACTACCTACCAGATCAATTTCTGCTAGTTGATCTTGTGAGGAGCGGATTTGGGAATATTGTGGTGGAGAATCACGAAGTAGAACTATCTATCCGCATTACAAAGTCCGGGGCAGCACAAGTCAGCGTCCAAACTGCTAGCAATTCAAAGTCGAGCGCGTCCAATCTTTCCCATGATCGAAGAAAGCATCGACTCCTCGGCGAAAACGAAGCAATATTCAAAGAGTTAGGAATTTCAGATAAGTCCGGGAAACTCAAGCCCTCTCGAACGGATAAGTTCCTGCAGGTCAACGAGTTTCTCAAGAGCATTGACCACGTACTCAGCGAAGAGTTAAAGAGCGAAAAAAAGATTGCAATGGTCGACCTAGGATGTGGAAGTGCATATCTAACTTTTGCAGCCCATCAATATCTCAAGAATCGTGGATTCGACGTCACAACAACTGGAGTAGATACTCGAGACGACAGCCGAGCAAAAAATACCGAGATAGCACAGCGCTCTGGATATTCAGGTGCAATCTCTTTTGTAGCTGCTGAAATTTCTGCTTTCCCAAAACAACAAGCAGATATAACTATTGCGCTGCATGCGTGTGACACTGCCTCCGATGATGCCCTGGCATGGGCAGTTAAGAGTAAATCTAGGATTGTTCTACTTGCGCCATGCTGTCATCATGACATTCAACGACAGCTGTCAGATATTCCACACCCTTTTGGTCTTGTGACAAGACATGGAATATTGAAAGAGCGAGTTGGAGATATTTTGACAGATGCGATTCGCGCACAAGTATTACGAATTCTTGGTTATCGAACAGAAGTGATGGAATTTATTGCAGGTGAGCACACACCAAGAAATCTAATGATTCGTGCGGTCTTGACCGGCGCACCCGCGCAGAAGAGAGACTTTGAAGAGTTGGATTCACTCATTAAACAATGGGGGATATCGCCCGTATTGCTAAAGCAGTTGGAGTCAGAGATTGAGACGCGACGACACAGGGCTCTCAGTTAGGCTTAGCCCATGTCGTCGAGCAAATCTGTAGGAAAAGTCCTTGCCGCACTGCCAGTGGGCGAGAAAGTTGGAATTGCTTTTTCGGGTGGCCTTGATACCTCAGTCGCTGTTGCATGGATGCGCGAAAAAGGGGCCCTGCCATGTACTTACACCGCAGATCTTGGCCAATACGACGAAGGAAATATCGAAAGTATTCCAGTTCGCGCTAAGGATTATGGCGCCGAGATCTCTCGTCTGGTTGATTGTAAGAACTCTCTTGTAGAAGAGGGATTTGCAGCCATTGCATGCGGAGCTTTTCATATCAGAACTGGTGGGCGCGCATATTTCAACACTACTCCGTTAGGCAGGGCTGTTACAGGAACCTTACTTGTACGAGCAATGCTCTCTGACGGAGTATCAATTTGGGGCGATGGTTCGACATATAAAGGTAATGACATTGAACGCTTTTATCGTTACGGCTTGTTAGCGAATCCCAATCTTCGAATCTACAAACCTTGGTTAGATCAAGATTTCGTCGGCGAACTTGGTGGACGAAAAGAGATGTCTGATTGGTTAGTTGCAAGGAAATTGCCTTATCGCGATAGCGCCGAGAAAGCATATTCAACTGATGCAAATATCCTTGGAGCAACACATGAAGCGAAGAAATTAGAAGAACTTAACTCTTCCATCGAATTAGTTGATCCCATTATGGGCGTTAAATTCTGGGATAGCTCAGTTTCAATAACGAGTGAAGATGTACGCATCACTTTCAAAGCAGGTCGCCCAGTTGCCATTAATGGGAAAGACTTCGCAGATCCTGTTGCGCTCATGAAAGAGGCAAATGCGATTGGTGGACGCCACGGACTCGGCATGTCCGACCAGATTGAGAATCGCATCATCGAGGCTAAGAGCCGGGGAATTTATGAAGCACCAGGCATGGCGCTGCTCTTTATCGCTTATGAACGCTTACTTTCTGCGATACATAATGAGGACACGATTGCGAACTATCACGCCGAAGGTCGTCGCTTAGGGCGACTTCTTTATGAAGGTCGATGGCTAGATCCGCAATCTCTCATGCTTCGCGAGTCACTTACCCGCTGGGTTGCATCTGCAATCTCGGGCGACGTGACGCTTCGTCTTCGTCGCGGTGATGATTACTCCATCATCGATACTCAAGGAGATGGATTTAGCTACCACCCAGAGAAACTATCCATGGAACGTACTGAGGGCGCTGCCTTTGGACCTGCTGATCGAATTGGCCAGCTGACGATGCGCAACCTTGATATCGCGGATACTCGGGCAAAACTTGAGATGTATCGTGCACAAGGGCAAATTGGCAAAGGAAATTTTGATCTCGTCGAATTAGAAGATAAGAAAGATTGAGAAAGAGAGAACATGACCAGCACGCCCATCAATGTAATTCTTGATTCGTTCTTAGAAGAAAGCATCAAACTCTCGCCTATTGGTGCGACAATGTTGGGAGTACCTGGACTTGATGATCAACTTGATGATCTTTCCATGGCTGGAAATGAGAAGCGCGCTGATCTCATTCGCAGGACTCTTAATGCAATCAAGAACGAAACTCCGGTCAATGAATTTGATCGAATCGCACGAGATGTTGCCGTGGAGCGCCTAACTTCAGAACTGAATCTAAATGACACCTTTGAGGCGCGCATTCTCTTTAATCTCATCTCCTCGCCTGTCACAAGTATTCGACAAGTCTTTGAAATGATGAAGAAAGATCAGCCCGAAACTATTTCACATGTCACAAAACGACTTGATGGCATTGAATCAGCATTTGAAGGATGGAAGTCGACTCTGGAGTTTGTTGCTGCACAAGGTAAAGTCAACTCACGTAGACAAGTCCTTGCCACTGCTGGTCAGCTCGAAACATTCTCCAAAGGAGCATTTTCAGCCGTAGCTAAGAAGTTCAATCCTGCAGCAGATAATCAAGCTTTAATGGGCGCTGCTCAGAAGGCTGAACGGGCTTGTGCCGCACTTGCAATCTGGATGCGCGACGTTTACGCGCCTCAATGTCTCGCCGCAGATGGAGTGGGAGAAACTCGCTACAAAATGTGGGCGCGTCACTTTACCGGTGCAGATCTTGATCTTCGCGACACATACGAGTGGGGAATCAAGCAACTAGAGATGATTAATGAGCGGATGTGGATTGCTGCGAAGAAACTTTATCCCGATGCAACAACACTACGCGAGGTTGCCGATCGCCTCGACTCTGATTCGCGTTATACAGTGGAAGGCGAAGAAGAGTTACTGAAGAAACTACGAGATTTTATTGCAGCAGCTGTTGAGCGACTCGACGGCAAAGAATTTGATATTGATCCCCGAATTCGCAATTGCGAAGCGCGGCTCGCTCCCGAGGGAAGTGCATCAGCGGCTTACTACATGGGACCAAGTGAAGACCTAACTCGTCCGGGTACAACATGGTTTCCTACTATGGGGCGTAAGACATTTGGTTGGTGGCATATTGTTTCTACCTGGTATCACGAAGCGGTTCCAGGACATCATCTTCAAGTTGCAACAACCAAAATCAATACCGAACGCCTCAATCGTTTCCAGAGAAATCGTGTCTGGGTCTCAGGCTATGGCGAAGGCTGGGCATTGTATGCCGAACGTCTTATGGATGAGCTCGGCGCTTTTGCAGATCCAGGTTATGAAATGGGTTATTTATCGGCACAAGGATTACGTGCCGCACGAATCGTCGTGGATATTGGAATGCATTGTGGCTACAAAGATTTCAATGGTGAAGTGTGGAATGCCGAATCAGCTTTCAAACTACTTCATGAACGCGCTCTCCTTGATGAGATTTCAGCGCGGAGTGAAGTCGATCGTTATTTAGGTTGGCCAGGTCAAGCCATCTCGTACAAAGTAGGAGAGCGCTTCTGGATGGAAGCTCGCGAAGATGCCAAGAAGAGATTAGGTGCGAAATTCGAGCTGAAGAAGTTCCACTCATTTGCGCTCAACCTTGGCCCAATGGGCCTAGATCCCTTTAAGCGCGAGATGGCGCTTTGGGATGGGAATTAGATAAACTCGCGCTGTTGTTTCCGGGGTCGGTGCAATTCCGAACCGGCAGTCACAGTCTGCGACCCGTTTGCATCCAGCTAACGGTGGACTTGGTGAAATTCCAAGACCGACGGTTAAAGTCCGGATGAGAGGGAACACGCTCGCTAGATTTATCTGGCTTTATGCTGGTTTATTCCTGCATGCGTCGAGTTGTGACGTCGCCATCTAAGTCAGCGGTACCTTCTTTTGCGCCCCGGAGTTACTCGAACCGGAAGGCGAAATGACTAACGCAGATTCATCTCGACAGTTGCTACTGCAACGCGCGATGTTGCGCGCTAATGAAAGTGCGACGCACGGTCTCGGATTAACAACTCCCAATCCGATTGTGGGGGCTCTCATACTTGATGCCCAAGATAAAGAGATTGCAATAGGTTTTCACGCCGGTGGCGAGCACGCCGAAGTAATCGCAATGAAAAAGGCCCAGCTATCCGGACATACTGATTTCTCTCAATGCACGCTGGTTGTCACGTTAGAGCCATGTAACCATCATGGAAAAACTGGCCCATGCTCTAACGCCATTATTGAGGCGAAATTTAAGAGCGTTGTATTTGCAGTGAGTGACCCTAACCCGATTGCAGAAGGTGGCGCTAAGAAATTACGGAGTGCGGGTATTGAAGTGATAGAGGGAATAGAAACAGAGACAGTCGCTTTTACAAATCGTGCCTGGTTGAAGAAGATCACAACGGGTAAGCCATGGATTCTCTCGAAAATTGCTGCCACAGTTGATGGAAAGATTGCAGCAGCAGATGGAACGTCGAAATGGATTACATCTGAAGAGTCGAGGCGCGACGTTGCGTTGCTGCGCAATCAGGCTGATGCCATTGTCACTACGACCGCCACGGTGTTGGCCGATAATCCTGATCTAACTCCGCGATTTGGGGATGAAGTCAACCCTTCGGGACGAAAAAAGAACCCCATCCGTATCGTCATGGGGGAGCGTTCCACTCCCGCGCAATTTAATATCAATAACGCTAAAGCTGAAACACGATACATACGGTCACGGGACATCGACCAAATAATTTCTATGGCGCAAGAGTTCGGGTGGAATCAACTACTGATTGAAGCGGGTTCAAGCTTTAATAGCGCACTAATTCGAGCTGGATTGATAGATGAGATTCTTCTTTATCAGGCACCTTCACTACTTGGTGCTGGAACATCGTTCGTCTCAGATCTCGGTGTAAATTCTCTGGAGAATCGAATCTCATTTACTTATGGGGAAATAGCAAGAACCGGCGAAGATATAAAGATTCAGTTGCTTGCTTCCTCATCGCGAAAACTCACTTCTTTAACGGGAGGTCGATAAATGTTTACTGGACTAGTACAGGATAAAGCAATCATTCGCGGGATAGAGAAACGAAGTGAATCATCAGTACTCACTTTCGAAACAAACCTAGCCCATCAACTTAGCATCGGAGATTCAATCTCCATTAATGGCGTATGCCTTACGGCAATCGCTATCGAAAATACACTTGTAAAGGCTGATGTGATGGTGCAAACCTTAAAACTTAGCAATTTGGGGGATCTGACGGTCGGAGCGAGAGTCAACGCCGAATTAGCAACACGAGTCGATGCGCGTCTCGGGGGACATATTGTTCAAGGACATGTCGATGGCATAGGAATTGTTGTCACTAATGCGATGGGAGAGAAGTGGCAAAAATTTGTTGTTGAGATTCCAGCGCATCTTGCAAAGTATGTTGTAAATCAAGGCTCGCTATGTGTAGATGGTGTTTCACTCACGGTCGGAGAAATTGTGGACAGTACAAGAACAGTCACTCTGTGGCTGATTCCGGAGACTGTTGAGAAAACGACTCTTGGAGATAAGAAGCCTGGAGAGCGAGTAAATATTGAAGTTGATGTTCTTGCTAAGTATGTGGAGCGACTGCTTGGCGCACAGAACGGGGGGTTGAGTCATGAATAGCTCCCAGATACAGAGCGCTCTCGACGCCTTTAGAAAAGGCGGCTTTGTCATAGTTACTGATGATGAAAAACGCGAGAACGAAGGAGATCTATTTCTTCTTGCGAGCGCTGCAACGAAAGAAAAACTCGCCTTCATGATTCGATATACCTCTGGAGTAATTTGCGTTGCAATGACCGAAGCTCGATCACGAGAACTCCATCTTCCGTTAATGGTAAAGAACAACCAAGATACTAAGCGAACTGCGTTTACAGTTACCGTTGATGCAAAGGCTGGAATCACCACGGGTATCAGCGCTGAAGAGCGCGCAAACACGATTCGCACCCTTGCCGATTCGAAAGCCACCGCAGAAGACTTTGTCAGACCAGGTCACATCTTTCCTCTGATTGCTCATGAAAATGGATTACTGGGACGCCAAGGTCATACTGAGGCTGTTGTAGAAATGTGTCGCATGGTCGGCGACGTTGAAGTTGGAGTCATCAGTGAACTTGTTAACGAAGATGGTTCGATGATGCGTGGCAGTGCCCTCCAACAGTTTTCAGTCCAACATCAGATACCTGTAGTGACTATCGCTTCACTTGTCCAACTTTTGCGAGATGAGAGTAAGGACAATCCAAGAACGTCAGATCGAAAGGCAAGCCCGCTACATTGGGCGGATCTACCGCGCCGCAACGTGATTTCAGATCAGAACCAGAATTGGCAGATCACAACTTTTAGTGGACGGGGCGGCGTGGATCACGCAGTCCTACGATTTGGCGCTTTACCAAAGAATGAGAGAGCTCTTTTAAGAATCCATTCCGAATGTTTGACGGGTGATGTGCTGGGTTCACTTCGCTGCGATTGTGGCTCCCAACTTGAACGAGCGATGAGCCTTATCGAATCTCATGGTTCTGGTCTAGTTATTTATCTGCGCGATCAAGAGGGGCGAGGAATTGGACTCTCCGAGAAAATTCGAGCATATGAACTACAAGACCAAGGCCTTGATACTGTTGAAGCAAATCTTGCTTTAGGACATGACGTTGATGAAAGAGATTTTGCTGATGCTGTAGAGATTCTTCATCAACTCGGCCTTTTGCAGGTAACTTTGCTGACAAATAACCCGCAAAAACTACAGACGCTTCTCGAGGCAGGAATTTCTGCAACTGCAGAGGATCTTCACGGCGACTTAAATGAATTCAACCAAAAGTACATCCAGACAAAGCGCGAAAGGTTAGGACATAAATAATGTCAGGTGCAGTTCCAAAAATTAGCCTTGGGGATATGAGTAGATTTAAGGTAGCGGTTATCTCAGCTAGCTGGCATAAAGAAGTATGCGATGCGCTTATTGCTGGTGCCAAGCGCGCACTTTTAGAATCAAAGGTGACAATCAGTCCTGTCATTTTTGTTCCAGGATCATTTGAATTGCCCCTCGCAGCACAATATGCGCTGGATTCAGGTGCAGATGCAGCAGTCGTGCTTGGCGTCGTAGTTCGCGGAGAAACTCCTCACTTTGACTATGTCTGCCAGGGCGTTACGGATGGCGTAATGCAGGTTTCACTCTCGCGGAGTAAGCCCATTGGTTTCGGAGTTCTTACCGTAGAGAACATCGAGCAAGCCATTGCCCGAAGTGGCGTACCCGGGAGTAAAGAAGATAAGGGCTTTGATGCGACAGTCGCTGCATTAGATCTCTTGCGGTTAAGAGCAAGTTTATAGAGATCTAGTAAGAGATCTAACGAAGAGATCTCTTCATTAGATATTTACTATTAGCGATTCTGCGGGAAGCCAAGATTAATTCCACCATGGCTGGGATCTAGCCAGCGGCTGGTAACGACTTTGCCACGAGTAAAGAAATGAACGCCTTCGGTTCCATGTGCATGGGTATCGCCAAAAAGCGAGTTCTTCCAGCCACCGAATGAGTAATACGCAGTCGGTACCGGGATTGGAACATTGATGCCAATCATTCCCACCTGAACTTCATTCTGGAAACGACGTGCTGCTCCACCATCATTTGTGAAGATTGCTGTGCCATTGCCATATTGATGTTTATTGATCAGCGCTAAACCTTCATCGTAACTTTGAACGCGAATCACAGATAGTACTGGTCCGAAGATTTCATCTTTATAGATGCTCATCTCTGGAGTAACGCGATCAAAGAGAGTTGGGCCGAGCCAGAATCCTTCGGCTGCACCATTTATTTTCGGGTTACGTCCATCAACAACGAGTGCGGCGCCCTCGCGAACTCCAGCATCGACATATGAGGCCACTTTGTCGCGATGAACAGCAGTAACCAGTGGTCCCATATCGGAACCTTGAGTTCCGTCGCCAGTTTTCAACGTGGCCATGCGATCCGAGATTTTCTTGATGAGCGCATCAGCAACTGGCTCAACGGCAACGAGAGCTGAGATTGCCATGCACCGTTCTCCAGCCGAACCAAAACCAGCATTAACAGCGGCATCTGCTGCTAGATCTAGATCGGCATCAGGCAGAACTAACATGTGATTCTTTGCGCCACCGAGCGCTTGAACGCGCTTTCCATTCTTTGTGCCAGTTTCATAGATATAACGCGCAATAGGTGTTGATCCAACGAAGGAAATAGAGGCGATGCCTGGATGCTCAAGTAAGCGATCTACTGCGACTTTATCGCCATGAACAACATTAAATACTCCATCAGGAAGCCCTGCTTCTTTCCAGAATTCAGCGATGAGATTTACAGGTGATGGATCCTTTTCGCTGGGCTTAATAATCACGGCGTTTCCCGCAGCAATTGCGATTGGGAAGAACCACATCGGCACCATCGCGGGGAAATTGAATGGAGAGATGATTGCGCTGACTCCGAGTGGTTGGCGTATGGAATAAACGTCGATACTGGTTGATGCGCCTTCTGAGTAAGAACCTTTGAGTAAGTGCGGAATACCGCAGGCAAATTCAACAACTTCAAGGCCGCGGGTCACTTCA
>Ga0075473_10001332_pt1 | contig 10265 bp, 9 predicted proteins | sample DEB19_08_DNA_FD_76340 | JGI IMG/M metagenome (GOLD analysis project Ga0075473, IMG submission 76340) | Aqueous microbial communities from the Delaware River and Bay under freshwater to marine salinity gradient to study organic matter... | ecosystem: Environmental > Aquatic > Marine > Coastal ... | reverse complement strand
TAGATTAAAAAGAGAGCATCATCAATGCCTGTATATGAATTGAATTCAACAAATGTTATAGCCGAAAATGAACGCCGTGGGAAAGCGCGTGATTTATTTTGGCCTTGGTGTGGAGCCAATGTCTCTTTGTTGGCGCTTTCTTATGGCGCTTTCTTCCTAGGCTTCGGAATCTCTTTTTGGCAAGCAACCGCCGCTGCAATTGTTGGAACAACTCTTTCATTTTTACTTGTTGGATTTAGCTCGCTAGCAGGTAAGCGTTCCAACGCCACAACAATGGTTCTCTCCCGAGCTGCCTTTGGCGTTAAGGGAAATGTTTTACCCGGTTTCTTGTCCTATTTGCTCTTTGTTGGATGGGAAACCGTTCTGGTTTCTTTGGCAACATTGGCAACCGGAACAGTTTTTGAACGTGTCGGTGGCATAGATAGAAATATTGCGATGGTTATTGGATTCTTGATTGCAGTTTCCCTGACTCTTGTTGGGGGAGTACTTGGCTTTGCTGTAATCATGAAATTACAAAAATACCTAACTCTTGTCACAATCTTCTTAACTCTCGGATACATAGCTTTGACAGTTGACTCTGTTGTGTGGAGCACCGTACTTGATAAACCATCTGGATCGGTTCAGAGTTTTATAGGTGCATTAATTTTTGGGGTTACGGGAATAGGGTTGGGATGGGTAAACGCGGCTGCCGATTATTCACGATACTTACCTAGAACGGTCAAGAGTTCTTCAGTAGTTGCTTGGACTGTTCTCGGAGCGTCAATTGTTCCAATAATTTTAGTTATTTATGGCTCCGCGTTATCGGCAAGTGATCAAAAGTTATTTGATGCAATTGCAATGGATCCAATTGGCGCACTAACAACTCTGCTACCAACCTGGTACCTAGTAATTTTTTCTTTAGTTGCGATTTTAGGTTTGGTTGGAGGAGCGATTCTAGATCTGTACTCATCAGGTTTGACGCTTGTCAGTTTAGGTGTGCCCATCAAACGCCACATTGCGGCCACTATCGATGGCACGTTAATGCTGATTGGAACGATCTATATTGTTTGGATAGCAGATAATTTCTTCATTCCATTTCAAGGTTTCTTAATCACATTGGGCGTGCCCGTTGCGGCTTGGAGCGCAGTTTTTGTAACAGATGTTTTGATGCGTAAAAAGAGTTATCAGGAGAAGGATCTCTTTACGCCAAAAGGTATTTACGGGTCAGTTAATTGGTCATCTATTGGATGTGTACTGGTTGCGACAATTATCGGGTGGGGATTTGTAACAAACTCATTTGCAACGTGGTTGAGTTGGCAAGGATATTTTCTGGGATTAATTGGTGGCAAAGAAGGTCCATGGGCATATTCCAGCGTTGGTGTCATATTTGCACTCGTTATCGGTTGTTTAGGACACATTCTTTTGTCATCTCGTAAAATTCGAGCGCAGGAGAAAACACTTCGTTAAAGTAATGCCATGACAACGCGCATCTCACCGCTTCGTGATTTTTTGGGGCGCGAATCAACAAGTGGATTGTTGGTCCTTGTGGCTGCCGCGCTCGGGTTGATAACTGCAAACTCGCCGCTTTCGAACAGATATTTTTCTGCCCTAGATTTTCAAGTCGCGGTTGGATCCGATTGGTACCTCTTAGAACTATCAATTCTTAAAGTCATCAACTACTTACTGATGAGCATTTTCTTCTTTGTTGTTGGTTTGGAGATTAAACGCGAGCTAACGTCAGGACATTTAGCTTCCATGAAAAAAGCTATGTTGCCCGTTGTTGCAGCACTTGGTGGAATGCTTTTCCCTGCGCTTATCTATTTGGCTATTGCAGTTTCGGTTGCACCAGCAGGTTGGGGAGTACCAGTTGCAACGGATATCGCATTAGCCGTTGGCTTGTTAACAATGCTCGGGCCTAGCGTGGCAGCATCACTGCGATCTTTCTTGTTGGCACTGGCCGTAATCGATGATATTGGTGCAATTTTGATTATCGCATTTGTGTACTCAACAGGCATAAGTTTTTCATGGCTTGCTGCAGCCATTATCAGTATCGGATTTGTTGCGTTATTAAAAAAGACTCGAGTTACTTCGCTGGCTGTGTACTCGCTCTTTGCGTTCACTCTGTGGTTCTCGTTGTATAAAACAGGGGTTCATCCAACACTAGCAGGTGTAATTCTTGGTCTCATGACTCCAAATATTGTGCACGAGCGCACAAAGATAGAAGATTCTGATGATGGATCTGTATCAGTAATTGAATGGCTCGAGCACAAGTTTCATCCACTTAGCACCTTCTTTGTTGTTCCAATTTTTGCTTTTGCAAATACTGGAGTGGCGATAACCTCAGATTCAATCAAAGGCGCATCTCAATCTCTTATTGCGTGGGGTATTTTCTTCGGTCTTGTAATCGGTAAACCATTAGGAGTTTTATTTGCTGCACTAATGGCTAGGAAGCTAAAAGTTGCTGAATTTTCTGATGGAATGAATAGATCTTCATTGCTAGCAACAGGAAGTGCCGCGGGCATCGGTTTTACTGTTGCAATCTTTATTGCCAATCTTGCCTTCAAAGATTCGGTAGAACAGGACATTGCTGTACTCGCAGTAATTGTTGCATCCGTCGTAAGTGCACTGCTTTCATTAGCGTTCTTCAAATTGTTTGCAAAAAAATAAACCCCGCCACATTTGTAGCGGGGTTTATTGAGAGTAATTCTTAGAGATCGAAGTAAAGCTCGAACTCTGCTGGGTGCGGACGCAAGCGAACATAATCAACTTCTTGTGTTCGCTTGAATGCAATCCACGTATCGATGAGATCTTTTGTGAAGACGCCACCTTTAAGCAAGAACTCGTGATCTTCTTCAAGATTATTAAGAACAGCTTCTAGTGAACCCGGAACTTGTGGAATAGCAGCAGCTTCTGCTCCTTCTAGTTCGTAGAGATCCTTGTCTACTGGCTTTGGTGGTTCGATCTTGTTTTGAATTCCATCAAGTCCTGCCATCAACATTGCAGCGAATGCTAGGTATGGATTTGAAGATGGATCTGGGCAACGGAATTCAATGCGCTTTGCTTTTGGATTCGAACCAGTGATTGGAATACGAATACACGCAGAACGGTTACGAGCAGAGTAAACAAGGTTTACTGGTGCCTCATAACCAGGAACCAAGCGGTGATAAGAGTTAACAGTTGGGTTAGTGAATGCAAGTAATGACGGTGCGTGCTTTAACAAGCCACCGATGTACCAACGAGCCATGTCGGATAAATCGCCGTAACCATCACCGAAGAACAATGGTTTTCCATCTTTCCAAAGTGATTGATGCACGTGCATTCCAGAACCGTTGTCACCGTATAAAGGCTTAGGCATAAATGTTGCAGTCTTGCCATTTTCCCAAGCGGTGTTCTTGATAATGTACTTAAATTTCATTACATCATCTCCGGCGTTGAGAATGTCGCTGAAGCGATAGTTAATTTCCATCTGACCAGCTGTTCCAACTTCGTGGTGAGCGCGCTCAACTAGAAGTCCTACCTTGCCAAGATTCATAACCATTTCATCGCGAAGATCTGCGAACTGATCAGTAGGTGACACTGGGAAATATCCACCTTTGATTCGAGTGCGGTATCCGCGGTTAGGTGTTCCATCAGCGTCGTACTCGGCGCCGGTATTCCATGCACCTTCGTATGAATCGATGTGGTGATAAGACTCGTGCATATCAGTCTTAAATCGAACGGCATCAAAGACGTAGAACTCTGCTTCAGGAGCGAAGAATGCTGTATCTGCTATTCCTGTTGACTTCAAATACTCAACGGCTTTACCAACAACGCCGCGAGGATCGCGACTGTATGGAGAGTTATCAACTGGATTATGAACGCTAAACAAAATAACAAGAGTTTTTTCTTTGCGGAAGGGATCGATGAACGCTGAACCAGGTACTGGCAGCAACTTCATATCTGATTCGTGAATGGCTTGGAAGCCACGGATAGATGAACCATCAAACATGAGTCCATCTGTGAACACCGCTTCGTCGAAAGATTCAACAGGAACATTGAAGTGGTGCTGAATTCCAGGAAGGTCAATGAAACGTACGTCAATTAGTTTGACGTCTTCCTTTTTAATGAATGCAAAAATTTCTGCAGAGTTCTTAAACATTTTTCTCCCAGGTGATGGTATTTCAAGCTTTGCGCACCGCTTCATCGAGGGCGCATGTGCAAAGGCTACGAGTTATCCATGAAAAAGGCATAACCCACGTGTTACATCTATGTTAAGTAAATTGCGGGTTTTCAGGCTCGGACTACGCTTAGCGCATGCACTCCGAGGTGAGTTTGGGTAGACGCTTTGCCGCTATTAGCCTGGATTGGTTATCTAGCTACCTTATTGCAATCGTCTTTTTCAGTGGAACGGGTACTTTTTTAGACCGGACCCCGCAGGCAGGCTTTCCAGCGTTGATCATATTTTTTACCGAATATTTTTTGCTCATTTCCCTACAAGGCGCTTCGGCAGGTCACAGGGTTTGTCGCATGCGCATTGTTAATTTTGAAGATGGCGGCCGCCCCACAATTCTTCAAGCTCTGATACGAAGTGTGCTTATGGTGATTGTGATTACGGCAATTACATATGACGAAAATGGACGAGGAATTCACGAACGACTAAGTAGAACGAAAATCGTTTTAGTAAATTAGCGAATTCTTACGCCTTTAGGTAGTGGACCTTTAGGAATTGGCATAGACATTCCGCCAACTGCCTTCAATCGCGCACGTACTTCACGCATCTGATGAGCAGATAACTTCTTTGGAAGTTTCGCTAAATGTTTCTGCAATTTACGTATGGATACTTGACCTTCTAAATCTCCAACAATGACTTCAGTAATCGGCACTCCTGGTGCAAAACGCTCACTCTTACGACGCTCTTCTGTCAGCATTTGTTTTACACCTTGTGAACCTTCTCCAACCAAAACAATTCCGGCACGACCAACACTTCTATGAACCATGTCTTGATTACGAGCAACGGCAACGGCTGGAGTTGTAGTCCAACCTTTGCGAATTGCCATCAATACTGATGCGCCTGCACCAATCTGACCTTCAATTGATGAGTATGCAGCAGTAGAAGCTTGGCGAGTGAAGAAAAACATCGCTGCAAGAAGTGCGATAGGAAGCGAAACAAAGGCTAAATAAATTGGATGACCTATAGCAATACCAATTGCGATACCCACTGCCCAAACAACTAGGAATACAGCAATCAGCGCAAAAGCAATCCATGGCTTAACGCTCTTGGTTACGGAATAGGCATCTCTGAAAGTTTGAAAACGTCGCGGTTTGATCGACGCTTCTTTGTTTTTCTTATTTCGCTTGAACATGCTCATAAGTTTAGTGGGGCAGGGGCTGTACCACCAAGACGTACAGGGGCCCAACGCTGGCCTTGATGACTATCTGGATAATCATCTTGAACTTTATGCAGGGCAGATATGAGCGCATCTCTGAGTTGTTTTTCGCCTGCTTCGACATCGCAATCTTTAGCAAAATAAAGAGGCTCACAATATTTAACCGTGATTGGAACACTCTGTCTCATTAAGTTTTTCTTAACACCCTTGGTCCAAACGCGTTGGCTTCCCCAAATGATTGTCGGGATTACCGGTACACCTGCAGCCATAGCCAGACGAACTGCGCCGGATTTAAGTCCTTTGATTTCAAAACTAGTTGAAATTGTACCTTCGGGAAAAATCCCAATAATTTCACCTTTTCGTAACGCACGAAGTGCTGCCACAAAGGATGCGGAACCATTTCCACGATCGACACTTATGTGATGCATGCCGCGCATCAGAGGGCCCGCTAATTTATTGTCAAAGATCTCTTTCTTTGCCATAAATCTCACATAGCGCTTCTTTGGAAGTACACCGGTGCCAACAATTGCAAAGTCAAAGTAACCAATGTGATTCATGGCAAGGATTGCTCCACCTTCTTGCGGAATATTATCTTGACCAGAAAATGAGAAACGTAGATCCAAATATTTCCAGATAGATTTGATAAATACGACAACCGGTGGGTAAACAAAGTCAGCCACGAGATGCACCGGTTTTTGCTGCCATCGCGTCTTTGTACAAACGTCCAGCACGATAGCTCGAGCGAACTAAAGGACCGCTCATCACACCCAAGAAGCCCACCGCTTTTGCTTCTGCTGCTAATTCAACAAACTCTTCTGGCTTTACCCAACGTTCTACTGGATGGTGACGATTTGTTGGCCTTAAATACTGTGTAATTGTTATGAGATCACAGCCAGCGCTTCTCAGATCAATGAGAGCTTGGGAAATCTCTTCGCGGGTTTCGCCTAGCCCTAATATCAAGTTTGATTTGGTGATTAATCCGAAATCTCGGGCCATTGTGATTACTCGCAGGGATTTTTCGTAAGTAAAGGCTGGTCGGATACTCTTGAAAATACGTGGAACAGTCTCCAAGTTATGCGCAAAAACTTCCGGTTGAGTTTCAAAAATTTGGTTTAACAAATCAGAGTTTGCGTGAAAATCAGGAGCAAGCATTTCAACGCCACAACCAGGGTTTAATTGGTGGACCTGTCGAATTGTTTCAGCGTATAACCAAGCACCTTCATCTTCGAGATCATCACGTGTTACACCTGTAATTGTTGCGTATTTCAAACCCATAGCCTTTACAGATTCAGCAACTTTACGTGGTTCTTCCCGATCTATCGGATCTGGTTTACCTGTATCGATATTACAAAAGTCGCACCTGCGTGTGCATTTTTCTCCGCCAATTAAAAATGTTGCTTCTTTGTCTTCCCAACACTCGAAAATATTTGGACATGCTGCTTCTTGGCACACAGTGTGAAGACCTTCAGATTTAACTAACGCACGTAAACGTGTGTACTCGGGACCCATATTCGCACGCGTCTTTATCCACTCAGGTTTGCGTTCAATTGGGGTCAGCGCATTGCGAGCTTCAATTCGAATCATTTTGCGACCATCAGGTGCGATTGTCATGCGCTCACCCTAACTAATGTTGCAATGAGGTTGCGTTCCAGAACCGGAATAACTTCCGTAGATGTGATCTCTCGCTTTAATTCCTTCGCCATTGAGGTCACTTCTGCATCTGCAATACCGCAAGGAATTATCTGTGAAAATGCTGATAAGTCAGGATTAACATTTAGTGCAAATCCATGCATGGTTGTGCCTTTCGCCACACGTATTCCGATCGCTGCAATTTTTCTTGGTGCCAATTCATCATTGATCCACACGCCTGAACGGCCCTTTATTCTCTGCACAAGTAATCCAAACTCCGCACATGTATCAATGAGAGCCCCTTCAAGTTCGCGGACAAAGCCAACTAACTCAGTCGGTTTCGCAAGTCGCAAAATTGGATATCCAACTATTTGACCAGGACCATGCCATGTAATTTTTCCACCGCGATCGACATCAATTACTGGTGTTCCATCGACAGGACGTTCAATTTCTAAGGTTCTTTTTCCTGCGGTATAAACAGATGGATGTTCCACAAAAATTAATGTGTTTGACATTCGCCCTGCGCTGACTTGCTCATGAGTGCGACGCTGAATTACCAAGGCTTCTTCATAATCGAGTTGATGAAGATTCTTCACCACAATTGTGGGGTCAAGTGTCGTAGTGGCTGCCACGGACTTAGCCTAAAGGTAGGCTTGCCCAGTCGCGAATCCTCGCCTAAACACGTACGAAAGGTACCAACTGCCGTGTCGTCTAGCACTTCTGTGAAATCTCGTAAACCCTTTGCTTTAGCAATGCTCGTAGTGCTGATCTGGTTCTTGTTAACCGGAGTGTTCGGACCACTCTTTGGCAAACTCACCTCGGTACAGGAAAATAACAACTCTTCTTTCTTACCAAAGGGCGCTGAAGCGACACGAGCTTCTGAATTAATTCAAACCTTTTCAGGCAAAGACTCATTTAATTTTCCAGCATTGGTCTTGTTTGACGGTGGGGCTACTCCTGAAAAACTACAAGCGATAAATTCCCATCTCGAAGCCGTAGGTGAATTAACACTCGCTGGTACCAGCGCAAAGATTTCAGATTACTTAGCACCCGGACAGAGAATCACAGCTTTTCCATCAGCAGATGGAGAAGCAATTTTGGCCAATGTTCCACTCGATGGAAATGCAATTTCAAAAATTTTGCCTAACGATGAACCCGTTCTGCCTGCAATTGTTGAGGCTTTACGCGAAGATCTCGGACCAATAGCAAAAGCAAATAATCTCACTTCTTATGTGACGGGTCCTGGCGGATTGCTTGGAGATCTATTCGGTGCATTTGGTTCAATTGACTCAACTCTTTTGTTAACCACATTAGGTGTTGTGGCGCTGATTTTGATTGTTGTTTATCGCTCACCAATTCTTTGGATTATTCCTTTACTCTCCGCGCTCTTTGCTCTGTCAACGGCTGGTGGAATTGTTTACCTTTTAGCAAAAAATGACATTATCGATGTCGATGGACAGTCACAGGGAATTCTCTCCGTATTGGTGATTGGTGCAGCAACAGATTATGCGCTTCTACTTATTGCAAGGTATCGAGAAGAATTACATCTGCACGAGAGCAGATTTGATGCAATGCGCGCGGCTTACAAAGGTGTGTGGGAGCCGATACTTGCATCTGGATCTACCGTCGCGATTTCACTGCTAGTCCTTTTGTTTAGCCAATTAACAAATACTGCTGGCCTTGGACCAATCGGAGCCATTGGAATCGCATGCTCTGTCATAACAATTTTGACGTTATTGCCAGCCCTGCTTTTGATTTTCGGTCGTTGGATTTTTTGGCCACGCCGTCCAAACTTTGATGGAGATGATCATGTTCTTTCAGGCGTGTGGTCAAAAGTGGGAGCCGGGATTGGGCGTAATCCGCGCAAGGCTTGGGTAATTACGGGAATTGTTTTGTTGGCTCTTGCTTTTACTTCACCAACGTTAAAAGCAGACGGAATTGGAACAGTTGATACCTTCACAACGAATCCAGAATCTGTAGTCGGCCAGAAGTTATTACTTAAGCATTTTCCAGGCGGAGAAGGTGATCCAACTCAAATTGTTGTTGATGTAGATAAGCTGGACGCAGTTGCGAAAGCTGTTAAAAATGCTCCGGGTGTTACTTCAGTTGAACCTCTACTGGATGGGTTTGCCATTCCAGGTGGTCCTATTCCTCAAATTAAGATTGTTGACAACAGAGCAATTTTAAACGTAACTTTGAATAAAGCACCTGACAGTGTTGAAGCAGCAAATGACATTCCAGAGATTCGCACACTTGCACATAAAGCTGATCCAACATCATTAGTTGGCGGAACTAGTGCAGTTTATTTTGATGTTCGCACTGCGAATGATCGAGACAATAAAACTATTATTCCGATTATTTTATTGGTTATCACAGTGATTCTCGGATTACTGCTGCGCAGCATCTTGAGCGCAGCATTACTGCTAGGCACTGTCGTTCTCTCCTATTTTGCAACACTTGGAGTATGCGCCCTTGTCTTTAATCACGTATTCGGTTTTGCAGGGGGAGACACATCCTTCCCATTATTTGCCTTCATCTTCTTGGTAGCGCTGGGTATTGATTACAACATCTTCTTAATGACAAGAGTGCGAGAAGAATCCATCAAACTTGGAACACGTCAGGGAGTTATCAAAGGTTTAACTGTTACTGGCGCCGTAATAACATCTGCGGGAATTGTTCTTGCAGCAACATTTGCAGTGCTCGGGCTTATTCCGCTCGTACCACTAGCCCAGTTGGGCTTTGCTGTTGCTTTCGGCGTGCTCCTTGACACAATAATTGTTCGCTCCATATTGGTTCCGGCTCTGGTACATGAAATTGGACCAAAAATTTGGTGGCCTTCTAGCCTTAAAAAGTAAGTAGCATGAAACTTCGAGTTGGCATTGCAGGCTATGGATTAGCTGGCCGGAGTTTTCATGCTCCAATTTTGTCGGCTACGAATTTTGATATCGCTGCAATTCTTACAAATAATGATGTTCGAAAGCGCCATGCAAAAGAAGATTTTCCTGCTGCGAAAATACTTTCAAATATTGAAGAGTTATGCGAGCAGGGTTTAGACCTTGTTGTGATCGCATCGGGAAATCAAGTTCATCTATCGCAGGCACTTGCCGCAATTAAAGCGGGAATTCCAACAGTCGTTGATAAACCTATGGGTATAAATGTTGCCCAAACTGAAGAAATTTTAAACGCTTCAATGAGCGCTGGCGTTCCTGTCACAACTTATTTCAATCGTAAATGGGATAGCGACACACTGACTCTCAAACGAGTGATTCGCGATGGTCACATCGGAAGAGT
>Ga0075473_10001321_pt1 | contig 10307 bp, 15 predicted proteins | sample DEB19_08_DNA_FD_76340 | JGI IMG/M metagenome (GOLD analysis project Ga0075473, IMG submission 76340) | Aqueous microbial communities from the Delaware River and Bay under freshwater to marine salinity gradient to study organic matter... | ecosystem: Environmental > Aquatic > Marine > Coastal ... | reverse complement strand
TAGTACGGAATCCGGTATGTCGCGTCACCAAGACCAGATCGGATGCGCGAGTTGAAGGCGTCAGCGAGCGATGCCAGCTGGCGCGAGGTTATCGCATCGCCTGGCTCAACCGTCTCCGCTCGCGTGAATGTGATCGGCATTCAATCAGGTCTCGCAGATCCAAAACTGAATCTGGCATGCAGCCGTGTTAGCCCTGCCGTAAAGCGAAGCAGCGGGAACATTCCGCAGGCTGCACGACTCACCGGCATTCAATTTGGACAACAAATGCGAATTGCCTGAATCCTTGAAAATTTCAACGTAGTTGGCCGAATCCAAATTCTTGACCACCAGATGAACATCGCCGGAAACGTCGGCTGGAACGTCCAAGGCTTCATTGGTTGTCCCGATTGCCTGCGTGACGGTGCCCATGTCGACTCCAGCCATGTCGATCGTGTCGGACATGGTGCCCGATGAAATCGAAGCTCCACCTTTGGACACCTGAATGCTGACTGCGTATGTGATCTCGTTTGCCATGAATTATCCCCACTTCGGAACGTTGGATTGTTGGCTTCCGCGCACCGTCCGAAATGAGCGCTGGAAGACTCCCTTCGTGGTCCGGTCCGTCAGGATACCAGGCGCACGATTGGAAAGCAGTCTGCGGAGCCGTGTGTCGTTAGAGCGCGGTTTCATAAAGGAACTCGTCAAACTCTTCAGCCCACCAATACTCGACACGATACACCCAGCGCCCATCACTTTGTTGCGCTGCTGTGGGTGTTTTCTTTTGCCAGTAACCAGCCGGAAGAGTGTTTTTCAGGTTGGCTGGAATCGTTGTTTCGTAGTTCAGCAGCGTCGTCGTTGTGAAAATCTGGTTGCTGTAGTCGAAGGCAGGCGCAAGCGCGGTATTTGCTGGCAGCGTAATTGTCCTGCGCAGAACGTAGGTCGACACCGGGAAAGACTCGACGCCAGAAATCAGCGATTTCAGCAACGCCGTGTAGACCTCAGGATCAAAGTTTGCAGGCGTGGTGGCTCCCTCTGTTCCCTCACCTCGGACAAACTGCTCAATGTTGTATCGGATCGCAGATCGCTCCGTCAGATCAGTCGTTTTGTTGATCTCAGTTTTGACCTTCGGAAGCTCCCAAATCGACTTCTCGAGATCATTTCCATCCAACTCCCACAGGTCCGCAAGAACCGTGGTTTCCGTAGCGTCCTCCTGAACAGCCAGTGTAGTGACGATGGAAAACGGAGACTCACCCAAAGGCTCAACCTCGTAGGCGTAGCCATTGGAACGCAGACTGGCCGTAAACGACGCGACGCTCGTATTGAGCATCTTTGTGCGCGGCTCACTGACTCGGCCTCCACGAGGCGTCCAGCGCTCCCGAGGCGTCAACGAGATGAAATTGTATGTCCCCGTGTGCGTAGCCATCAGAGTTCTCCTCCTGCGACCTTCAACAGTTCCTCAATCGACTTAAGTGTGCGCACGCTCTGCGCCACCTGACGCGCAGACTCTGCCGTGTTGCGCTCAATGCTGGCAAGACTGCGGACCTCTGGACGACCTCCAACAAAAAGTCCGATTCGGGAAAGGGAGTCTCCAGGTTGCCCAAGACTGATGGCGGATGCGGCAGGTGTGGATGCGGCGATTGAGGATGACTGGATCCCGGATGGAGACTTGACTGGTCCAACAAACGTATCGGAAGCCATTGGCTCCAACATTTCCTTCATCCCAAACAGCTTTCTAATTCGCTGCGGTCTGGTTGATGACTCCTCAAGGGCAGAGGATATTACATTTAGGATTCCAGACAACGCTGGTGCACCCGCTACAGTTGCCCTCCGTTTGGCCTCCTCAAGCTTTGCGTTCGCCCTGTCAATTGTCTGGATCTGCTGCTCTGAAATCAGTTCAATAGACCCTTGCGCTTTTAATTCACCAACAACTCCCTTCAAGATTCCAGCCTTGCGCCCAACCATGTCAAACAGCAGCGCATTCTCACGCGCTCCACGCGCAGAAGCTTCCACGGCCTGCGTCAGGATCGAAAGCGCGTTACCCTGCGTCGGGTCAATCCCAAGGCCAGCAAACAGCCCGCCAGCCGCAGCGTCACCGCTTGCAGCCTGAGACCTCAACGCCTCGATCCGCTGCAAAGCTCCGCTGATCACCGTGAACTTGATGCCCGCATCGTTCGCGGCCTTCTGCATCCGCTGGATTTCATCCGTGGACACGCCCAACTGCTCCGACATGTCCTTGATGTTATCGACCGTCTCAACGACGTGAGCGCCAAACGAACGAACCGCTGAAATGACAGCACCGGCAGCAAATGCGCCAACAAGCTGCGATTTCAGTTCCGATCCAATGCTGCCGACGTAGCTGCCTGCCTTCTTTGAAAACGCAGCAACGCCACGCTCAGCCGCGGTTGCGTCAGCGGTCAGTTTGACGACTAAATTCATGTCGCGGATTCCTTCACCTTAGCCAGCAGTGCGTCAGCCTGGGCAAACAACGCGGCTTCATCGTCGTCTCGCAAACCTTCGTCAACCGAGATCAACCCTTCCGCTTCCATGTGCCCGACGTAATCCCACATCGCTTGCAGGTACGGTGTGCGGTCCACCTCATCCGGGCTGTACCCAAGCTTGGACAACAACACAGCGCGCAGATGCTGCGCAAATGGAGTGCCCAGCTTCCTGCCTTCGCCTTCACCTTTTGACTCGTAGACTGGGATACGGGTTGATTCGTCTAGGTATTCAGCAAAGACGCGCACCGCTTTATTGACCTCATCTGGCGACCGCATCAGGCGTCCACGACCAAACGCCAGCCAAATCATGCGCAGACCAAGAAAGCGCGAGCTAATCCATTGTTCCGCCTCATCCGCTGGCATTGAGCAAAGCTTTGCCGCCAACAGACAAGATGCGCCGTCGTTGATTTCGTCGAGTTCGATGCGGTCCAACAAGCGAGCATGGCCGACGGTAAACGTGACAAGGCGCAGCCCAAACACGCGGAAGCGCGTGGGCAGCGTCATGCGTCGGAATAGCTCGGCAGCGGTCACGAGGAGATTGTCGTGTACGTCGAAATACCATCCCAGCGTTTAAGCGACAAGGTTACCACGGTCTTGTCCGTGTTGGTCTTGCGCTTGCTGGATGCAGTGACAAGCCAAGTAGTCCCGATCTCGGTATCGTTGGCATCGGTCAATGCGACGGTCGATCCTGGCGCCGGAATGTTTACGGCGGCATCGGTTGCGTTGGCGAGCGTCGTACCGGCTGGATACACATCAAGCTCAAGCGTCCGAGTGCCATTAAACGTGGTCGTTCCAACCACTTCACCGGTCGTGTCCCGGTGCTCAATCATTTCAATGTCCTTCGCCAGCGCCTGCTGCGTGGGGCGCAGAACGCCGGTGCCAGCAGTGACATTGCTCGTTCCAATCCCCCAAACCACTCCGATGCCTTTTTGCGTTGCCATAGATCAAGGTGTCGTTAGCCCCGCGCAATACAGCTTGAGGGCGATTTTGTGCTTGCGCATGTGGCCGTCGTATTCACTGGACGTACTCCGCCCAGCGACGCCAATCACAAGCGCATTGAAAGTCGTGTAGACGTTCCCAAGCAATTGATCCGGCAGGTCGTCCACGAAAAGCAGATCAAGCATGCGATCCGTCTCGGTATTCAGCCTGGCAAACTGATCTGTAACCGTTGACGTAGCGTCTACCGGATAAGAAATGGCCACCTCCAGATCAATCAACTGGTTGCCGCTGTCGTAATCCTCCTCACCATCAGACGCAGTAATGACCAGCTTTGGCAGCGTCTGCTGCTCGGTTGTCTCTCCGCATCGGATATTGAGAATCTGACCGGCAATTGATCCACCGACAAACTCGACCGTGTACGCAGACAGATCATCATTCGTGACTGTGTGCAGCACGTTGTAATGAGCGGCGATAAACTCGCCAAACATTCGCTCGAGTTCGTTCGTGATCATGCGGTGACGCCTTTCTTTTTCAGCGTCATTCTGATCTGCTTTTCAATGTTCCGAACTCGGTTTTTCATCGCCCAGTTGATGATGCCCAATTCCCGGCCTGTGTCTTGAATGTATGGGACACCGTTTCCAACTGTAATTGCCTGCTTGATGCCTTTGCCTTCACGGCGAAAGATTCCAAAGCCTGCCCCTTTTTGTCTCTTGATCCATTTTGGAAGTTTCAAGCCTAGATTTTGGGCAGCCAAATCCCATCCAGATTTCGCGTTGCCAACTCGAGCAAGACGCTCTTCCAAAAGTTCGGTCAAAATTGGGTCGCTTGGGCGATTCTTGTCGTTGAATGCAGATGCAATGAATTCTGGAATCGTGCCGTCATGAATCAGCGTCACCTGATTCTTCCGATACGGAACCTGACCCCTTTTGTTTCGCTGCTTTTCAACGTATGCGCGCGTGGCTCTGCGCTCAATTCCGACCACATTAATGCGCGACAATTTCAACTCTTCTACAGCTTTGGCCTCGTCTCCGCGCATTACGAGTTTGGCGATGCGCTTCGCAAGACGACCTTGAGTGAGCGATTTAATGCCGCCAGCTTCTCGATACACGCGAGCGAGATCACGATGGACAGCCCGCTCGCCAACAGCCTTTTGCTTTGCCAGTGATTCGCTGAAGTTTTTACCTGGCGTAAATGGAGGCGTTGCCTTGACGCAATCCTGCACCAGCAGCTTTGCCTGACCGTTCAGCGTCTCCTCCATGGTCTGACCAAGCGCAGAGTTCAGCCTGCGCATTTGGTTGGCCCAATGGCCGCGATCTATCATTGCCCTGATCATCGGTTGATGGAACGCAACCCAAGCGTGATTGATGATGCGTCAATCTCACGCGAGGTTATCAGGTACTTCCTGGAATCGTGCGTCAGTTTCTGACCTATTTGCGGAAATACCGAATCGTCGTTTTCGATCATCAACGCTGCCTGAGACTCTGTGACTATCTGGTCGCCTTGCTCGGTAGCAATCCCAAGCAGGATGTCGAATTGCAGGCGATTGCAGACGATTACGGCAGAGATCTGATCGAGATAACCGCCGTCAGATGGAGCGCTAGAATCCTGATGCCGGTCAAACGTGCCAGTGTATGTGCCTCCAGACCCATCCAGTGTAAATGTGGATCCCCAAGCGCTTTCTGCGGCAGACAATCCAGATTTGATGATGTCGTCGAAAAAGCTCATTGCATCAACTTGTAGACCGCTTCCTTTTCGGCCATCGAAAACCATTCAGGAACAATGCCTGAATCCGCAGCGTCGATAAGCTCCTGGGCAGTTGCCCTAGCGGATCTTGCCAAGAATGGAGTCGAGGGCTTCGAGCGCTCGGACTGCATTGGTTCCACTGGATTCTTGGGAGAGACTTCCGACGCTTGCTCCTTGCTGCTTTTCGGTTTGGCTGGCTCGGAAGTTTGCGAGTTGCGACCGAGATGTGAAGAGCGTGGAAGCCGAGACGATCGTGCTGACCTTGGTAATCTGTCCATCTGGTGCCTTTCGTTCGTCGATCTGAGTCGTCTTAAATCTAGCGCAGCCAGCCATAGCAAGCGCGGCAATCAGTGCAATGCTTTTCATTTCTTGGTGATTTCGGTGTTTCCGGTGCGACGTTTAACGTCGTCCGCTGCGCCCTTGACGCCCTGGTGAATGCCAGTCGCGCCGAGGCCAGCGACAAAGCCAGAGACGACGTTGAGCGCATGCCAGCCGCACAACGCGGGCACCAGCAAAGCGCCAGCAACCGCAGCCAGCGTTGGGATGTAGGCGTTTGGAAATTTAGGCCAAGACTTAGCCAAGGCTCCTAGACCGAGGCTTGCCGTGGTCGCCAATGGGATGGCTTCAGCGAGTGTCATGTTTTGCGATTCCGGTTTTGGCCTCGATCCTGATCAATCGACGCTCGTGGTCGTCCAAACGGCTGTTAAACGACTCCAGCTTTCGTTCAAGGCTCGCAATTGCGTTCTTGATGTCGGCCATTTGATAACAGTTTGCGGCCAAAGCAAAACCTCCAACCGCAACACCCGCAAGAATGGCCCACAAAAGCCTTAACGAAAGATTGACCCTAGAAGCCTCATCAATCCTTAAGTCTTTCATGGCTCAAGACATTCCGTGGTAATCGGCGAGGTAGTCCTCGACCAAAGTTTGATTCGTTGTTCCGAGGTCTTGGTTGAAAACCATGATTTGCCCAAGTCGGCTTTGGAAAGAATAGCCAGCGGAAGCCGTGTAGACGCCAACTGACAGAGTGGAACCAATTGATCGAAGCGTTCCTCCAACGAGTCCGTCGTTTGTGCAGAATGCGGACGATGCGGTTTCGACCCATGCGGACCCAGCGAACTTGTGCCGAATCACAAGACGGTTGCTGGTGGTGTCCGTTCGGCGAAGAAATCCAATCAACACGTTCCGACCAGACAGGTTGCCTCCGCTGACGTTGGCGGTTACATCAGCACCCGATCCTGAATTTGCAACTTTTAGGCGAATCTGCGCGCTCACAAGATCGATTTGAAGCTGACTTGAGCTGCTGGTTGTGCCTCCAATTCTGCAAAGCCCAACCAAGGGAGTGATGGCATAGTAGATTGCAAATGGACCAGTTGTTGGAATAACATTTTCAGACAAGTCGAGGCGCGTGTCTGATCCGTTACTTGCCTCAATGGTAGGCCTTCCTCCAAGATACCCAGAATCAGATCGGTACGTAAGCGTCCCGGTCTGTCCGGTTGGCTGGCGCAATGTCCGAGTGCTGGAAGCTCGTTTGTCGTTGAATTGCCAAGCGTATCCTCCGCCTGGTGCCGCATTGATATTGTCAGGTCTGCCCCAGAATGAAAGGCCAGTGACGCTTGCGATGGCGCGAAGCACACCAATGTCCACAGACGGGACGCCAGTTGTGTAGGTCGGGGTCATGCCCGACGCGACGATCAAAGTGCTCATACGGTGAATTTCATCTTGTAGCTCCGACGAAGTCTCGTTCCAGACGAAAGGCGTGGGTAATCGGTTCCTGCGTGATTTACCAAAGGACCACCGAGACTCCAGTAGTGCTTGTGATAGCCTCCAGTCACGCGCATTTGGTGCTGGTCAAAACCCGGCTCTGTATTTGTTCCGTATGGATATTCTCCAGATGCATAAATTTCAGGATTGGAAACTGAAATTTCAACAGAGCCATTAGAAGTCGATCTCATTAGGAACGACCTGATTCCGGATATATTATTGGAGATGGCGGAGGAATTGTAATCGGTTGGGATAACCATGGATTTACCGTCGTCTCTCCAACCCGAGGTAAACATCGTTTGTGTGGCAAGAAGTGGTGCGTAGACGTAGCCAGTGAACTGCTCGGAAGTGATAGCGTCCAGCGTGAAATTCATGCCTCCATTGGAAGTTAGAACCCAGGTCTTCACCTGCGATGCCCAAGGCGTGTCCGTTCCGTTGACCTGCGCCGGACTGCGGCCTCGGAGCAACGTCGATTTCTGGATCATGCGGAATTCACGTCCTACGACGCGAGCGCGTGAGGCAGGATCGTACGAGATCCCGTCGACCATTATCAGCGGAACAGCGGATCCGCCTGCAACGCTCATGTTGGCCGGATACTCGTCGCCGTGAGCGGTGCTCCCAATAAACACCTCCTCCACGGTTTGCGCTGGATAGTCAATGGATTTTGACGATCCATCTTTTGATTCAACCCATACAACGTCTGAAGCTCCTCCGCCCATCACTTCGGAATTGTCTATAGCACGAAGGAACACATTTGGCGCGACGGTGTATCCAGATCCAGCAGATGTGACAGTGATTCCAGTCACATAGCCATTACTGTCAATGGCAGCAACTGCAACCGCACCAGTTCCGCCTCCGCCGCCATCAAATACAACGTTTGGCGCTGTGGAGTATCCCTGTCCAGAATACGTTACTGCAATCGAAGATACTCCACCTGAACTTACAGATGCACTTGCAGTAGCTGGCTTTGACCATTCCCAAGATGACCCAGAGAGACGGCGGCAGATTTGCACCGTATCAAAAATCCAGAGATTGAGAGAAAGTGGATCAGATGACCTCAAATATGTCCACCGATACCAAAGTGCAGACGGACCTTGTGACGGCGTGTAGACGTAAATGAACCCATTCACTCCGTCGATGTCGACCAGTACGGAAAGCGGATCCGATTCGTTAAAAAGCCTGCCAACAGAAAACGTTCCGTCGCTTGAAAATCCACCAGCAATGCGACCAGTGGCAGATCCAAACCCAATCCCGTAGAGTCCGTCAGATATCCCTTGGACCCGCTGCACTCCGTCGGCTGGCTTTGCTTGGATCTCGCCCTCTCCGGTGTACGACTTTCCAGCAGCATCAACCCAAAACGCCAACCGACCATCTTGCTCCGAGATTACACCAAATGGAGGAACAGGGTTTCCGTCTGACATTGCGCCAGAGTCTGTGTAGGAAACCAACTCTGGAGGCAGGTCAGACCGAACAGCAAGAGTCGAAGACGGCGCTCGACCGATACGAGGTTCACCAGCAGAGTCGACCCAAAACGCAGCTTTTCCGGTCTGCTCATCAATCACCGCAAACGGTGGCGCTGCGCTTCCGTTTTCCTGCGTTGAAATCTGAGTTTGTACAGCGTCAACAGAAGCACCAACTGTAGCATCCAGCTTTGGCCTAGTCACCGATCCATCTGCAATTGTTGTCGGAGGCGCAGCGTACTTTAGCCACGTCGTTCCGTTGCTGACCACGCGATCACCGATGGCAACAGTGATTCCAGAAACGTCTGGATCAGTAAGAGCGCCAGCGACTGCGGCAGAGTACCACTTGTTGGCATTGCTGGAGGCCGCAGGGATTGATTGCCCAAGTGAAGTGATTTCACCCAGGTAATCAGTAGGAGACAAAGCTCCGGCCATCGCGGTGATTACCGCGCTCCCAAGGTTGGAAATCTGAACTTTGTCGGCATCAGTAGTGGTCTTGAGCTTAGACGATGGAATCGAGTTGTTTGCCAACTGGTTTCCTACGTCTCCGAGATCACCAAAATCAGCCTCTCCAGTGGACGGATCGGTCAAGCGCATGACTTGACCGGCAACCGCGGTCCCTGCAACGACCGATGGCGGCAACACGTAGAGGTGCTGGTCCGCTCTTACACTCACTTCGCCTTGTCCGGCGCCAGATCCAGTCGATGCCAAATCCACGCTTTGGACGCCTGACAAATGCAGAGTCGTCGCGTCCAAAGACATTGTTGCGATGTCGTTGAAATCGACGTTTTCAGTCAGATTGCCATCAATTGTGATGTCGTTTGAGAGATTTACCCCAGCCTCCAGCGCCGACTGGACAAGCGCTGATGGTGTTACTTTTTTGGATTGCTCTGCGGAGACATCAGATAACGGCAAAACATCCGCCCCAGCGTTAATGCCAGAAGCGGGTATCTGATCTAGTTCCGTTACCTTGATGTCAGCCATATCAAGCCAGTGTTCCGCGTTGCGCAAGGACGCTGCCAGAGGTCAGCGTAAATGATGCAATGTCACCCTCCAGCACGGTGCCAGCAGGCAGCGCCACGCCGGTGATCGTGGATCCGGTCAAGTTCGCCCAGGACAAAGCTGAAAACGTAGCCGCAGTCACAACGGTGATCTTGCAAAACGGGCCAGTGCGAGCAGTCGTCCCGGATTCGTACACAGTGCCGACAATACCGGCAGCTTGAGTGGCGGCCCGATTAGCAGCAGCCGTGGAGGATGATGCGCTCACTTGCTAGCCTTTCGCTTGGGTTGATCGACGTTGGGAGAGTCGCTCTTTGATTCACGCGCCACATGCTTTGCAGGCCGAGTGCGTCGCGTAAACTCAGGGCGGACAAAAAGCTGGATCGAGTCGTATTTCGGATTCTCGACGTTTGCGGAGTACACCTCCTTGGCTTTGCCAGCATCCATGCCGACAAACAGCGCTTCGGGTTTTCCTGCGGAATAGGCGACAACAAAAGACGGAAGCATGTGAGAAAGGGTTGTGGGGTGGCCCCAATGCGGAGGAGCCACCCCGTTTGCGTTTGCGTTAGGCCGTGACGATCTTCAACCCGCTAGACGGGATGCCGAACTTCACGCCGTAAAGCACACCCATGCTGTACATGAGGTAACCGGTGCTGGGATCGTACCACTTGCGGAACTGCACAGGCAGCCCGAGGTCAGGCAGCACGACGTTCTGGAAGTCCACGATGCGCGTGGCTTCAGTCGCAATGTCAACCGACCGAGCAGCCATGAGCATACCCTGGCGACCAGTCGCAAGACCAGCCACGTTGACGCTGTTGCCATCGCACTCAGGCGACTCGTACACATCGAACCCGTGCAGGCGCGGGATGACGTTTTCGCCGATGGTGATCGACTGGCCAGCGCTGTCGACGGCGTTCAGATCCTTGGC
>Ga0075473_10001319_pt1 | contig 10324 bp, 8 predicted proteins | sample DEB19_08_DNA_FD_76340 | JGI IMG/M metagenome (GOLD analysis project Ga0075473, IMG submission 76340) | Aqueous microbial communities from the Delaware River and Bay under freshwater to marine salinity gradient to study organic matter... | ecosystem: Environmental > Aquatic > Marine > Coastal ... | reverse complement strand
CCGACCAGACGATCCGCGAGCGCTGGGTCGCCTCCCCGTCCCCCGCGGGGGGCGGCACCACGCGCGCCGGTGACCCCGCGAGCTCCGTGGACGAGGTCGACCTCACCCCGGTGCGGACCTACTGGGAGCTCGTCCGGATGCGCTTCCGCCGGCACCGTCCGGCGGTCATCTCCGTCTTCGTCCTCGCGATCCTGGTCATCTACGCGGTGATCGTCCCGCTCACCACCGGCGAGGGCTACAAGGACCCGAACATCCGCAAGGTCTGGGACCCCGCGGAGATCGTCATCACCTTCGACCCCTTCACGGTGGAGGCCTTCGCCCCGCTCGGATATGACGAGATCGGCCAGAACGTCTTCGTGCGCCTCGCCAAGGCGACCCAGACCTCGCTCGTCATCGGCGTCGCCGCGGTCCTCATCATCGCCGGCATCGGCAGCTTCATCGGCGCGATCGCGGGCTTCCTCGGCGGCCGGGTGGACAACCTCCTCATGCGCCTCGTCGATATCGTCCTCTCGCTCCCCGTCCTCTTCATCATCCTGATGATCGTCTCGTTCTTCGGCACCGGAGACGTCTCCGTCGTGATCATCGCGATCGGCATCACCGGCTGGACCCTGGCCGCACGCCTGATCCGTGGCGAGTTCCTCACCCTCCGGGAGACGGACTTCGTGATGGCCGCCCGCGCGCTCGGCGTCCATTCCCGGCGCATCATCACCCGCCATATGCTCCCCTCCGCCCTCAGCCCGCTGATCGTCGCGAGCGCGCTCGGGGTCGCCGACTCGGTCGTTGCGGAGGCCGGGCTCTCCTTCCTCGGCTTCGGGATCAGCCCGCCGGAGGCCAGCCTCGGGAACATGCTGAACAACGCCCAGACCTACTTCATCCGGGCCCCCATCCTCATCGTCTGGCCCGGCCTCGTTCTCGTCCTCATCGTCCTCTCGGTGAGCTTCATCGGCGATGGCCTGCGCGACGCGCTCGACCCGCGCCAGAAGATCGAGTCCGGCTCGTGAGCGGCGATCCGGTGGGCAACGACATCCTCCTCTCCGTCCGGGACCTGCGGACCGCCTTCGACACGATGGACGGGACGGTGAAGGCCGTGGACGGGGTCTCCTTCGCGATCCGCCGCGGCGAGACGCTCGGCGTCGTCGGCGAGTCCGGCTGCGGCAAGAGCGTCACCGCGCTCTCCATCCTCCGGCTCATCGAGCGGCCCGGGCGGATCGTCGGTGGCTCGGTCGATTTCGGCGGGCGGGACCTCCTCGCGATGAGCGAATCGGAGATCCGCGACGTCCGGGGGAACCGGATCGCGATGATCTTCCAGGAGCCGATGACCTCGCTCAACCCGGTCTACACGTGCGGCCGCCAGATCGCGGAGACCGTGCAGGCCCACCGGTCCGTCAGCCGCGCGGAGGCCTGGGAGAAGGCCGTCGAGATGCTCGACCTCGTGGGGATCCCGGATGCCGGCCGGCGCGCGAAGCAGTTCCCGCACCAGATGTCCGGCGGGATGCGCCAGCGCGTGATGATCGCGATGGCGCTCTCCACGGACCCGGACCTGCTCATCGCGGACGAGCCCACGACCGCGCTGGACGTGACGATCCAGGCCCAGATCTTCGAGCTCATCGCGCGTCTCCGGGAGGAGCGCCGGATGGCGATGCTCCTCATCACCCACGACCTCGGGGTGATCGCGGAGATGGCGGACGACGTCGTCGTGATGTACGCCGGCCAGGTCGTGGAGCAGGGCGACGTGCGCTCGGTGATGACCGATCCGCACCATCCCTACACGCGTGGCCTCCTCGCCTCGATCCCGCGGATCGGGGAGCGGCGGCACCGGCTCGAGGTGATCCCGGGCGTCGTCCCGAACCCTCTCAACCTGCCGGCAGGCTGCCTCTTCCGGCGCCGCTGCCCGTACGCGATGGAGATCTGCGAGACCCCGCCGCATCTCACCGACCTGGGTGGTGGACGGAGCTCCCGCTGCTGGCTCGATGCCGAGGGTCGCGCGCCCGAGGTCACCCTCCCGGAGGCCGCTCATGGCTGATCCCGCGCCGGACGGCGCGACACCGCTCCTCCGCGTCCGCGACCTCGTCAAGCACTTCCCGATCAAGGGCGGCCTCCTCGGCTGGTCCCGGGTGGCCGCCGTCCACGCCGTGGATGGCGTCTCCTTCGACCTCGCGCGCGGCGAGACGCTCGGGCTTGTCGGGGAATCGGGCTGCGGGAAGTCCACCCTCGGGCGGACCCTCCTCCGGCTCCTGCCGGCCACCTCGGGCAGCGTGGAGCTCGAGGGGAAGGACCTCTTCGCCGTCCAGGGCGAGGAGCTGCGCCTCCTGCGCAGCCGGCTCCAGGTCGTCTTCCAGGACCCCTACGCGAGCCTCAACCCGCGGATGACGGTGGGGGAGATCGTCGGCGAGGGCCCGCTCGCCCAGGGGATGACGAGCAGCTCCGAGCGTGAGGCGCTCGTCCGCGAGCTGCTTGCCAAGGTGGGCCTCAACCAGACGCACATCCACCGCTACCCGCACGAGTTCTCGGGCGGGCAGCGCCAGCGGATCGGGATCGCGCGGGCGCTCGCCGTGCGCCCGGAGATGATCGTCCTGGACGAGCCGGTCTCCGCCCTGGACGTCTCCGTCCAGAGCCAGGTCCTGAATGTCCTCTCGGACCTCCAGGAGGAGCTCGGGCTCACCTATCTCTTCATCTCCCACAACCTCTCCGTCGTCCAGCACATCAGCGACCGGGTCGGCGTGATGTACCTGGGCAAGCTCGTGGAGCTCGCGGAGGTGGGGGCGCTCTACGCGCATCCGCGGCACCCCTACACGGTCGCGCTCCTCTCCGCGATCCCGGAGCCCGATCCCACGCGGCGGCGGAAGCGGATCGTCCTCGGCGGAGACGTGCCGAGCGCGATCGACCCGCCGGCCGGCTGCCGCTTCCAGTCCCGCTGCTGGCTGAGCGAGCGCCTCGGGAACCCGGAGAAGTGCCGCACGGAGGAGCCGCAGCTCCGCGATCACGGGCCGGGCCAGGTCGCCGCCTGCCACTTCAGCGAGGAGCTCACGCCCGCCGCCGTGGAAGCCGCCTCCACGGGCGGCAGCTTCGGGGACCGCGCGCTCTCCTGACCGTTCCCCGGGCCTAGCGACTCGCGGCGAGCGCGGCTTCGAGCTCTTCCCGGGTCGGGGGCTCCGCACCCACGCGCGTACAGGCGATCGCTGCCGCGGTCGCGGCCCGGCGGGTCGTCTCGGTGACGGCGGTGGCATCGCGGAGGCCGCTCCGGCCCCGCCCGGAGGTGACCCAGGCGAGGAGGAAGGTCCCCCCGAAGGTGTCGCCGGCGCCCACGGTGTCCGCCACCTGGACGGACGGGGTGGGGATCGTCCGCTCCCAGCCATCCCCCACGGCCCGGACCGGCCCCGGTCCGTCCGTCACGAGGACGACGCCCGCGCCATCGGCGACGAGCGCGCGCGCGGCGGCCACCGGGTCATCCCCGGGGGCGAGCCAGGCGAGGTCCTCCGTGCTCGCCTTCACGATGTCCGCGCGGGCGAGGACGCGGGTGAGTCGCTCCCGGTAGCCGCGCGGGTCATCGATGACGAGGGGACGGATGTTCGGGTCGACCATGACGAGGAGGCCCGGCGGGGTCGCCGCGACGAGACCGGCGATCGCATCCGCCATCGGGCGAAGGAGGAGCCCGAGCGTCCCCACGTGGAGCGCAGCGGGGAGGGGATCGAGCGCGCGCAGGGCTTCCGCTGCCGTGAGCCCCGGTGCCGAGGTGGCGGCCGTGTAGAAGCGATAGGAGGCGGCGCCGGATGCATCGAGCTCCGCGAGCGCGAGGGTCGTGGGGTCGTCCGTCTCGATGACGAGGCCGAGATCGACGCCGTCCTGCGCGAGGCCGGCCCGGAGGTCGCGCCCGAAGCGGTCGCGCGAGATCCGGCCGAGGAAGGCGACCGCGCCCCCCTGGCGCCCGATCGCCCGCGACGCGTTGTACTCCCCACCGCCGCCCGCGGCGGCGATCGAGCCGTCCGGGCGGATGATGAGGTCGACGAGCGCATCCCCCGCGACGACGATCCGGCTCATGCGGGTCGGACCGGGAGATCCGCCGCCATGCCGGCGAGGAGCGCGTCCCGTTCGGCGGGGCCGGCATCCGGGAAGTGGCAGGCGACCGATTGGAGCGCCGTGGCAGCGACGAGCTCGGGACGCTCCGTGGCGCAGCGCTCGGGGTTCCCGAGCCGGGGGCGCATCCAGCAGCGTGGGTGGAAGGAGCAGCCGGACGGCGGGTCCACGGGGCTCGGGACATCGCCGGCGAGGAGGATCCGGCGCGGGCGGCGCTCGGGGTCCGGGACGGGGATCGCGGACATCAGCGCCTGGGTGTAGGGGTGCCGCGGGTCGCGGTAGGTCGTCTCCCGGTCCGCGATCTCGGCGACGCGACCCAGGTACATGACCGCCACTCGGTCGCTGATGTGCTCCACGACCCCCATGTTATGAGCGATGAAGAGGAGCGTCAGACCGAGCTCCCGCTGCAGCTCGCGGAGGAGGTTGAGGACCTGCGCCTGGATCGAGACATCGAGCGCGGAGACCGGCTCGTCGCAGACGACGAGATCCGGCTCGAGGACGAGGGCGCGCGCGATCCCGATCCGCTGGCGCTGCCCACCGGAGAACTCGTGCGGGTAGCGGCGCGCCTGGTCGGCCCGCAGCCCCACGCGGTCCATCATCCGCAGCACCCGCTCCTCGCGTTCGCGCGGATCCCCGATGCCGTGGATGCGCAGGCCTTCCCCGATGCTCTCGCCGATCGGGCTGCGCGGGTCGAGGCTCGCGTAGGGGTCCTGGAAGATGATCTGCATCCGGCGGCGCCACGGACGGAGCGCGCTCCCCGTGATCCCGGAGATCTCCTCCCCGTCGAAGCGGATCGAGCCCGCGGTGGGGTCGATGAGGCGGAGGATGAGCCGGCCGACGGTCGTCTTCCCGCAGCCCGATTCCCCGACCAGCCCGAGCGTCTCGCCGCGCCGGATCGTGAGGTCCACGCCGTCCACCGCGCGCACCTCGGCCACGGTGCGACGGAGGAGCCCGCCGCGGATGGGGAAGCTCTTCACGAGGCCGCGGACCTCCACGAGCGGCTGCTCCGCGGGGGCGGGGGCGGCCACGGGGACGGGGTCGCTCATCGGACCGGGCTCCCCGGCTGCTCATCCGCATCCCAGCGGCCGCGCTCCGGGCGCCGCGAGCCGTCCCGGCGGTGCTCCAGCCAGCAGCGCACCGCGTGGCCCGCCTCCAGGGCCAGGAGCTCCGGATGCTCGGCCTCCGCCAGGGGATCGCCGCTCGTCTCCCGCTCGGCGCAGCGCCCGGCGAAGCGGCAGCCCGCCGGGAGGTCGAGGAGGCTCGGGACGCTGCCGGGGATCGTCGCGAGCTCCGCGCGCACGTCGCCCGGGACGGGGACGGAGCCGATCAGGCCCCGGGTGTAGGGATGGCGCGGGTCGCGGAAGAGGGTCCGGACATCCGCCTCCTCCACGACCTCGCCCGCGTACATCACGGCGACCCGGTCGCACATCTCCGCGACCACGCCGAGGTCGTGGGTGATGAGGATGATCGCGGTCCCCGTCTCCCGGCGGAGGGTCCGCATGAGATCGAGGATCTGGGCCTGGATCGTCACGTCGAGCGCGGTCGTGGGCTCGTCCGCGATGAGCAGCTCCGGCTCGCAGGCGAGCGCCATCGCGATCATCACCCGCTGGGCCATGCCCCCGGAAAGCTCGTGGGGGTAGGCGCGGATCCGGCGGTCCGGGTCCGGGATCCCGACCATCCGCATCAGCTCCCGCGCCCGGTCGAGCGCCGCGGCCCGCTTCATCCCGCGGTGGAGCTCGAGGACCTCCGCGAGCTGGTGCCCGGCCGTCATCACCGGGTTGAGCGAGGAGGTGGGCTGCTGGAAGATCATCGCGATCCGGTTCCCGCGGATCGCCCGGATCTCCTCGTCGCCGAGGGTGAGGAGGTCCCGGCCGTCGAACCGGACCTCACCCGCCTCGATCCGGCCCGGCGGCGCGATGAGCCGGAGGATGGAGAGCGAGGTGACGCTCTTCCCGCAGCCCGATTCGCCGACGAGACCGAGGACCTCCCCGCGGTCCACGTGGAAGTCGACCCCGGTCACGGCCCGCACGAGACCGTGGCGCGTGGCGAAGGAGGTCCTGAGGCCGCGGACCTCGAGGAGCGGGGAGCCGCCCGGGCCGGCCATCAGCGCTCGAGCCGCGGATCGAGGGCGTCCCGGAGGCCGTCCCCGAAGAGGTTGAAGGCGAGGACGGTGAGCGAGATCGCGAGCCCCGGAAAGATGAGGAGATGCGGTGCCGCGAAGACCCGGTTGCGCTCCAGGCCGATCATCAGGCCCCACTCCGGCGTCCGCGGCTCGGCACCGAGGCCGATGAACGAGAGCGCGGCGACATCGAGGACCGCGCCGCCGATCCCCAGGGTCCCTGCGACGACGATCGGGGTGAGGGCGTTCGGGAGGACGCGCCGGACGAGGATCCCGAGCTGGCTCTCGCCGAGGGCGCGGGAGGCGGTGACGTAGTCCGCCTCGCGGACGGTGAGCACCGAGGCACGCATGATCCGGGCGTAGACGGGGATCGCGACGATCCCGATCGCGAGGAGCGCATTCGCGAGGCCGGAACCGAGCACGGTGACGATCGCGATCGCGAGGATGAGCGAGGGGAAGACGAGGAGGATGTCCATCGCGCGCATGATCAGGCCGTCCGTCCGTCCGCCGACGAAGCCCGCGATCGCACCGAGCGTCGCCCCCACGACGATCGCGAAGCCGACGGTGACGAAGCCGACGACGAGCGAGATCCGCGCGCCCCAGATGACGCGGGAGAGGACGTCGCGGAAGTTGCTGTCCGTCCCCATCAGGTGCTGCCACTGGTCCGCGGGGCAGCCGAGGAGGTGGATGCAGGGCGGCGCGAGCGACTTGACGCCGGGCTCGAGCGAGAGGAGGTCGGCGTTCGGCGCGAAGGGGGCGATGACCGGCGCAAGGATCGCCACGAGCGCGAAGAAGGCGAGGATCGCGAGGCCGAGCCGGGCATTCCGCTGGCGGAGGACCGCGCCGCTCTTCTCACGCAGCGGACCCACCCGGCGCTCGCCGCTCACCCGCCCACCTTGACCCGTGGGTCCAGGTACGCGTACGAGATGTCGACGAGGAGGTTGACGATGAGGAAGCCGATCGCGATGACGAGCGTGAAGCCCTGGATGACGACGTAGTCCCGTCCGGTGATCGCGTCGTAGACGGTCTTGCCGACCCCCGCGAGGTTGAAGATCGTCTCCGTCAGGACGGCCCCGGAGAGAAGGATCCCCACCTGGAGCCCGATGATCGTGACGACCGGGAGGATCGCGTTCCGGAAGGCGTGGCGGAGGATGACGGAGCGCTCGCCGAGCCCCTTGGCGCGCGCCGTCCGAACGTAGTCCAGGGCGAGGACGTCGAGGAGGCTGGAGCGCGTGATCCGGGCGATGATCGCGAGCGGGATCGTCCCCAGGGCGATCGCGGGGAGGATGAGGTGGCGGCTCGCATCCACGAGCGCTTCCCACTGGAAGGTGATGAGCGCCGTGAGCGTGTAGATCCCCGAGAGGAAGTCGAGGAAGGCGCGCGGCAGCCCATCCAGCGCGGTGAGCCCCCAGACCTCGGCGAGCGGGATGACGTCCACCCCGGATGAGAGGCGGCCCGACGGCGGGAGCGCGAAGGGCGTCCCCTTGAGGACGATCGCGAAGATCCAGGCGAGGAGGAGGCCGAGGACGAAGACCGGCGTGGAGAAGCCGATGTTCGCGAAGAGCATCGTGCCCACGTCCACGGACGAGTTGCGCCGCCATGCCGAGACGATCCCGAGCGGGACACCGACGAGGATCGCGAAGAGGAGCGCGTAGAAGCTGAGCTCGATCGTCGTGGGGAGGCGCTCGATGATCAGGTCGGTGACGGGGAGCTGGAACTTGATCGAGGTCCCGAGGTCGCCGCTCGCCACCTGCCCGAGGTAGGCGGCGAACTGGACGGGGATCGGCTGGTCCAGCCCGAAGCGGATCGCGAACTGCCGGCACTGCTCCTCCGTGGCCCGCTCGCCGAGCGTCGCCGTGCACGGGTCGCCGGGGAGGACCCGCGCCACCACGAAGACGACAAGGACGATCGCGAAGAGGACCGGGATGCTGATGAGGAGGCGCCGGAGGATGTAGCTCGCCATCGGCCGCGGGTGGGCTCCTGCGGGGAAGGGGGAGGGGAGTGACGAGGGGGCGTCACCCGTTGCCGGGCGACGCCCCCTGCGTCACGGTCGTACGGTCCGGATCACTCGGCCGGCGGGTTGAGGAACCCTCCGCCGATGAGCGACGGCCAGTACTCGAAGGCGCCGCTCCGACCCTTGTGGAGCGGGCTCGCCGCATCCCACTGGGCCGCGAAGGAGACGATCACGTCCGAGGCGTCGAACGTGGAGCCGTCATGGAAGGTCACGCCCTCGCGGAGCGTGCAGGTCCAGACGGTGAGGTCCTCGTTCGCGCTGCAGCCGGTCGCGAGCGCAGGCTCGGTCGCGGTGCCGCCGGTGACGTAAGCGTAGAGGGACTCCTTGACCTGCTCGCAGGCGCGGAGGGTCTCGCCATCCGTCTCGTCCGCGCAGTAGAAGCTGAGCGGCTCGGCGTTCTGCATCCAGGCGAGCGTGTCGCGGTCGCCCGCCTTCATGACCGAGAACTGCTCGTTCCCGAGCGGCGAGGAATGGGCGCCCGCCACGTCCGCCTTGAAGGCGGTCGCGGACCCACCATGGGCGATGACGACCGCCGGGACCTTCTCGGCGATCAGGCGGTTCGCCTCCGCATAGGCAAGGGAGCGCTCCGCATCCGCCGAGCTCTGACCGCCGCTCTTGACCGCCGCGATGATCTCCTCGTGGCCCTCGCCGAACTTCTTCCCCGTGGCGGGGCCGAAGTGGTAGTCGAGGAAGTTGCTGGCGTCCGGGTAGTCCGCACCCCAGCCGAGGAGGAAGATGCCGTCGAGGGTGCCGGCGGAGTTGTTGTCAAGGAAGGTCCCCGACTCCTGCTCCTCGATCGTCACCGTGATGCCGAGGTTGTTCTCGAGCTGGGTGGCGATCTCCTGGGCGATCGTCGGCGGATCCGGCAGGTAGCCGCGCACTGCGGCGCGGTACTGGAGCTTCGTCTCGAAGCCGTCCGGGTAGCCGGCCTCCGCGAGGAGCGCCTTGGCCGCCTCGAGGTCGAAGGACGGGACCGGCTCGCCATCGCAGCCGAAGGGGATCGCACAGGGCGTGAAGTGCGACGCCACGCTCGATCCGGGCGGGTAGAAGTTCGCCACGATCCGGTCACGGTCGATGCCGCGCGCGAGCGCCTGGCGGACCTTGACGTTGTCGAAGGGCGGGTAGGTGTTGTTCATCCCGAGGTAGAAGGTGTTCAGGCCCTCGCGCGGGTGGATCGCGAGGTTGCTGTCCGCCTCGATCGCGGCGAAGTCCGCGGTGCCCGGGTTGTCGATCCCGTCCACGGTCCCGGCCTGGAGCTCGACGAGCCGCTGCGCAGCCTGGTCGCTCCAGCGGAACTCGAGGTTCGGGGTCAGCGGCTTCTCGCCCCAGTAGGCGTCATTGGCGGTGAAGGTGATCCGGTTCCCGCGGTCCCACTCGGCGAGCTTGTAGGGGCCGGTCCCGTTCGCCATCTCGAGGATCGATCCGTCCGCGCCATGGTCGATGAGCGTCTGGGCGTCATCGATCTGGAGCGCCCCGAAGGCGATCTGCGAGAGGAAGGCGACGTTCGGGTTGCAGAACGTGAAGACGACGGTCTGCGGATCGGGCGCCTCGATGCTCTTCAGGTTCCCGCTGTACGGGCTCCCGTTGAACGTGCCGGCCTCGCAGTCGACCTCGCCGCCGTAGTTCGGATAGATCATCGTGTCGGCGGCGGGCATCGGTGCCGCCTCGCCACCCTGCGCGGCTGCCGGGACCACCGCGGTCACGGCGAGCAGCGCGCTCGCGCCGAGCGCGACGCACGCGCTCAGCATCGGTCGTCGGGACATCGTGGAGCTTCCCTCCCTCTCGTCGGGCCGGGGCCCCGGGCGGTCGGCGGACGACGGTCGTCCCGCTCCCTTCCCCCGAGCACAGGCACGGCGCAGATGCGCCCGCCCTCCTCCGGCACGGTCCCACCCACGGTAGCACCGGCCCCCCGACGTGTCACGCCCGGCCCCTTCCGCTACCCTCCGCCCATGGCCTCCCTGCGCATCGCCCTCGCCCAGACCGCGCCGCGCCTCGGCGCGCTCGCCGAGAACCTCGCGGAGCACGCGCAGCGGATCGCCGAGGCGCGCGGCCAGGGCGCGCGGCTCGTCGTCTTCCCGGAGCTCGGACTCACCGGCTATCTCCTCCAGGACCTCGCG
>Ga0075473_10001317_pt1 | contig 10336 bp, 15 predicted proteins | sample DEB19_08_DNA_FD_76340 | JGI IMG/M metagenome (GOLD analysis project Ga0075473, IMG submission 76340) | Aqueous microbial communities from the Delaware River and Bay under freshwater to marine salinity gradient to study organic matter... | ecosystem: Environmental > Aquatic > Marine > Coastal ... | reverse complement strand
CCTTAAGATATAATTACATACAACTAGTATACCATTTTTAAGGAGTATCCTCAATGGAGAAAAACCCTTTTGAATCTTCTAAAGATAAATATAGTCAATATTCAATCGATAAAGATTTTGCAGCTTTTCTTGAAGAAAAGTCACGATATGCAGAAAAATTGACTCGTCTTTTGGAAGAGATCAGATTGGCAGCACTTGGGATTGATAAGCAGTCTCAACGTGAGCTAAGAAATTTAGAACGTAAAGTTATTGATAAACTTATGGTAACCAAACATGAAGTTGAAAAGGTTTTAAAGCAACATCGTTTAGAATTAAAAGAACTTAAAAATCAGGGAAAATTATTTGATGTCTGAAGAAATTGATTTTGAAACTGGCGAGATTTTGACTTCTAACACGCCAGAAAAGACGAAGGGTAAAATAGTAGCCAAAGAGGATTCTAAGGCCTTAGAGCTTGCTGTAGCCCAGTTGCAGCGCCAGTATGGCGTTGGTGCAGTGATGCGGTTGGGTTCAACTTCGGTAAAGCCATGGAGCGCAATCTCTACTGGGGCATTGACATTAGATAATGCCCTTGGCATTGGCGGGCTCCCTCGTGGACGAGTGGTAGAAATATTTGGACCAGAATCTTCTGGTAAATCTACTATTGCGTTGTCGACTGTAGCTAAAGCACAGGCTGCTGGTCTAACTTGTGCCTATATCGACGCTGAACACTCACTAGATCCTGTATATATGCAAGATCTTGGTGTTGATTTAGATAATCTGCTTTTAGCACAGCCTGATTATGGCGAACAAGGCATTGATATTGCTGATCGGCTTTTGAGAACTGGTGAAATTGGTGTAATTGTTATTGACTCAGTCGCAGCTTTAGTACCTAAGGCCGAATTAGAGGGAGAAATGGAGCAGGCTCACATGGGTTTGCAGGCTCGCATGATGGCAAAGGCTCTACGTAAGTTGACAGGTCTTGCTTCTCAACATAATACGCTCATTATTTTTATTAATCAGCTCCGAAATAAAATTGGTGTAATGTTTGGGAATCCAGAAACCACTCCTGGTGGTATGTCTCTTAAATTTTACGCCTCTGTGCGCATAGATGTTCGCAAGAAGGAGGATTTGAAAGATAAATCTGGTGAGCCAACCGGTATGCGAGTAAAAACTAAAATTATTAAAAATAAGATGGCTCCACCGATGAAGGTTGTAGAGTTTGACATCCTCTATGGTAGGGGTATTGATGAGTATGGTTGTGTATTAGATACCGGCTTTGATAAAGGCGTCTTTTCTCAAAAGGGTGCGTGGATTTATTATCAGGGAGAGAATTTTTCACAGGGTCGTGACAATGCGATTGAAAAATTGAAACTACATCCTGATATCGTTGCTTCTATTAAGGGTATTCAATGATCGTTGATCCTACTACTTGTCCTGATTGTCGTTTTCCTCCTAATTTTATTATCACTACTTTGTATTCTAAAGACCGCGGCGAGTATTGTGGAGTTCAATGCCGTGACTGTGGTGATTATTGGGAAGAATTCCCGGAAAATTTTGAATTTTTTAAGGATATTAGCGATGAATAAGTTTCAGTTAGATTTGTATATACTGTTGTTGTCTTTGTTTGAGAAAAACAATGCTACTATGTAGTTATGGACTATATAAAAAAGATTTTGAATTTTTTAAAAAAACGTAATGATCACGACGATACTTTTATGTCTTTTAGCCATGTTCCTGAGGATTCTAATGAAAAAGTAATTACGATCCATTCCGATGCTGATGGGATGGTAGTGATGTCTGTGTTTACCTTGGAAGAATTTGCGATGGTGAAGGATATCATTGACTTAACTGGTGGTGATCCATACGATATTATTACTGGTATTTCTGAAGAAAAAAATATTACGACAATAGTTTTTAATCCGAAAGATTTTGATTGAATCGCCGGGTAATACAATAAAAAGGTCCCCGCTCTGTTATCCGGAGCGGGGACCTTTTATGTTTTGTTGGGAATTATTTTAGGCAGATGTTGGTGTTGCCTGTTGTGCGTTCAGATATTTTACTACACAAAAATCTGAACAGAACAAGGCACCCTTCTCAACCCAAGCATTTTGATTGCCGAGGACCGTTTTTTTACAGTACTTGCAAAGGAACATTTTAGTAGTCGTATCCTGCTTCGTAATCAGCGTTTTCATAATAATAGTTGTCATAGCCGGAAGCGTAAGCTGCCACATATGTTTTGGGTGAGTCTTGAATATAGTTGTTTACCCACTGGAGGCAGTCAGGGCATCGTAGGTTTGAGGAAGCTATTGCTTCATCGATGACGAATTCTGAACCACAGTAAGGGCAGTCAACAAACGTATTCACAGTTTTATATATCCTTTTATATGTTTTGTCCGGCGGATCCGGAATTATTTGAGAGTATAACGAGAACTTTTTGTGAAAGTCAACTCAATAAGAGAAAAAATAGAGAAAAAAATTTTAAAGGCCAACTAAAGATATATAAAGATATATAAAATCTAATATAAGAAAAAAATAAGGAAAAAATATGAATGGGGAATAGTGAGAGATGGGCTTGCTCTCGAACTTTAACGAGCCCACCCCTGGATGGGGTTGACCGAAAGGAAGAAGAAAGTGGAAACAATTAACTTTGAGAAGGACCATGTTTTTAATTTTACTGCAACGCTGATTGCAGTGACGGATGGACAGCTTTGGCTGTCTCCTGAGGCAACTGGTGGGAGCACCACCGATTCCATCATTATTAACTGGTCGCACGGTAACCGTGAGCGCACCATTGAGCACCTGCGCTCAGTTGGCATCTTGGTCGGATCGACCATCCGGGTGGAGGGGCGACGTAACTGGAATGCGCGGTCATGGTACACCATTGACTGGTGTATCTTCAATAAGTAAGTTAAATTGGGATTCCCCCTGGGACATTTGTCCTGGGGGGAAACCCTTTTTGTGGATAGATCTTTGGTCATGTAGGCCAGCTATCTGCACTGGAGGTGCGTCATGTTCAAGTCCATGTTGAAGGACCTGGTTGGCACGGTGGTCGCTGCTGCGATCATCGTGGGTTCGGTGATCATCGCGTTCGCGGTGGTCATCCAGTGTTCGTGGTTGTTCAACTTGTAACCCCAACCACAGACACCCCCCTGTAGGCATCGATGACCTACAGGGGGAAACCCTTTTTGTGGATAGATCTTAGATCTGTCAAGTCGTACAGCAATCCCGTTGTGCGCAATGACCATACTACTGGAGGTAGTCATGGGTGAGTTCAATGTCCACGTGCTGAGGTTCTTTTTGTTGTTGAACGGTCTGGGAAAGAAGCATATCTCCCAGATCACGGCTGATCCGTCAGCTTGTGAAGTGATGGGGAATACCTTTTATCGTGGAGAGGTTAACGTGAGCGAGTGGGCGGTGTACCACTTGTTCATGAACTACAGTCATCTTTTCACGTCGGAGATGGTATCCGAGGAGATCGCCAACGCAATGAGCGATCACTTCGATGGAGAGAGTTGGGCGGAGTACGGCCGTCCTACCCTCAAGCAGATCGCACGCAATCGCCGTGCTGAGTTGTAGGGTCTGTTCTCAAATAATAAAAAGAGTTTCCTCTAAGCTTCGACTTAGGGGAAACCCTTTTTGCGGATAGGCCGTTGGCCATCTAGTCGTACAACAACCCCGTTGTGCGCATTACATGCTACTGGGAGGTAGACATGGACAGCATTACGCTCACTACAAACACAAATGAGGTTCTCACTATCACCTACAACGGTGAGAAGATCATCAAGGTCACTGCTCTTCAGGGGCGGGAGTACACACACTCGTACCTGGAGGGCGGTCAACTGTACGTGGCAGATCCTGCTGCCCCGTACGGTACGATCAGCTCGTACACTCGTCAGGAGGTGGAGCAGATCGCCCTGTTGGGCGGTAAGATCCACGTGTACGTGGAGGATCTGGTCAATTACACCATCTTGCCGTCTTGGTGGACGGTGGAGTGCGAGATGATGGAGGAGACTCCGGCTTGGCCGTTGTCCGAGGAAAATATTGGTGGAGAGGAGAACTCGTTCGGAAGATTCATTTCATTCTTCCGAGACCATCTCTTCAAGGAGGTGGACGACGACACACCATGGGATGAGGTGTAGCATCATCCTGTGATACCCCCGTAGACATCGATGATCTACGGGGGAAACCCTTTTTGCGGATAGGCCACTGGGGTCTACCAGAAAGGAAAACATGAAGCACGTTTGTTACACCTGCGGTTTCGTACTCCGGAAGGGGTTGCCTCTTCTGGAGGATATTATAGCAGATAGAGAGATCCTCAATGGGACACTATTCGAGGATCTGAGTCCCTACAACTTTTGTGCATACTGTCTGCACATGGTTGTAGAGTTTCCATCAGCTTTTGTTGACAATGACTACCATACCATTGTTCAAAGATCTGAGGGAATTGCTATTTGTTCGTGTGGTCATAAATATATCACCTCAACAAGTTGGGTACAGAATAATCGTATGGTAATTGCACACAAGGCAATTTGTATTTATCAGGATGGCGACTTCAATATGGCAATGGAGCTGATAAATGCAGACATTTAATGTTTCCGAATGGAGTTTTTTTCTATTCATCTAGTATAGAAATAAAATTCTTTTTTATGGATAGTTTCCTAGACCTTGAAAGGAGGTGAAACTATGGAATGGTGCGGTTGCATGCAGCCGCGTTCGTTCAAGGATGCCATGGCAGACTTGTTCGGACGTGAGCTCATCGACGGCAAGCGTCGTGGAGAGTTCTATGAGCTCTTTGAGGCGCAAAGCTTCGATGAGTTCTGCGACGAGCTGAGCGATATCTCTTGGGGTATCGGAAGGCTCGTTGCTGGGCTGGTAGGCAAAGTCTACATCCGGATTCCGGGAGACCAGCGACACTACCGTAAGGTGGCAGGTCGCATGGCGGAGTACGGGTGCACGAGGAGTAAGCGTTTCCTCGTGGACGGACACTGCCCGAGCGCAAACTGAGTAAGACTCGGGGGCTATCCGCAACGAACCTGGCAACAGAAGCGGAAAAGGGAATCCCCTCTTCGGAGGGGAAACCCTTTTATGGATAGATCTTTAGTCTATCTAGGCGAAGTCGTATGCCTACAAAGCGACAAGAAAGGATCGGCATGGACCTCTTTTACGCCATCATGGGCAGATTGCTCGCGATTGCAACGGTAGAGAGCAAGGTCGATAAGAATGGGAAACCGTTCTTGTCGGCCAAGTTCCACCGCCCGATGCAGGGGTACCATTTTACCCTCAAGAGTCTGGTCGTGTACAACGACCCGGTGAAGGGTGTGGTCAAGTTGTTCATCAACGCGGGTGCGATCCGCTACGATGGTAAGCCGTTTCCTATCAGTAGGAGTATCCTGCTGAAGAGGATGGTGAACTACCCTGACTACGCGGTTTACAGTCGGAACAAGTGGCTCGGATCGGTCAGGGAGGAGGATGTCAATAGGCTCATCAACTTGGGCGAGAGGGATATTCGCCCTGCCGACAACGAGTGGTTCTGATAAGGGAACTCCCCCTCTACGCAGCCAGCGTAGCGGGGGAAACCCTTTTATGGATAGTTTTTTAGTCTCAGTCCGAGACTGCTATCCATGCACCGGAGGTGCACAATGAAAAAGGCCATTATCATCGACGTCGATCTGACGTTGGTGACGGAAACTCCATATGATATGGCTCAGGCCAAGTCGGCGGAGTACAATGCCAAGTGGCATCAACAAACTTTGGAGGCTAAGCCTTTGGAGTTGGGAATTGAGCTGGTAAAGTTCTTGTATCAGCTGGATTTCGTTCTGGTTATCATGACGGCAAGGGATGAGCCGGGACGGCGTCAGTTGAATACTAAGCTCCGTGAGCTGGGTATTCGCCATATGTTCGCTGAGGTCCTGATGAGGGATTCGGTGGACAATGGGCTTTCGAGCTCGTATGTCAAAGGCAAGATGATCGACGCTTGCCAGGGCAGGTACAAGTTTGTGTTCGCGGTGGACGACGCGAATCACGACTTGTATCGTGACCGTGGCATCAAGGTTATCGATGCCAACAACTGGAATGGGAGTCGGACTTAGTCCGCTAGTCATAGAAAGGAGGGAAAGTGAATTGCATTCGCTGCAAAGCTGAAGATGCTCCTTTGACGTTTGATACGTTGAGGGAGCTTCAAGCGGCGTATTTCGCAGAGCACACCTGCGAGTACGCAGCGGAGCGTAATCTTGTCGACCTTGAGTCGGCAGAATACGACGCTCACTGAAGGAGTAGCCCCCTGGGATCTAGGTCTCAGGGGGCAAATCCTTTTGATGATAGGCGTCTAGCCGGAGACGCTAACTACACAGAAAGGTCCGGCAGCAATGGAAGCAACGAGCTGCGTCTGCAAGACGCGTGCAGGAGCACCGTGTGCGGTGAAGAACGCCACGCACGAAATCTCCATCTTGGTGAGTGGCGACACCGCCTACAAGGAGGGAAAGCTTCCCTCGCGGTACGATTCCGCGATGTGGAAGTTGCAGACCGTCAAGGTCTGTGGCGGGCACAAGCAGGTGCTCGCCGCTGGCAAGGCGGTCAACATCATCATGGTCCTTCCCTGCGGGTGCGTGACCCGCAAGGAGGCCGTGAAGGTCCAGATCGCCGCAAGGGCGGGGCGAGTGGTGCCCTGCCACTGCGGCGAGGGCTACCGCCACGAGTTGGCGGTACAAATGACCAGTTACAGTGGCAAGTGTGTCCACTGCGACTGGTCGACGGACCAGTGGACCGGGGTGTGGACCCCGATCCGCAAGGAGGGCATCGCCCTCCAGATCGCCCACCGGGGCTGGATGAAGTCCTGCTCCTGTGGGCAGGGATTCGTCGTCGGCTGGCGGCGCTGAGTAGCTGACAAACATGGCTAAGGCAAGAGCGCCTCCATATACCCTTTACGCTGGGAGGGTCAGGATATAGCCTTTAATAATAAAATCTTTTTTTGGCAATAGTCCCCGAGCCACAAGGAGCAACATGGACAAGCCACTCTGCCCTGGCATTACTGCCAAGGGCGTACCGTGCAGCAATGCCGCTGCACACATTGCCGGAACGGTGCTGATTGAGAACGATCTTAGTACCGCTATTCTGGCAGACAATGGACAGCTGCTGTTGCTGTGTGCACCGCACCGCGACAAGTTGTCCCGTCAGGGCTGGTTGAAGATCAGCCCAGAAAGGATGGACGCCATGATGAGTAAGATCATGGGTGGCACCCCGCCTCAGCAGGTGGGGAAGTCCGTACAGGTCTCTAGCTCCAAGGAGGAAACGATGAGGCATCTTGTTCAGAACAAGATCTGGTATTACGTGTACCAGGTCCGACAGAAGGATCAGACCGGTCAGGTCATGATCTTGGAGGACGGAGAGTCCCAGGTCATGACTAATGATCCCAAGCCCCGGACCAGAGCTCTGCTGGAAGACGCAATTGCCACTCGGCGTCCCGTCCAGTGGGCTCAGGATCGCTGGATGGCTCCGGTAACCCTGGGAGAAGGGTTCCACATGCCGTTCCTGGAGCGGCTGGACGCCGCCGGAGTGAAGTTCACTCTGGAGGTGAAGTCGATTGCCGACGCCCGAGAGATCTGGGGTGCGAATTACAATGGTGATGACGTCACCTTGGGTGAACACTGGGCGGCGAGTGCGAACCTTGCCTGGGTGACGGCAGGGTCCGTGTTCCTCTTCAGGATTCACGGCATCCCGGCGGGTCAACAGTTCGACTGGTCTCTGATCGGTCTGACTGTGAAGGACAGCAAGAAGATGCCGAAGCGCATCTCCGAGGTGACCAGGATCGTCAAGGCGGTCAAGCGTGGGCATCTTCGCGTCAAGAAGATCAGCCCGGCTGGTCCTGTCGAATTGTACGACGGCAAGAGCGCCATCAAGAGAAGCGCCCTGCCGAAGGAGGTTCGACACCTCAATCACGTCATGGGTCGTGGCAGCGTAGCCGGAGCCACGATCAAGGGCGACTTCGTTGTCGTGGATGATCGGGACTGGATCCACGACAAGGTGGACGTGGTGATCCATCCTGAGAACGAGAAGAGTGAGGTTGGTTTTGCTCACTGGGCTCGGGAGAAGGTGATCACGGAGAACGGCAGGATTATCACAATCAACGGTGACCTGTGGACGTTCTGGCCTCACGACCCCCTGCACAACGTGATCTGGGACCACCAGACCCAGGTCAACTATCCCACAATCTACCAGATTCGGGATATGGAAGCTGACCTCAATGCGATGGTCGGACATTTCCATGTCGAGCTGAAGGCGGGTAGGCTGCCGTCTTCGCACTCGGTCACTGAGTCCGACGCTCACGAAGAGGGCGCTCTTCCGGTCGATAAGGCTGAGCAGGAGATGGCGCTCCACCACCAACTGGTGAAGAGGATGATGGATGCGGGTATCAGCCCCAAGTCCAGCATCGCTCTGGTGTACCTCTCCTTCATGGGGTTGGTGAACTCCATGAAGTCGAACATGCATCCCATCGATCCTGATGGGGGTGTAATCGATCCGAAGGCGGGTCTCCACCGTCGACACAAGGTCATTCGTCGCAACGCCTTCAGGGCCACTGTGGTCACCAGCGAGTTCCTCAAGCATTTCGCTGGGATCGAGATGGACATGAAGGGATGCGATGTCATCTTCGACTCCCGTTGGGGCTCGGTCTGGACAGGTGACGCCTTCGTGAAGAGGTTCGTCCTCCACGGCGGATACGATCTGGACGACACGCTGGAGTTTTATCCGATCAAGGTGTGGTCGGACGACCCCAGTACTGTTGCACGTCTCCGCAAGGATGGGGTGCTGACGAACAGCATTCGGATCCCCAGCAGGGAGGAGGATGCGATCATGGTGATGTTCACTACGCGCCTGCCCAACGGTGTTGGCGAGTATTCGGTGAACACCTTCGACTTCGGATCCTGGCCGAAGGAGATCGCCATGGATCCTACGTTGATCCGGACGCACAACATGTCCTTCAAGCATGGTTGGCCGAAGCCTCAGCCGATGGTCATGCCGACTACAACCACTGGTTTGATCACCAGCCGGGTGTACAGCAAGACCGCCTACACTCGGGCGGATTTTGCACAGGACCTGAAGGCGCAGTACATCAACCCGAGCTTCGGGACGATGTGCAACGTACTCTTGTTCTTCGGACATGTCACTGGGGGTCACATCCCGATGTCGATGCCCAGCATGCTGGGTGATATCGTGGATGCGACTCAGCAGGGAGCAGACGTGGCAACGTTCAAGCAGATTGCTACGTTGCCCATGCAGATTGCCGCTGAGCTGGGCAAGATCGCAGCCCAGAAGAGTTTGCGAGCTGACCGTCATGTTCGCGCATTTCGCGGTGCTGCGTTCAAGAAGGTCAACATGAGGGAGACCACCAACGGACTGTTCTCCATCGAAGCCCCCTACAAGAAGGCTTACGAAGACCTGGAGATTTCCGCAAAGACGGAGTATTCGTTCTTCATGAGGAACGATGACCCGACCGTGAAGAAGATTCGTAAGATGGTCTTCTCTGACCGGGAACTGGCATATGCCAAGGCGTTCATTCAGAGCACCATGGTCAAGCTGGATGAGGCTCGTACGAGTGCCCAGGAGTACATCGAGCCCTTCCAGTGGAGTGCGTTCATCAAGTCGGTGTATGCGGCTTATTTGAGAGATCTCAACCGAGAGATCATCGATGATGCCATCGCTAAGATCAACGCCAGTAAGAACCCGAACAGGTTCGCACTGGCGATCTGGCATGCCATCTTGAAGCCGGGATACATGAGCCCGACTGCGAAGCATGGCAGTGACGACCGCATCCTCACGATGATGGGTACCGACGAGGCCATCATGGACTGCATCATCAGGGCTCTGACTCCCGATCAGGACAGTACTCCAATCGCAATCGTGGAGAATGGTCCGACGCACGTCGTCTTGACGAACAGCAAGTTGGACATGGGGGCCATTCAGGCAACCAAGGTGATTCCGCTGAAGGCTGAGCGTCGCGCTCAGACTTGTGATGAGGTCATGGAGGTTGTAAAGGACCGGATTGCTGAGGGCACGAAGTTCGTCTGGATCCTGGATGGCAATTTCCCTCTGGCTGCGTTCCGTCTCCAGGATGGCAACTACATCAAGACCGACCGCAATCTCCCGGCTGATGTGGCAATCATCATCAAGTGATGAAGGGGGCGATTCTAAACGGGAACCCTTACGCTTCGCACATGCTTCAAGTGGTTCTAAACTACCGCTTCAACATAGCGGGGGTTTCCCCTGCTTGTTTGGGTTCGCTCGTTGCGAGTCCCAACATAGCGGGGGTTTCCCCTGCTTGTTTGGGTTCGCTCGTTGCGAGTCCCAACATAGCGGGGGTTTC
>Ga0075473_10001315_pt1 | contig 10344 bp, 13 predicted proteins | sample DEB19_08_DNA_FD_76340 | JGI IMG/M metagenome (GOLD analysis project Ga0075473, IMG submission 76340) | Aqueous microbial communities from the Delaware River and Bay under freshwater to marine salinity gradient to study organic matter... | ecosystem: Environmental > Aquatic > Marine > Coastal ... | reverse complement strand
AAAGAGAACAACGATATAATTCATGTAATAAATATAATAAATAAATAATACAAATGAATACAGAAAACTATTATGATATTTTAGGTGTTAGTGAAAAAGCGACACAAGATGAGATAAAAAAAACTTATAAGAAGTTAGCTAAGGAAAAACATCCAGATGTTGGTGGTAGTGAGGAAGAGTTTAAAAAAATATCAGTAGCTTACGATATTCTTGGTGATGAACAAAAAAGGAACCAATATGACATGTCCAGACAAAATCCGTTTGGTGGTGGTTTTCCTGGTTTTGATGACATGTTTAATATGTTTAATAGGGGTAATCGAAGACAGCAAGTACATAGTACTGTAATCACAGTTACCGTTGGAGTATTAGAATCTTATTTGGGTAAGGTAAAACAATTAAATTTTAAACGAAAATCAAAATGTGATCCATGTAATGGAACTGGGGGTGATAAATTAGTTTGTCACGAATGTGGGGGATCCGGGAATGTCGTTAAACAGATGGGTAGTGGTATGTTCATTCAAATGGTATCTATGGTATGTAATACTTGTCGAGGTTCTGGTAAAATTATTAAAAACGCGTGTCATGTTTGTCACGGTACCGGTGATAAAGACGAGATAAAAACAATTGACATAAAATTACCACACGGAATTGATGACGGTCAATTTGTTAAAGTACAGGGATCCGGTGATTTCAGAAACGGTGTGTACGGGGACCTAGTGGTTAGAGTACAAATAACACCAGAAAATGGTTTTGATAAGATCTCAAATAACTTAATTTATAATAAAGTATTAAATTTAGATGAAATCCAAAAAGATGATTTTATTGTACCACACCCGGATGGTGACATGTCAATAAAATTCCCGGACACAATTGATACGTCAAAAGCTCTAAGAGTTAAAAATAAGGGGTTTAAACAACAACCACAGGGTGATTTGATAGTAAACTTAATACTTAAGTTCACAAGGAGTTAAAACATCTCTAATAATGTCTTAAACAACATTACTGTACCATATATAGAGGATAATAAAATATATCCGGAAACTATAACAATACCTATTTGAGTTTTTGTAAATCCTTTATTACATTTACGACATCCATTGACTTCGGTAGCTTTCTTCATTTCTATCAGTTTTTACTAAAAATAAATACATTAAATTGACAAATAAATAAAAAAAGGTTATTATTAACATATTTATTGATAAAATACGAACATGGAGTTAATAAAGATATTATCCGAAACGGTAGTTAAAAATATTAAAAGAAAAGATCTTTTATCGGAAGCTATGTCTGAAAAAGTTATCAAACAAATGATTGATAAATTTAATGGTGAGACAGAGGGTGACCCAAACCCACCGACTGAGGATTATATTAGAGAACTCATTTCAGATTTTGAAAGATTCAAACAAGCTTTTCCACCGGATAGACGAGATATTGTACAATACACATATAACGATTTAAAAACAACGGTAGAAGAGTATAAGAAAAAACAAGAAGCTAAAAAAGCGTCCACAGAAACTTTTAAAGCTTTTATGGATAAAAATAAGGGATCGGATATCAATCAAGTTAAAGCTAATTTTAAAGCTTTTGATATGATTAAAGACGTATTACCGGCAAAAGAACAAAACATTTTAAATTACACTGATGTTGATTTAAATGATCTAATACAAAATCAATTCGTACCATTAATGGTTATGAAGAGAAAAATAAAAGATCTTGAACAAATGGATCCTAGAGTGTCATCACAGATACTTAAAATGCCAAAAGAAAAACTACAACAAGTATTAAACGATAAATTTAAAGAGATTGTGGTTAGTGTTGGTTGGAAAAAATTCGCGACCGAAAATCCAGAGTTAACCCCTGAAATTGTTTTGCCTAGACTTGAAGCTTACGCTAATTCATATCAAAAGATACCATTTAATACTAAACCATTAATGTTAATGACATTTGATGAATTTGAACATGTAGTTGACGCTTTACCAGTGGATGAAGAAAACGAAACAAAAGTCGGCATTGATTTAGATGACATCCAAACAGTGTATGAGGACGATGAATTGTTGGTATTTTTACCAACAATAAAAAATGAGTGTATTAGAATTAGAAAAAAATACGCACCTAACTCCAGTTGGTGTACGTCTTGGGATAGAGCGGGGAACTACTATTACAACTATCGATTAAGACAAAATTTAACATTATATTATGTTATTGACTTGACACAACCAGCAAACTACAGAACAAACCCAAATCACGCTGGTGTTGTCCTTGTTGATAGATATGGTGACAAAAGATTGGCTGACGCTACTAATTCAGGAAGATGGTCTGGAGGTCAAGTTGTTAGTTGGAATGAAATTACAGAAAAGTTCCCACTATTAAAAGGTAAGGAGGACTTATTTAAACCATTACCAATTAGTGATGAAGATAGGGAACACATGAATAGAATTGAGGGTGCTAGTGTTAGACAAGACGCTATTAAAGAATTAGGATCCGAAGCTGAAGCTGAATTGTGGTTAGAATTGGTTGGTCCAGATTTGAGTAGTAGAAGTGGTGGTACTGAAATTTATAAGAATCTAACACCAGAACTTAAAAAGAAATACATTGGTTTAAGTTTACCGTTAAACGCTAAAATGGTTGAGGATTCAGAACCGGACGTAATCGCTTATTATCTGAGAGAAAAAGTGAAACAATTTGAGAATAAATCACTAAAAGACTTAACCGAATTGGATATCGCTCTGATTAATAGTCCATTAATGAAAAAACACAAAGAAAAAATTAGAGAAATATACACAAAAGAGATTGAATTTGGTATTGACGAACAATTTGGGGGATCATCTTTGGAAATAAGTTACCCATCAAACATTAATGCTAAATTTTCCGCCATATTTGGATTGGAAAAACTATTCGCTAGTGTTAAAGATAAAACCAAAATAACATACATTTCACTTGAGAACACAAGTAAGGGATCCCTATATCTTGATTTACCAAACGAAATAGCTCAATTTACCAACTTACAAATGTTAATTGTTGATAATTATATTAAATCAATTCCAGAAGCTATCGGACAATGTAAGTTTTTAGTTTTCTTAAACTTATTGAATTGTCCTAGATTAACAAAATTACCAAAATCAATTGTTAATTTAACTTGTTTAGAGTTTTTATCAACATCTGGATCCGGAATTGACGAAAATAGTATACCTGAATCAGCTAAACAATATTTTATTGAGGATGAATTCATGGGTTATATACAACCTAATTTCCCACCAGAGATGAAACAACACTGTCCAGCAACCTTTGACTTTTAATTATATATGAAAAACGTAGACATTGAGATTTATATCTCAAATTTAATTAGGTTTTTTGAGACAAACCCAAATGACCTATTAATATTAATTGGTGAAATTCAGAAAGAAGAATTTTACACCAAATTGAGGGAAAAATCAGAAGATAACCACAAGAAAGGGTTGGATATAATTTTAACCAGGGAACAAATAATTAATATTGTTGTTGAAATGAAAATTCCACAAATTAATGACCATTCTGAGGTTAGTAAATTGGTAATGAAGACAAAATTTGGTGATATAATAATGAATTAATTTAAAAAATTTTTTTTATACCAAAAAAACCCTTATATTTGTGTTATTATTAATCTAAATTAAATAACATGATCTACACCCCAGAATTAATTAGAGAAACAGCCCCGTCAGTATTCGCTACATCACCGTCACCAAAAATGACAAGTCGATACAAGTTTGTACCAACAGACCAAATCATTGAATTTTTTGATCGTGAAGGATGGAAAGTATCATCAGTTAAACAAAGTGGTCGAGGTATCCACTCGTTACACGAATTAAGACTCAGAAATGGTGAACTCCCTAAAGTTGGTGACACACTTGTTGAAGCTGTGATTAGAAATTCACATAACGGGATGTCCGCTCTATCAATTACATCTGGACTACACCGATTAGTTTGTAGTAACGGATTGATTGTACCCACCTCAGTAGCTGACAGATTTGACGTTAGACATACAGGGTTTGAGTTCGATGATGTTAAAAAGTTAACTGAGAGTTTCTCCAAAAGACTACCTAGAATTCAACAATCAATTGATAGAATGATGGAAAGAGAATTAACTCTAGAAGAAAAGATTGACTTTGCTATGAAATCATCTAAATTTAGATGGAATACCGGATCAAAACCGACAGACTTAGATATTATGGACTTATTAACACCAAATAGATCTGAGGACGAAGGTGATGATCTTTGGAAGGTGTTCAATGTTGTTCAGGAGAAGTTTGTTCGTGGTGGGGTTGGATATAAGTCAAACTCCGGTCGACGAACCAAACTTAGAGGTATTAAAAATATCTTACAGAACAATCACATAAACACAAAACTCTGGGAAACCGCTGAGGAAATGATTTAAATACAAGTGGGGGGTAAAACCCCCACCTTTAATCGTGAATAGAATGTTTAAACGAGAAGAAGAATTCATTAAAAAACTTGAGGAGAATACTGGTAAGGTACATTCTGTAATACATTACTTAGATCCGGTTAAAATAACTCCGGCTATGTTGATGGAAAGAAAATATACCATTAAACATCTCGATGGACATTCTTTAAATGGTACTATGTATCACGATGAAGCTTCTTTCATATCACCATCAGGGTTTCTAATATATTTATCCAAAAGTAGAGATGAGGATATTTATCAAATGAAGATTATTTATAGAACTGATCAATTTGATGAGGTTAGTCTCTTCATTAAAAATTTAACAAAATTAAAGTAAAATGGAAATTAGTAGCGTTGATTTACAGGAAAAGATAAACTCTGGTGAAAAAGTCATAGTTGAATTTTGGGCTGAATGGTGTGGACCGTGTAGAATGATGAAACCAATATTTGAAAAGGTATCGTCAGAAAATAAAACAGATGTCCAAATGTTTACAATGAATGTTGACCTAAACCGTGAGATAGCTATGTCACTTGGGATCAAAAGTATCCCAACAACAAAAGTATTTAACTCTGGTGAAAATATAGACACAAAGGTTGGTGTATTGAGCGAGTCACAAATAAATGGAATGGTAAACGAATTGATAAATGGATAAGGTAGTTATTTTATTCACAATGGAGTCATGTCCATATTGTCATATGTTAAAAGAAATGTTAGACAAAGAAAACATTACTTACTATGATAGGGATATAAATAAACACAAGGAAGAATATGATATGTTTGTTGAGGTGACACAAAATGAATTTGTTCCAGCGTTTATGTTAATTGAATCCCCGGAAAGTGAGGAACCAAGTACAAATTTATACGCTCCCGAAAGAGATTTTGATGATCTGGAAGACGGTGTTAGTATAATCAAAGAATTTTTTGAAAGATAAAAAAAACCCCCACTTAAAATGGGGGTTTAGTTTTTAAAATAGTACGGTGTCAACCAGTCGGTCCTGAACTAAATAAGGTTTAATTTTATTCTGATCTAACACATCATGTATTAAATCATAATTTTTTAATTTTGTACTAAATTCATTTAAATCAAAATCAAAAACATCCAGGATCATTGATTTAACACGACTATCCATCTTATCACCTTTATTGGTGACAACTTTAATTTTAAGGTCTTCATCACCATCAACATCCTTTGTAAAGTAAAAATACACCTCATCGGTACCAATTGAACTGTAACAATGATTAAAAATGTAGTGAGAGTAGTAAACCATTAATCTACCACAATTTAAACTGTGTCCGTATGGAAATTCTGAACTTACCGATACCTCTGATATCGGCTCCGGTTCCTCAACATACAACGACTTATTCACTTTAATCCACCCACGTTCTATGTTATTTATTTTTTCACCATACTTAATCAAATCGATTATATTTATGGTCTCAATATCAACTCCCGTTAATACTTCACTAAACCAGTCAATAAACTCATCTCTAACCTTGTTTAAATCCAAAATAGACGTACTAGTTGTTAAACCATTAACAACGAAAAATGGACCACAGTCAGTAACCTGAATTATGGAATTTTCTGATTTATTTATTCTGGATAATACAAATTCTGAAAATAAGTTAACGACACCTCTTCTTGAATTTTTGTCTATTAATCTCATATCTTTTTTTTTACAATTGATATGAAAATTAATTTAATATATAAATAGTTAATAAATATAATCGTTGAAATACTCGTTTAAGTTTTTTCTAACTAAATCACTGTCAGCGTATTCCGGATTGTATAATCTAAGTTCGTTACCACAGGTTGTCATATACATTTTAACCATATCTAAGTAGTCATACCTGTCAATTATTGAATCGGAGTAACCCTCCATACATGTCATAAAATCTCTTAAGTCACCCTCAAAATTCTTTATTTTAAAGTAAACATCTTCGTTATCCCATATGTGATCACCATCAAAATATTCTGAAATTGTTCTTTTAATTTGTTCATAAACCTCATCATTCCAAGCTTCATTATACGATGTGGAATATAGTGAAAATAAATCACTTTTAGTCTCACGTAGGTTATCTAACCACATTAATTCATTAAAAACACCACCATCAGAAAATACCTGATCTATGTTTGTTTCATTTATAGTGAACATGCCATTATCATCCGATTGATCATAAAACCATTCATCATTGAAATCCTCACTATCAAATTCAACACCAGATAATTTATCCAACACAACACTTTTTAAAGTTTTTAAGTTATCATCATTTAAATCATCCACAATATCATTGTACCAATCGATATCACGACTAGAAAAAGTATACATCTCAAACCACTCCGGACTAAGCACTTCACTAACAATTTCCTCATCAGTCATACCACGACTGTCCCCAGAATCAAATAACTTAGATAACTCAGATAAATTATTTAATTTTAGAAAATACCCATCTTCATTTTTTTGTACATCACCAAGATACTTTAAAAAGTAATCAGGACCATACTTATCCAAATACATTAAACACACTTGATTTATTGTACCATCTTCATCGTTTCGATTAATTGATTCCAGGTCAATCTTATCTAGTAATCCTTTTTTATCAAAAAAATTTATAAATGTAGATAAATCATTGTTGAATAGTTTTGAAATTTTATACCACTCACCATCATTAAATCTATCTATTAATTCTGAAACCTTCATTATATATACTCTGAGAAATATTCATTTATGTTGTTAGTAACAAGTTCCCAATCTGGGTAATCCGGTATTCTAAAGTCAATCTTTTCATATACGTCATCATCAAATAGTGATCTCATCATTTCAGTGTAGGATTCATGATATTCTAATAATCCATCACTATAAGCCCTACCTTTATTTTCATTAACAAATGACAAAACATTATCATAAAAATCTCTAATTTTAATATAGGGTGTATACTTTACATTATCACCAGATTTTATTACCTCATCTGTTATACTTGATGAGAAGTATTCACTAAGACCATCATATACCAAATTATAACATTCAGTTTCATACGCACTGTTATACGCATTACTATGTATGTTATACAATTCACCCTTTAACTCATCTAAATCACCGTTAAGTAATTCTTCCATAGCTTCCTCATCCTTTATTAAGTCATAAATAACGTCATTAGTTATCTGGAAAAAATCTTCCCTACCTTGTTCTCTCATTAATTCATGGAAGAAATCAGATCCGTAATCTTCTATGTTTAGATCTTGGTTACCAATCTCTTTGAGAATACGACTAGCCAAAACCTGTAAATTGTTATCGTCAAGTTCATCAATAACATCTCGGTATACATTATCAGTGGTGTCCCAAAATCTCTCATACCACCTATCATCCTCCTCAAAAATACCTTTAGCTAAATCATAAGCGGTAACGTCCCTACCAGTATTATCAAAAAATACGACTAATTCTTCACGATCCCTCAATCTTAACCAATACTCACCTTTACTATTAACCCCAACGTCGGTTAAAATGTTGTCACACAAATATGTAAGACACTCATCCGGATTTTCATTTAACCACCATTCTAGATAATAATTTTTAAGATCATCATCCAGTGAGTCATAGTCAACATTATTTAAAAATCCATTTTCAGACAAGAAATCAAAAAGATTATCATTTTCCTCAAAGGCATTCCACGGAATATTAGTTATGTCCAGACGACTTGAAAACCCCTTACTAACAGAGAATTTTAAAAATGTCATTATGTCATTATTGAAGAATTTGGAAATTTTTTCCCACTCGCCATCGTTAAATAACTCAATAATATCTGAAGGTTTCATACTTTACTTTTAATATAAATACAAAAAAAGGTGGAAACATTCCCACCTTCTAAGTCTTTTAGTTGACAAAGGGATTATTTCTTATTGTTATAATATCTCTCAACAATTTTTTTTACAGATTCCTGTACAGTTTGATTTTTTGTACCCTCATTCTGAGTGTTAACTTGTTGTTGAGGAGCCGGAGCAGCTTGTTGGTTCCCTTTGTTTTTACATCCACATCCCATGACTAATGTTTTTATTAGGTTTATTTCTGTATATAAATATCCCAATAAAGTTATATTTGTAAAGATTTTAATATTTATTATATATGAAAAAATTAGTAAGACTTAGTGAAAGTAAATTAATTAATTTAATTAAGAATATTATCCTGGAGAATGATGAGGACAATTACGTTGAAATTCAACCGGAGATGTATAAAAAATTATTAATGGGTGTTAATGGTAACGCTCAATTAATTCATAACCTTCCACAATTTAAAGGTAAAAAAATACGAATCACCGGGGATTTAGATTTAAGTGATCATAAGTTTAGGGAAAAAATTACTGATTTGGGCGACATTAGAATTGATGGTGTAGTTGATTTATCTAGTACCGGTATCAAAACCATTAAAGGAATAACACCCTCCAATCATATCAGAGTTTGGGGAACACCGTACGAGAAACATCTTGAAAGATTAAAAAGACAACGAGAGAGAGAAGAAGCTCAGGAAAGACGTGAAGAAAATGAATGGGACCTAAATAATGGGGATACAACTGGTGAAATGGCACACGCTGTTCTTGAATTCATGAAAGATCACGATGGTTCAGTTAAAGTTTTGGATGATGAGGACCAAGAAAAATTGGAACAACTTAGAAGAAAATATAAAGAATTAGAACAAAAACTAGAAGAGGAGGAAGACGATGAAAAATCCGATGATATTGTTGTTGAAATGGATGAGGTTGAATCTGATATTGACGAATTAATGGATGAGGTTCATGATGTCTACGACTTAGTTGAGGATGGAGGTCATTATGGTGATTTAACCATATTTAAATCTGTTAATGACACAACTTACGGTCAAAGATACGCGGTTGGGACTGAAGACCAGTTCGATGAAGCTTTAAAAGAATATTATCAAGACTGGGTTGATAGTCCCGAACATTATTTTGGTTCAGAACAATTAGAAAGATACATAAATGGTGATGAAGTCGCTGAATACTTTGAAGATGACGTTAGAAATGACATATATGAAAGTCCAGAAAGTTATGACATTGAAAAAACTCTTAGTGGTAGTCAGGAACGTGAAATTGAACAACTAGAATATGAAAGAAGATCATTACTTCAGGAACAATTTTTAATTGAAAGGGGAGCTAGATCACCATTAACGGAAGAAGTGGTTGAAAGTTTAAGGTATTTTAAATTTACTGATTACATGAATAATGAATTAGTAACTCAGTACGATTCTAATCGATGGGTGATTTATCAAAACGGTAAAGAGGTTGAAGAAATATATTATAGTGATGACGATGAGGATGGTGAACATGAAGAGGAAAATGAAAACCGAATAAGTGAGATCGAAGATAGAACTAGTGAAATTGAATATGAAATTGAAGAAATTAAAGATAACCCTGATGGTGATTTAGATGATGATTCAGTGGAAGAAGCTGTCGAGGATCGATTGGAAGAGATTAGATATAACCCGGTTAGATGGTTGGACGATTATGGGATGGATTATGGTCCTTTTATTGATAAAGATGAAATGTTAGATGATTTAGTTAGTGATAGTGATTATGGTAGAATTAGTGGTTATGACGACATGTATGATTACTACACAATAAATCAAGATCGATATTACGTTGTTAGAACAGATTAATCTTTACACCAACAAGATTTATGTTTATTATTATGATTGATGAAACGAAAGAAAAAAATAGAATTTTTAATGAACACCGACTGGATGTTCGAAAAACCAATCGATAAAGAACATAAGGAATATAAGTTACTATCATACTTCCAAAAAATGGGTGAAAAACTGGATAACCTGGAGTTATACCCAAGTTTTATTGAATTATCCCTACATTTAGCTAATGTACAAACATTAATTAAAGACGGAAA
>Ga0075473_10001312_pt1 | contig 10357 bp, 5 predicted proteins | sample DEB19_08_DNA_FD_76340 | JGI IMG/M metagenome (GOLD analysis project Ga0075473, IMG submission 76340) | Aqueous microbial communities from the Delaware River and Bay under freshwater to marine salinity gradient to study organic matter... | ecosystem: Environmental > Aquatic > Marine > Coastal ... | reverse complement strand
TAAGAATTCCTCATGGTTAACATCCAACAACTGACCTGTCTTAGGATCAACATATCTGTTGGCAAAATCATTTAGCTCCTTATTGACATCACTCTTTAGTACCCTAGACAATCTGTTTCTGAAGTCTCCAAACAATTTAGTGTTCTCACCAAATGACTTGGTAAGGATACCATGCGCTACCTCGTGTGCTACAGTTCTTGCGTTGGCCTTAGACAGATTAATATCTATGCGCCCTGTCATCTTACCATCAGTACCCTTAACATAGGCAAAGTTTCCTCTTGATCCTGCAACACCATTAACATCCTGCATAGCTGTATTAAAGCTATCCTCGTTGTCATGGACTACAATATCAAAGTCAGGCAGTACAGACTTCAAAGTTTTAATAGCCTTCTGAGCTATGTCGAGAACCTTAACCTTTGTCTCGGCAGACTGCTTCTCCTCATTGGTCTTAGCCTCCTGAGCCTTTGACCTCGCTGTGTTTCTTAGGTTCTCAATCTCAGTGTCATTAGAGATAGATATACCAACAGAAGGAGTAACACCCTCTGTAACCTCAGGCTTAGCCAACTCTCTCTCAAGTCTTTCAACTTCAATCTCGTTAGACAACGACTGCTCAACTAGTGATACCACCTGCTTCTGTGGCTCAGTCCTCTGATCCTCCGGCAAGGCCATAGCCTTGTGGTACATATCAGATAGCATCCTCTCGTTGCCGTTAACAGGACTAACGGTCCCATCCTCCTGTGTGAACTCAAGATCCATCTTCTCCTCTACAGGAACAGACTCTAAGGCTGTGGTGGTGGCATCAACATTGGCAAGGACGGTTGGCTTTACTTCTTCCTTGACCTCAGTAGTGACGGCTTCTTCGACACCTTCTGTGGGAGTGACTTTAGGTTCTGCTGTGGGTTTTCCTTCCTCCACTTTTTCGCCAACTCCGGTTGTTGGCTGTACAGGTACTTGACCTGCTGCTTGCTTTTGAATGGCATACTCTTTTGTAAAATTGGTTAAGTAATTTAATCTATTTTGTTCCTGTTCTGTAAGAACTTTGCCCTCATCCTTTTTAGTGGTGAGGTCATTCATTTCTGTATTCTCTTCCAACGTAAGACCGTTGTCAGGTCTACTCATTTCATTTTTTAACTCTTCATTCTTTTCATTTATCTTTTGATTTATTTCATCATGGAATATAGGATCAGTATTCTTCTTGCTGTTCTCAAGTATTTTTTTATCAACTAGTCCTGATAACATACTAACCTTCTTATCATCAGAATAATTTTCAGGTATAGTCTTAAGTGCCTCCGATGCTATTCTTATTCTTTCCGTTGCTGACCTAGCTTGATTCTCGTCTATAACTTTATTTTTAAGAAGACTCTCCACGCTTTTTAATACATCATTTGGTTTATTGGCGGCTATAAATAATGATTGATTTTCAATTTGATTTTTTGCACCTTTCGCCCCAACAATACCAAATGGAGCTGTTAAAACACTAGTAATTAAAACGGTGTTTTTAACTTCATTCATTAAACCATCCGTTACTTTGAAGTCGGTTCCTGTAACTTTCTCGGCTATTAACTTTGATACAACATCAGAACCCAAAGCTGTAAGCTCTTCAACATTTTCACCTATTATATTTCCTAATGTTTCCTTTGTTGTTTTAACTATAGCGTCCTTAACAGAAACTCCCTTTGAAATATATTCAGCCGTTTTTTTAGCCATCGACTTAGTTATTGATGGACTGATAAGTTTCTTTTCAGGAAAAATTAATTCAACAGCTGCATCAATATTTGATTTATATTTTGAATAGGCTACAGCATCAGCCTCATTCATTCCATTTGATTTTGCTTCATCATAGTTTCCCTTAGCAGACATGGTATATCCCATGGCAAATGTTCCTATCCTAGGAAGGGAACTACTTCCTGATGCTATGAAAAGCGCAAGGTTGCCCGCACCATTTCCTAGCTGATATGGCAAAGCATTCCAATTTGTCTTCTCTATTTTATCACCGTTCTTATCTAGAACAGGATTTCCGTTTGCATCTTTTTCGTAATCAAAAATATTATTTTTAGAATTTGGTGATATAGGTAGTTGACTTTCTTCGTAGTTACCTATTGTTTTATCTGCCCATTCTGAAAATTTATCTGTCCATCCATATCCTGCCTTTTCTCCAAATGCTTTTGGTAAAAATGCAACACCTTTTAAAAGTTCAGTTCCTGCCCTTTTAAGACCATTGTTTAAATCAACAGACCACTTAACCCACTCAGGCATATATCCCCAAGCCTTTTCATAAGCCTCAGTTTCTGTTGCCTTCTCAATTAATTCTTTTCTTAATTCAGGATACTTGTCTGATTGTTTGATTATATTTTCTAGGTTGACTACATATTCATAATTCTTTTTTTCTTCTTCCTGTAATTCGTATCCTTTCTTTAATATATTTCCAACATCAGAATCTAATAATTCATTTTTTTCACTTGTTAAAGAATCATATTTTTCTAATCCTTCATTATAAAGTGACATTAATTTTTCTACTTTCTTTTTGTTTGTATTATTAGTAATTATATTACCACTCTCATCAGTTGGATATTTTGATAATTCATTTTTAATTATATCAATTTTTGGTTTTAATTCATTGATTTGAGAATTTATATTTTCAAATTTATTAATATCAGATTTATAACCAAAGAACTGATCAGACAATAAATTATTTATCTCTTCTTTTTTTGCAGATATTGCTTTTTGTTTTAATGCAATACCATTTTTTATAAAATCAACTTCTACTTTTTGCCTTTCAAGAGGATTGTTTTTATTATATTCTAATCTCTCAGTTTGATATTTATATTCATCCGGTTTATTATTTTTAAGATAGTATAAATAAAAATTTTTTGCTTCATTATCTTCTCCAATTTCAGTTGTTGGCTGTGAAGATTTAAAATTATCAAATGAATCTGATATGCTTTTTAATTCAGTTTCCCTTTTTATATTATCTTCATCTTGAGCTGAAACCATTCTATTCCCAAGGGGAGAAACATTTCCATATGGATCATAAAATTCAGATTGAGTTATTCTTGCTTCTTTTTGTTTTTGTTTCTCAAAATATTGTTTTTGTCTTTCAGATAAGAATGGGGATATTTTTTTAGATAAATCAGTTGATTCTTTATATTGAACTGTAGGCATAACGGTTTCTCTGCCCGCCACCTGTGTGGGTGCAACTTCTCCTGCCTGAATGGCTTTCTGCTGCTCGGCAGCATACTCCTCTTCAGTAGGTAACCTAAATTGTTCTTCAGTAGGAACTTGGTCAGCTTCTTGTGATACCAATGAAGTAGGTTCCGAATACCAAGCCGTACCTTCTTTCTCTGCCTCCACTTGAGGTTGCATGAACATAGGTTCTTTTTTTTTAACAGGTTCCTCTACGGGTTGACCTGTAAAAGCAGAGCTGAATGTATTAACATCTGTAGTTTCAAACAAACCATTATCCTTTCCTAAATTATATAATTTAGTTATTTGATCGGGAGATGCGTTTCTAAATGTTTCAAAATCAACTGAACTAATCAGTCCTTTGCTAACATATAAATCGTACAGCTGTTTAATTTTATCGTTCATTTTTATTTATTTGTAGTATTCAACCTTACTTTTTTTTGAATATATCGTCACCTGCTGCACCACTTCCTGTTGGTTGTTCCTTAGGTGGTTCTTTAGGTTTAGGCATCGGATTAACACTCTTGTCCATGTTATCTTCAAGGTACTGTTGAATTGGTGCTAAGTCTTTTGCTAAGTTGTCAATAGGAAAATCTTTTGCTCCCTTCCCGGGTATTATTATAGTTAAAAAATCATTTTGCTTAAGTACACCTGTTGACTTCCCTGAGAATCTAAAATTAGGAAACTTAGACTTAAGATTGCTGACTGTTGTTGTAGGATCGTTAGCAACTATATTTGTGTTTGTGTTAACATAATCTCTTATTTCATTAGTATAATCATCTTTTTGAGTTTCCTCCTTACCTACTGTAGTTGCAATCGCTTCTGCCTTAGCATTAGGATTAAACTTAGCTCCTTTAACATATCCTCCACGTTTAATAGCAGATTCAACATCTCTTATTCCTGTAAGTAATGGAGTTGCTTTTTTAATAAATTGTTCTTGAGTAAGTATTTTTCCGTTTTCTGAGAAAGGAATTGTTCTTTGTTCTAATTTTCCGTCTACTATAATATTAAGTTCAACACCTTCCGGAGTTCTTGTAACTTTTTTAATATTTGGATTAAAGTCTCTGAATGCTGTAGTAGCTACACCAACATCAGCATCACTTCCTCCCCATAGTTGACCTACCATTGCTGTAATTTCTTTCTCTGATTTTATCCTGCCACCTTCTTCTATTTCAGCTTGTGTTCTTGCTCTAGGTGGAGATACCTCTTGGAACTGAGTTTGCTTATCATATTTAGTTCTTGCCTGCGTACGAATCCACTCGGTTGCAATCTCCATCTGCTTCCTTCCGTTTGCCGTTGATTCAAAGTCAGGCATGGCTACATTTGAACTTGGATCTAAGCGAAGCAGAATCTTACTAGGATCCCTCTCTGCCTCAGTCTTGTCATAAGTAAAACCATACTGCTTCCCATCATCAGTAAACTTCTTACTCTCGGTAAGGATAGATGAGTTATGTATTGGATTAGCTAACATGGCGTGGATGGCGTCTGTTTCTGCCTTATAAAAATCATCCTTAGCAGTCACATCTGATATGTTCATGTAACCGCCCGCATCCTTTACTGCTTCAATTTGTTTTCCTAACGACTGTACATAAAGGTCAGTGGCATTGTCAACATTAAACTTATCATACCTAGCCTTGAGCTGTCCCCTAACCGAACTTATCGTTGCAATCTGATTTGGATTTTGTGTCATCACATATACCTCCTTGCCGTCAACAATCTTCTTCTCTTTCATCGCAATGCTTACTCTCCCTGAACTTGGATCTATATAGATCTGAGACTTATTAAAGTCTCCGTACCCTTCTATCTGTGCGCTAGTATAAAGTTCTAATGCTTGATTATCACCATTCTTAGCCCTGTCCATTATCTCTTTGAAGTTTGTCTGATATTCCTTGAGCATACTGAAGGTGTCGTTGGTTCCGTCCTTCATGTTCTGAACAGCCACGGTGTAGTCCTTCACACTTATCTTCCCTGCCTTTAGCAGCCTATTAAGTTGTAACAGGTACTGTGACCCGTTGTCTGCGAACTCCAATGCGAATTGGTTTGCACCCTTGTGCTCTCCCTGTGGGCTCTCCTGTAGTTTATTTACGGCTAGCCTGTTCTCCTCGTCAAGTTGCGCCTTTAGCTCGGTCCTTCTCTTAGCCTCTTCATCTAATGTTGTCGATAGATCCTTTCCAATCTTAGACCAATCGATGTAATCTGTGGGCTGCCTCTCTGCGTAAAACGCACCCTCTTGTCCTAAATATGATTCTGCCATATTAATATACTTTATTATTCTGTAGGACCTACGTTAGTTTGTCTAAGATATTGCTCCCACTTATCTTTGTCTTCAGGAGATAGTCCTTTTATAAACTTACTTAATTCATCCTGATTCATTAATGATATATCTTTTGTTGTCTTTCCTCCTATCATTTGAAGGTTAGTTAAATCCGTTAAATCAATTTCATCTTTCTTTCCCAAATATAAATCAATCAATGGAGCCGCTGTTTTTATTCCGCTAGTAACACTCTCCATCCCCTTCATCATATACGCTGCCCTTGCTCTCTGAGCGTCACGCTCTTTCAGCCTAGCTGCCGTAGCCTCAGAGATATCTAGGTCGGCTCTAAGTCCGGCTAGCCTACTTTCTTCAGTGGCAGTTAACTTGGCGAGGTCACTAAGCTCCTTAGCCATAGCAGCACGCTGTCCGGCCTGCGCCTCAGTCTGAGCCATTTGAATTCGTCCCGCTGTTGCAGCAGCACCCCTCTCGCTCTCAACCCCTGCCTGCATAGCCTGAGCACCCTGAGATATCAGAGCCTCTCTTTCTTTTTCATAAGCCTGCATAGGCACAGCCAACTGCTCGTAGTAGTTTACACCCAACTTAAGTTTAGCTGCAGACATCGCCTGCTCGGCTTGGCGTTGAGCGTCATTCATTAATTCCTTTTGTTTCTTTGCCTGAGCAAACGACATACCCGCACCAACTCCTGATGCTAGTAATGATCCCGCTGTCATAGCTGTTTCTACTCCCATAACTATAATTTTTTAATTAATTCTTCTGTGTACCCGCAAGACTTAGTGTAACCAATACCAACATAATGGTCCACTAATTTACTGTTTTTAATTAAGGCATACGAATACTTATGCCCTGTGTTTTTTGCTATGTTGGTTAATGTTTCCAATAGTAATTTAATAGCCGTTATCCTATGTGGCTTCTTTCTGTACTCCTTGTTGGATACTATCCAATCAACCCACGCAACTGATGAGTTCGTGGTATACAGAAACCCTGCACATACAGGGCAATCACCATCGAGAATAATGATACCACCACTTCCGTTGTCAGGCAAGAAGTCCTTCGCTACAGGCGTAAATCCCCAATCCTTCCACCACCCTGCAAGAATTTCTTCGTAGTCTGATTCTTTTAATGGTCTAACATTAAACTCCATTCAGATGCAAAGATATTAAAATTAAGGGAAACTTTTCATTACCTGTGTCTCAACAGCAAATAATTCTACCTTATCGGTAGAGTCATTGTTTATATTGAATACACAGTAGTGTCCTAGCACACCATGCGACTCGGCTACCGAGTTCTTTATGTATAAGAAGTAAGCGTCAGGTATTGGTATAGGAACCGTACCAATTCCTACATTGTTTATAACTATTTGATTTAGTCCCAACCTATAGTTCTGAATAATGTTAATAACTTCTCCTGCCAACTGAGGCGTGTCGTATGGTGGCACAGCAAAATAAATATAATCTCCTATGCTCACTATGCTACCTATTGCAACGAGTGGTGATATTGAAAAGTTTATGGTATCAGTACCAACGCCCGGAATCACAGAATAACTTCTTCCTATACCATTCATACTACGAAGTGCGTACTCGGATGGTGTCGCAGGGACAGTACCTAAATTTCTAATAAATGAAAAGAATGACTGCTCCTTCTTCTCAAACCATGTAAGAGATATGTATCCCGAATACTGAAGGTCTGTTTCTAAGCTAGCCTCCCACTTAGCGTCGCCCTCCAAGTTGATGGTCTTGAATAGTTTATTCTCAAGTGGGTTGTCATTAAATACACTAGTTATTGATGTACTAGTGAACGCTCCGGCAGGTGATCCAATCTGAATCCACCAATTCTCATAGAAAGTATTTCTAAGTGGATTGACATTGTGCCTGTAAAGATTACCGCCCTTGAATGTATACAGGTGGTTATTCATTCCAATTATCCAATCAGGGTAATAAGAGTAGAAAGAAACCCACCCCTCAACATTCTCTGCATATGTCAGTGTATATTCTTTAGGATTTCTCATATTACGGGCAATTATTAAATATTCCTATGATAACTCCATTCTGTACCTGTATGGTGTCCATTGGTGCAGGTAAATAGTTTGTCTTATAGTACCCATCATCGAGTGGAAACTGACCATACGCATCATAGAACATCAGGTCATATAAACCTAAATATGTACCGTCACCATTAACGGGTACAGTATAACAGTTCTGATCGGGCACTAGTTCACAGAACGTGTCGCCTATGGACTCAACCATATAAGAAACTGTTAAGTAATTAAGAAGCGCAGGGCATGATATCTCAAGGTTTGTTATTGAGTCAGGGCACGGAGAGTATATGGTGACATTGATTGCGGATGGGGTTGGAGTGAGCTTTGGTATAACCATCGTACACCACCCCGGAGCGGATGCCGTTGTTTGTACCTGACCCGCTGCCACACTAAATGTATCGGTTGTTCCTATAGGCACATAGCTTGTTCCATCATATGCGTACTCAGGCAGTATGTATGTGCTGCCACTTACACCGCAGTCCCCTGACACGGGTCCAAGAAAAATCGGAAATCCCGATATTCCTGCTAGATACCCGTAGTTCTCTGAACTAACACTACTATATGTTGTAGAGTTAAATGTAGCCATTATACCACTCACAGTTCCGGGCGCATTGAATCTTACTACTATCGCCCCAACATCAGGTGATGTGGTTCCTGTGTCTGCGTTAAGTATAAATATATTACTGCCCGATGTACTAGCCTCAACACCGCCTATGCTTGAACATGGCAGTCCACAGTCAGAACAGCTCTCGGCAGGAAGTAGCACGCATCCAACCTGTTGTCTTACTACTGTTCCATCTGAATAGTATCCATCGTCAGCGCATAGTGTTAAGGCAGCATCATAGAAAACTGCTGTTGCCTGAGACAATGTTGGCGCATTCAAATATAAATATTGAGGTATCGGCATATTAACTTAATTTATGTTGGGCATCCACATTCTTGACTTACTTCTATTTCTCCTTCTCCCGCAACTATAACAGGTGTTGTGTTTATTTGAGCACACAAATATAATTCTTCTCCCTCAACAACTGTCTCTTCTATAATTAAATTATTAATACATTTTACATACCTTACAACAGCACTTCCAACCACATTAAACACCCTCCATTGCCAACAGGTTTCTGTACAGTCACATCCGCAGTTTGTCGCCTGAATTATTGGACTGCCTTCTAGAACCTGATAGTTTCCAACTATACCACTATAGTGTACGCACACCTCTACTGTTTCTCCAACAGGAACAGGCACTTGATAAGGTTCAGGAAACGGATCCCTACAGTTACCTTCAGGGAAATTAATTACTGCTGTCTGAGTATTTGGTTCAGGATTAGATATTGTGTATGTAATACAATCAGTAAAGCAAGGATTGCACTCACAGCAAACAGATCCGCTGTTTGTTTCATCATAGCAAAGCTGAATAGGAACGGAATCCCTTAGGTCCCAAATCAGGTATATTGTGTCACCGTCTACTGACGGAGGGGTAGTAAAACTAGCCTGATAGATATTTGGTCCACCTGTTATTGGTGTTGCTACACTTGATAAACCAATCAGGGTCTGAATGTCTCCGGGCGTGTTGTTATACAAAGTATTTGTTCTATGGTATCTGAACCTGTCAGTTAAAGGATCGAACACAAAGCTATCAGGAACAATCTTGTTTGTCCTCATTGTAAGTGTGCTGCCACCTGTAGGAAACGCTCCCGTCCCTGCGTTACCCATAGAAACATTGTATCTAGACACCAACGGATTATTCACTCCGGAAACAAATGCAGTAAGAGCAGACTGAAGAGGTGAGGTGTACACGCCATCAACGTACCTATATTCGGTGTGTATTGTCTGACCTGCCTCGTAATTATTTGTAACAACTACTTCAATTACTTTTACAAATTCAGGATCAACACAAGACACAATAACATTGAGTACAATATTGCCTGTATATAATATATAAATATCCGTCAAGTCTACAGATATTACATCCTTTGGAAAAGTAAATGATCCGCTTATTGTTGTATTATCTGATGCGGTGGTGTTATTATTATAGGTAGATAATATATTAAATATACCTTCCTCACTGATACTGATAACCTCCCAAGACACTGTAACTTCACCAACTGACTTACCTAAATTTACACAGTAATTAAATTCATTAACCTTCGCACTTGGGTCGCCTACTAGTGTCATTGTTCTAATGGTTCCACACTCAATACATTCAGGCGTTGATGGTAACTCAATAGTGTTTGTAGACAACACATACTCATTCATATATGGATCAAAACCACCCAACTTCTGAGTATTAAATGAATCATTGAACATATCCCTAAACCATGTCCTCATATTCATCTCAGAGATGACAATAAGCTGATCGCTTGAATATGAGTTGCCTTTTAGTTGAAGAACAGCACCACGCTTGGCATCGGTAAAGAACCTATCGTATCCCCACTGAACATAACTCTCAGGATTAAAACTGATACCATACTTCTCAACCCTTGCTATCTGTGTTCCCAACACCTCAGGGACTGATGTTATAGCACCCCCCGCTGCGGCATCAGAAAGCAAGTTCTTTCCTTCGAGCACATATGATATTTTATCCTCCTGCAAAACCAACACATCAGTCTCCCTTCCATCCAATATCATTATCTCTCCGAACGACACCTCTAGGTACTTATAGTTAAGTAGCCCTAGGTTGAACTCATTTAATTTGTTTAGGTTTGACTCAGGATTGTATACTCCGCTGTATGTTATATCCGAGAACCTGTTTGCTTCCTTATAGTCCTGAGCGGACACTGATGTAACACGCTCTCCTAGGTTAAATGTATTCCCAACTATTGAGTCGTTTACTTTGTAGCTCTCTGCTCCGTTACCAAACGTGA
>Ga0075473_10001311_pt1 | contig 10359 bp, 10 predicted proteins | sample DEB19_08_DNA_FD_76340 | JGI IMG/M metagenome (GOLD analysis project Ga0075473, IMG submission 76340) | Aqueous microbial communities from the Delaware River and Bay under freshwater to marine salinity gradient to study organic matter... | ecosystem: Environmental > Aquatic > Marine > Coastal ... | reverse complement strand
TCAATGGAAAAGCAGATGCGTGCCGAACGAGATAAGCGGGCCGCCATTTTGACCGCTGAAGGTGAAAAGCAAAGCCAAATTCTTACGGCAGAAGGTGCTCGTCAAGCAGAGATTTTGCGAGCCGAAGGTGACGCACAGGCTGCAGTGTTGCGCGCCCAAGGTCAGTCAGAGGCGATTGAGAAAGTCTTCAAAGCGATTCATGACGCTGATGCCGACGATCAGGTGTTGGCGTATCAATACATTCAGCAACTAAAAGAAATCGCCAACGGACAAGCGACAAAGATTTGGGTGATACCGGCCGAATTGTCGGGTGCCGCCCTAAAAATTTCTGAGGCGTTTAAAAGCAAAAGTTAAACACCTCACATATTCCTCACAGATATAGGAATTTTAAGAAAAATATTTTTGGCATCGATAACAGAAGTATTCAATCCAAAAATAAGTCAGCCCGCCACCGCGAGGAACTGCTGTGCATTGGCTAGCGCCACAAATCGGACAGGTAATTTCGTCTTTAGATTCTTTGGCCCATTGCAAAAGCTTGAGAAATGCGACTACGGCAACTGCGATAATCAAAATTTCCATTGAATTCAATTCCTCGATACCCAAGTCGTGAGTTTTGCTAGGTTGGCTATTTGATGCGGAGTGGTTGAAAATTCAACGCGGGCACGCGTCGATTTTGTAGGTCACTGACAATCGAAGTTGAGATGCCGGCACGGGCGATGATTGCTCGTGAAACTTGAGACGCTGTAGTCGCCAACTGGGAGAGTGGTCGACGGCGGTGGCTGATTTGCCCGATGTTGACTTCGCGAACGGATTCGTTACCAAATATTTCGCAGATGTCGAGTGTGATGCCGATGTCGACGCCATAGTCGCAGTCGAGCCAGAGTCCGCCGATGATCGCAGTGCGACCGGCGAAAATGCCAGATAGTGGTTGACTGAGATCAGGAAACTCTGGGTGCAATAACCCCAAAAGTGGGCGCGCGGTAAGTGCAGTAACTCGACCTTCGCCGCTGACATTGCCATTGACCAAGCGATCAAATTTGCCTTTAACTAGTTGGGCATTGTCGTCAGAAATCAGCGGCCGAAATATTTCAAGAATCGCCAGCGGATTCATTTGGCCAAGGTCGCCGTCGGCCCAGCCGATTAGTTCGGTTTCGCATGCTCGCAATGACGCCCAGATGGCGTCGCCTTTGCCTCTGCTACCACCGAACTGAGCACAAAGATCGCTGGTCGAAACGACGCGGGCGCCCGCATGTGCGGCAATTGCTGCTGTGTTGTCGGTCGATCGATCGTCGACAACCAAGATTGATTCGAGACCGATATCTGATCTATCTGCTGCCCAACGTAATGATCGAACAACCTTGCCGATTGTCGCTGATTCGTTGCGTGCCGGAATGCAAATCGTCTTTGTGGGTGTTTGACTCTCTGTCATGGCTAAAGTATGTCGCATGGTCACTCTCTATTGCGCAACTAACTCGTCACGATTTGTAACGCTTTGTAAAAAGTTGTGATGATTTTGTCACGATTGTGTAACGAGATATCTCTGGAAGTCGTGGGAAATTTTGTTTTTATAGATACTGGTCTGTGAGAGAATGAGCTAGTGGAACCTCGTGTACTCTTCATCGAAGACGACGGCGACATCAGGCGAGTAATTTCGACAGCCCTTGAAGCCGAAGGTTTCGTCGTCGAGCAGTTTTCTGACGGCGAGGCTGCGTTGAATGGCTTTACAGACTTGAAAGTTGATATTGCGCTGATTGACTTGCGGCTGCCGGGCATCAGCGGTCTCGAGGTGGTCAGGCGGCTGCGACCAATGACCACAATTCCGTTGGTGATACTTACGGCATTTGGCGACTCGCATGATGTTGTTGCGGGTCTTGAGGCAGGCGCCGACGACTTTCTCAACAAACCGATTGCGACAAAAGAACTTTATGCACGACTGAGGGCAATTTTGCGTCGAGCGATGAGCACTTCGAGCGAGCCAGTCGAAGTGAACGAACTCAACTTTGGGCAAATTTCAGTTCACTTGAACCGTCGCGAGGCGTTCATCAATGAAAGTTTGGTCAGGTTGACGAACACGGAGTTTTTGATACTTGCTGAATTGATTCGCGAGTCTCCGAACGTTGTCACACGGCATGGTCTGCTCGATCGAGTGTGGGGCTACGACTATTTGGGCGATTCGCGTCTCGTCGACATGCAGATTTATCGATTGCGACAAAAACTTGAAGAGCATGGGTTGAAAGAAAAACTGTTAACTGTTCGTGGCGTGGGCTTCAAGATCGTGCAATAGATGTATCCACTTACGCTTCGCGCCAAAACTATTTTGATTGGCATTGTTGTAGCTGGGGTGCTCTCGCTTGTGGCGTCGGCTTCGACATTTTTTTTGACAAAAGAGTTTTTGCTTCGCCAGCGAGAAACTGGCGCTGTTACTCAAGTGCTTGCTGCAGCCCGACTCGCCTCATCGGCGCTCGTGCAGAGCGATGAATCTCTAGCCATTCTCTCGGCAAGCGCTCAACTCTTGCCGGGCTCGCGTGCTGCTCTATATCAATCGGGTTCGTGGAAAATCTCAGGGGTCGGTTTTACCAATTTCGATATACCTGAAAGCTTGTTGGCGCAATTAGAAAATGGTTTGCCGGCTCGTCAACGTGCGATGGTTGGGTCTGACGTTTCAATTCTGGTCGGGTTTCCGCTTCCGAATTATCTGGATACCTGGTTCGTGGGGGTAGTGCCACTCAACGAATTAGAAAGATCGCTAGAAGTTTTGCGGACCACGCTTTTGGTCGGCTCAATTCTTGCTGCGCTGGGTGGAGGCGTGATCGGCAACTGGGTATCGCGTCGCATGATGGAGCCACTTCGTGAGTTCAGTTCGACAGCAAGAGAGGTTTCGCTCGGTGATCTAACCAAACGCGTAAACGAACCTCGCGAACCAGACCTCGCTCGAATCGCTCAAATATTTAATGAGATGACGATCTCGCTTCAAAGGCGAATAGAACGTGAGGCTCGATTTGGAGCGACAGTTAGTCATGAACTTAGGTCACCGCTGACCGTGATAAGAACCGCATCAGACATAATTGCGTCAATGCGCAGTGAATTGCCACCACGTGCTCAGATGAGTAGTGACTTATTGACGCTGCGAGTGGAAGCATTCGAAAAGATTCTCAGTGACTTGATTGAGATTAGTCGTTATCAGTCAGGGTCGGTTGAGGTGAATCTTGAAGAACTATCGGTGCGACGACTGGTCGAGACAATGGCAAGTCGTAAGGGCATTGATTTGCGTCTTGTCGAAGTCGAAGACGCAAACGTGGTTGTAGATGTGCGTCGATTTCAGCAGATTTTTGAGAACATTCACAAGAATGCTGAGTTATATGGCGGTGGGCTTGACGCAATTCGTGGCGTTCGCAGCGGATCTAAATATGAGTTGCACTTTGATGACTCAGGAATTGGCCTAGCAGTCGATGAGCGGGACAAAATTTTTGAGCCATTCTTGCGTGGCGAACACCATGCCGCAGTGCCGGGGTCGGGTCTGGGTCTGACGATTACGTTAGAACATACACATTCGATGGGCGGCGAGTTGGTTGCAAGCACAAGTCCAACTGGTGGGGCGCGATTTACGCTGAGTTTGCGCGTCGCGGCGAATCAGTTATGAGATCAAAGATTCTGCTTTTAGTTTCGACAATTTGTATGTCAATTAGTGGTTGCGGAATTTCGGTCGAGTCAAGCTCACGTCAATTAATGGGCGTCGAAGTAATTGCTGTTTCTGCACCGACTACGACCAATGCTGTAACGCCACCAGAGTCGATTGCAGAAAAGAGAAACAGTGCTGTCATCGCATACTTCATTCGAGGTGAAGGTTTGTTAGGGCAGGCAGTTGTTGTCGACTCACAATATTCGGCAACAGATTTAATCAATTTTCTGATTGAAGGTCTAGCTTTAGACGACACCGCTAGTGGCTTGCGCTCGGGCCTGGCTCAACGTGCCGATCTGATTGACGAGGTTTTGGTTGAGAGCAACATTGTGCGTCTAAAACTAAGTTTGCAGTTCAACGAACTGCCAGGTATCGAGCAGATCTTGGTCCTTGGGCAAATCACTTTGACTTTGGTTACAAATCTTAAAATTTCTGGTGTTGAATTTTTTCAAAATGAAAGCGTTCTTGTTGTGCCCGATGCCAGAGGCCAGCCAATCTCAAGACCAACAACCAGAAGTGACTACGTCGAATTGTTGTTGAAGTCGTGATTCGCGAAGTTTCGGTGATCACGGCAGTGCGACCTGACTATGGTCAATTTTTGCCCGAGACTTGGCGGTCTCTTTCGAGCCAAGAGCTTCCGGCAAACTGGCGGCTCAGATGGTATGTGCAAGAAGACGGTGAGCCGTCGGAGATACGTTCATTTATTCAGTCGCTCGCACCCGAAGCTGTAGATTACGCGTCATCAGGCAGTCACGGCGGTGTAGCCGAAGCGAGAAATCTTGCACTTGCCCGCACAAGCGGCGACGTAGTGATGATTTTAGACGCCGATGATCGAATGACTGCTGGTGCGGTCGCGAGATCGTTGCAAGTTTTAGCGAGTGGCTATGAATGGTGTGGCTTTGCTGCAGTAGATGATCACGACGGAAGAATTTCAGTGCGTGACGGCCGATACTCGGTGCGTTTATACCCTGATGGTTCGCTGCCGACTGAGGCAATTGCTTTTGTGAAGGAGGATTGGGTAGGAGATTTTGCAAAGGGTGCTCTTAGATCGTGCTGGGAAGAGTTTGGGTTGTTTCCGTTTCATCCGACGACATTTGCAACTGCAACACAATTTGTCTGGGACGTAGGCGGATGGCCAGGACTGGCGCGCGACGAAGACACCGCTTTGATTCTTGCGATCTCTGATCGTCATCACGGTGTTGTTTCAGATGAGACAAATTTGATTTATCGACGTCACGCACTGCAAACCTCACGAAATATTGCCCCAAATTCAGAGCGAATCAAATTCATTCGGCGCCGAATTTGTAGTTATATTTGACGAGTTTGTAACGATTAAGTAACGATCACAACTTTTAGTTCGAAGTGCCGGCGCGGGCTCAATTCAAAATCTAAAGTGTTTAATAATCATCAATCAACGATTTAAATAAGGGGTTGCCATGAAACGAATTCTTTTAGTGTGTGCACTTATTGCATCAACTTTTGCACTGCAACTTGGTGGTGGCATTGCGTCGGCAAATACTCAAGTTACGCCAGCGGCTCAATCTGTGAGCGGGGTAGTTGGCACCGCAATCTCGGCCACTACCGCATACACAGTTACGGGCATAAGCGGCACCAAAGTTTTCGTGATCAGTCCGACTCTGCCGGCAGGTTTATCCATCAATACTTCGACTGGTGTTGTTTCTGGTACACCATCTGCTGCGAGTGTGGCCGCTAACTACACAGTGACAGTTTCGGACGGTTCGACATCGGCGACAGCGACAATAACAATCGCAGTTTCTGGCACTGCGACGCTTTCGCCTGGCACTCAGACCGTGACGGGTCGAGTTGGCGCCGCGATCACCGCGACGACAGCGTTCACCTCGACTGGTCTTGGCACACGTTATTTCTCGATTGCTCCCGCTCTGCCTGCAGGTTTGGTTTTTAGTTCGTCAACCGGCGTACTTTCGGGCACTGCAACTGCAGCAAAAGAAGCAACGACATATGTTGTGACGGCTGCAGATGGCACCAACTATGCGGTCGCAACAATGCGATTGACGATCTCGGCTGTGCCTGTAATGACGCCGGCGAGTCAGTCTGTTTCTGGTGTTGTCGGCACAGCAATTGCGACAACAAGTGTTTTTGTGGCGCCAACCCTGACAGATACATCGGGCACAAAAACTTTCACAGTGTCACCGGCGTTGCCAGCTGGCTTGACTCTAAATGCAGCCACGGGCACAGTTTCAGGAACACCTACTGCCGTGTCGCCGCAGACTACTTATGTAATCACGGGCACAGACGGCACCAACTCGTCTGCAAATTTTGCAACTTCGACGCTGACTATTGTTGTAGCTGCAACTGCTGCTGCTACGACAAATACAACTGTGCCGACGTCGACACAAGGTTGTCTCGCATCGACTGTTGCGGGTCGAATTTCAAACACGGTTGACGTCGCCAACTCGGCATTGCCATCAACCCAGTTTGCGTGTTCGATGCGTATCGCGATTCGACCAACGAGAGCCGTTGTTGTTGCGGTTGCTCATCAGGGCACGACCATAAACAAAACTGTTGCTAGTTACTCGGTCGTACTTAAGCGTCTCAACGGCGGTTCGATTGTGCGACCGTTGACGATGGGCACTACGCCAAGTGTGCTTCGTGCAAATTACAAGAGACTCATCGCTGGTACGTGGTCTGTCACGATTACTGCTTTTTCGGCAACCGGTGCGACCGTTGCAACTTACAATTCGGCGTCGTTCAGAGTCGGCTAGTTGGGCTGTTTAAACGCTTAGTCGCCGCAGCTGCCGATGACGGCTGTTGGGTATATACGAATTAGCTCAATCTGTGAGCGGGGCAGCAGGAAGTCGGGGTTATCCCCTTCGAAATCGCTGACGCATAGCCGACGTATATATATATATATATATATATATATGTATCAATTGCCGTTTGCATTGTTTGGGTCAATGCAGGTCGTTTGGCTGGCTTGTGGATTTCTGATACTTTGCTCTTAGAGGCCATCAGTCAATGACGGCAAAACTCACAAACTAGGGGGAAAAATGGATCAGCAAGAGATTGAAACTTCGGGGCTATCTCGTCGTCATTTTATTCAGGGCGTAAGTTCGGCGGCGCTTGCTGCGGGAATTTTCTCGTCGAGCGCGCTTAATGCGTGGGCGGCGTCAGTGCCTGGCAAAAAAGGCGGCACCTTAAAGATCGGTGTCGTGGGTGGCGCGAATGACTTGTTCGATGCCAACTACATCGTGGCTAAAGCCGACCAAGCACGGTTGATGTCGACATTTGAGACGCTGTTGACTTTCGACCAAAATTTTGTGCCAGTAACTAAAGACGGTTTGGCTGAGTCGGCAAAGCAGAACAGCCCAACCAAGGTGACCGTGAAGTTGCGCAAGGGCGTGAAGTTTCACGACGGCACACCGCTGACTGCAGACGATGTGATCGCAACATTCAAACGGTTGCTTGACCCAGCGCAAAAAACAACCGGAAAGCCGCTGCGAACTTTCTTAGACCCATCGGGTTTGGTGAAGCGCGACTCGTTGACCGTTGAGTTCAACCTCAAAGCGCCGAACGTCGACTTTCTTTCGGTCTTGGCGAACTATACGTATGCAATCGCCAAGGCGGGTTACGACGGCAAGACACAGATCGGCACGAGTGCATTTAGTCTCGTGAGTTACACACCAGGTCGAGAGAGCGTGCACAAGCGCTTCAACGGCTACTGGGATGCCAAGAACGTTTACCTCGACGAAGTTCGCATTATTGACTTCGCAGACAAGACGGCCCTCGTCAATGCGTTGATCGCCAAACAGATCGACGTGGCGATTGACGTTCCGTTCGAGCAATACAAGACACTCAAGGCGAAGAAGTACTTGAACGTGATCGAGAACTCGGCTGGTGCTTGGTTGGCATTCTGCATGCGCATCGACATCAAGCCGTTTGACGACAACAATGTGCGTCAAGCGATGCGATTGTTGGTTGATCGCAAGCAGATGTTGAACCGCGTGCTTTCGGGTCACGGCAAGATCGGCAACGACTTGTATGGCTACATCGACGCCAACTACAACGCCAACAGCTACCCACAACGCAAACAAGATATTCCTGCTGCGCTTGCTTTGTTGAAGAAGTCTGGCTATTCAAAAGCCAACCCGTTGCGAGTCGAGTTGACTGCACCAGATGACACCGGTGGTTTGGTGTTGATGATTCAGACACTTGCCGAGCAGGCCAAGAAGACTGACGGCGTCGTGATTATTGATGCCAAAGTCATCGACGGTGGCACCTATTGGAGTGCGAAGGGTCAGTACATGAACACTGGCTTCTACACGACATATTGGTCGGGCCGCACATATCTCGCGCAGGTTGCTGCGTCAATGGATATTTATCCTGAGACTAAGTTTCCACCTGCCGGCAGCAGTTTCAGAGCCGACTATTTGGCGGCATCGGGTACTGCAAATGCTAAGAAGCGCCGTGCCATTGTGGCGAAGATGCAAAAAGAAGAGTTTGACAAGGGCGGCTACATTATTCCGTTCTTCAACAACTTCGCCGATGCATATTCGAGCAAGGTCAAGGGCGTTGTCGCTCGTCCTTCACAGTTGAACATGGACTACTACGCCCACGGATTTAAATACATCTCGTTGGCATAGTTTCCATTCTTGGAATTCAAGAGAGTTGCCGTCCGCTGTGCGCGGGCGGCAATTCTTTTAAGTGGCGATTCTTTAATAGGGTGAGGTAAGTGAAAAAATCGATCTTTAAGTTCGTCGTCAAGCGTGTTGCGCTTGGACTATTGACCTTATTTATAGTTTCGATTCTGATTTTTGCGGTGACGCAAGCCTTGCCGGCTGACCCGGCCGAGGCGATACTCGGTCGCGAAGCAACACCCGAGGCGCTGGCTGCGTTGCGTGCCGACTTCGGGCTCGACAAGCCGATCGTCGTGCAATACACCGACTGGCTATTCGGTATTTTTCAAGGTGATCTCGGCACTTCTTATGCAACGTCGACGTCGGTCAGCGAATATATCGGCCCAAGAGTCGGCGCCTCGTTTTTCTTGTTGCTGATCGCCGCTGTTGGGTCGATTCCGTTATCAATAGTTATTGGAGCAAATGCGGCCTTGCGTCGCGACCGCAAATTTGACACGACTTCGTCGCTTGTCTCGTTGATCTTGGCGGCGATGCCCGAGTTCGTGGTTGGCACGATCTTGACGATTATTTTTTCGACGACGATCTGGCAGTTGCTGCCCGCGGTGACTTATTTAGAAGTTGGCGCACCACCGTGGAGCGACATGAAAGGTTTGATTTTGCCCGTGCTGACGTTGCTGATTGCAGTAACGCCATATGTCGCGCGAGTGATGCGCGCGGCGATGGTTGAAGTTCTTGAAAGTGATTATGTCGAGATGGCCCGACTAAAAGGAATGGACGAACGCACGGTGTTGTGGCGACATGCGATGCCAAATGCTGTTGGTCCTGCGTTTCAAGTGATTGCCTTGAACTTGGCATATTTGGCCGGCGGTGTGATTATCGTCGAGCGACTGTTTAACTTTCCGGGTATTGGAAGCGCGCTTGCCGACGCAGTGCGATCGCGAGATCTGCCGGTGATTCAGTTTCTGGCATTGACAATTGCTGCGGTGTATGTGTTGACGAACTTGCTTGCCGATATTGGCACGGTGCTTGTGACACCACGATTGCGAACGAGGTTGAAGTGAACACAGAAAGTTTTGTAGATGAGCGACCACCGAGTTTGGTTCGCCAGGCTTTCAAGTTGCGAAGAACACAAATTGGCGCAGTGTTGGCGTTGTTGCTTGTAAGCGTTGCACTAATTGGGCCTTTCTTGGCGCCGTTTGGTAGCACCGAATATGTAGAGCTGCCGAATACGTTGAACGTGCCGGGCACTGTTTTTGGCACCGACTATTTCGGTCAAGATGTGCTCTCGAGATTTTTATTTGGTGGTCGCACGATTTTAATTTTGGCGGTTTTGGCCACGAGCATCGGCATCACCCTCGGCACGTCTCTTGGTTTGACAGCAGCATATTTGCGTGGTCGCGCCGATGAAACGATTATGCGTGCCCTGGATGTTGTGTTGTCATTTCCGCAGGTGTTGCTTTCGCTCGTTGTGATTTCGATGTTCGGGCCGAGCAATGTGCTGATCATTCTGACGGTTGGTTTATCGACAACACCGCGTATCGCGCGAATAATTAGAGGTGCGGCAATCAGCGTCGTTGAGCGAGACTTTATTTCGGCAGCCGAAGCACTCGGAGAATCACGTCGACGTGTTGTGTTTGCCGAAGTATTACCCAATGTGACATCGTCGCTGTTGGTTGAGATGAACCTGCGTCTGACATATAGCGTCGGGTTGATCGCGTCGTTGGCGTTTTTGGGCTTCACACCAGAACCAAATGCAGCCAACTGGGGTTTGATGATTCAAGAGAACCGAGTTGCCCTTACCGAACAGCCGTGGGGTGTAATTTTGCCGACTGTCGCACTTGCCTTGATGACCATCGGAACGGGCTTGATCGGTGACGGATTCTCGCGCGTGTCTGCAGGTATCGACCGTGGAGGCAAAGGTGAGTAGCGCGAGCGGTTTGCGAATAATTGATCTGCGCTTGAATGTCGCGTCTACTGGCAACGACATTGTCGATGGCATCAACTTGACAATCGAGAAGGGTCGAGTGCTCGGTTTGGTCGGCGAGTCGGGTTCGGGAAAGACAA
>Ga0075473_10001305_pt1 | contig 10368 bp, 24 predicted proteins | sample DEB19_08_DNA_FD_76340 | JGI IMG/M metagenome (GOLD analysis project Ga0075473, IMG submission 76340) | Aqueous microbial communities from the Delaware River and Bay under freshwater to marine salinity gradient to study organic matter... | ecosystem: Environmental > Aquatic > Marine > Coastal ... | reverse complement strand
CGGGCCACGGCGACAACATCCGCGAGGCTATTGAAGCGATGCTCGCCCGCGAGTTCTTCGACACCAGCACGGTGGAGAAGGCGGCATGAGCGGACCGGCATTTCCGACCGGCAACCAACAAGAATGGGGGCCGGAGGGCGGCATGACGCTGCGCGACTATATCGCTGCGAAAGCATTGAGTGGGATGTTGGCAAGCGAAGGTGATGACGCCGGATATTACACCGACACAGCCCATGCTGCACAACGCGCTTACGACCTCGCCGATGCCATGCTCATGGTTCGGGCGAAAGGCGGTGAAGCATGACCCCTCTCGACAACGCAGCCGTGTGCCGCTCGCTGGCGGACATTGAGCGCGAAGAACAGCGCCAGACCATTCGCCTGCAACGCCGGTTTGCCCGCGACAATGCAGCGCAGATCGCAGCCGAATGGAACGCCCTGCCCGATTGGCAAAGCGAGGCAGAACACGCCCGGCAGCACCGTGAGGCAATGACGCCTGAATATCGGGCCGATCTCGACAGGGACTATCTGTGATGCGCGGCCTCAAGTTCGACCTTGTCAGCGCGGCATGGGGCGCAGGGACGCTCTACGCCCTCGCCTTCGCCTACCAGCTTTGGAGGGCCTTCGCATGAAAGCCGAATGGGCAATCATCACCGCACTGGCCCTGTTCACCGCCTACTGCATCTACCGCCAATGGCAGGAGATGACCGGCAGGACGAAGCGCCGCCTGGTGCGGAAGATCAAGGGACTTTTCGCATGAGCATCAAGATCGATATAGCCACCGACATACCGATCCCGGCTTCTGGCCCTGATATGGTCGGCAATGTTTACCCCGTGCGCGGCGGCTTTGGCGCTCGCAATGGCCACATGCACGTTATCATCGCCCACTATGACAAGGTGCAGGGCTGCTGCCGATACAGCGGATATTGCACCGTTACCGTAGATTGTGACGGGGAGATCGTCGGTGCGAACAGCTACGGCGTCCACTATTTCGACAGCAAAGTGCCGATGGCTCGTGTGGACGGGCTGGATGAAATCGCGCTCACCATGAGGTCGCTCTAATGGGTCCGATTCAATTCCCCTCGGGAAAAGAGATCGGATGCTTTCTGATCGCTGTTTTCCTTTCAGGCGCTCTGCTTGCCTCTCTCATTTGGTGGATATTCGCATGACTGAACAGACCAAAGCCGCGATTGAGCGGGCGTGTGAAATGCAAGGCTACCGGGCCGATTGGTATTTCAAGGGCGGCTATTACGACGAAGTGCAGATTGCACAGATCGAGACAGTCGCCCGCCACCTCGACCAAGTAAGCGAGACTGCGAAGGCGAACGAGGAAGTATTCGAAGCTAAGGCTGTGCCGACCTACATTGATGGGCCGCGCTGGAACAACAAAACCCTAATCCTGCGCGATCCCGAACCGGATGCAATCGAAATTGCTCTGGCCGAAGCCCTCAAAGGCAAAGAGTTCCAGAGCGAATACGGAAGGATAGCTTGGTCGAACGGGTTTCGAGAAGCCCTACGCCACGCAATCACCAAGACCGGGGAGGCCGGACAATGAGCGGGTATTACATGGTCCACTCTTGGTTTGCGTGGCGACCAGTCAAATTGACCCCCTATGCCAGCATGACCGGCGCGTTTTCAGGGGGGTGGACTTGGTTGAGGACCGTTTATCGCGCCCGGATGCCTTCGAGGGGGTGGTGGGAAAACGATTACTGGCAATTCTACCGCAAGGACACCAGCCATGGATAAGATCACCGTTACACAGGATGACGTCGAAGCCGCCAAGGACGAGGGCGCAACCTTCGTGCTGGAAGAATTGGCCGAAATGGTCGGCGTTTCTGACTGGTCCATTCAAGACGGGTCGGAAAGCTGGGAAGGCGATGTGTCGGCTACGGCGTATCATATTCTCGTGCAGGCCAAGGTCATTAACGACTGGGACAATTCAGTCGCCCGCCACCAGAACGATGCACAGATGGCAGCACCCGATGGGTTGGCGGAAAGCGTGAAGTTGCTGGACGATCTCATTGCTAACGTAGAGCAGGATATAGCCGACGATCTAGCGGATTCCGAAGCTACAGGCGAACGTCCCGATCTACACCATTACGAAGTCTCGCTCAACTTAGACGAAGCGAGGACCATCCTCTCTGCCCTCTCCGCCCTCACGGTAGAGCCTGCAAGCAATGCCATGCGTGATGCGCTGATAAGGTGTGGTCGTGCTGTTGGCGCGCATCTGGACGACGAGGTCAGCGACGAATTCCTGCTGCTGGTTCCGCAAGAGGTTGAGGCAAAGATCGCAGCACTCGCAGGCCAAGGGACCACGCTGGATAGGCAGACTGTCGAGCGGGTGCTTGAGCCTGACGACTTGCTGCCATCGTATTGCCGCCTGCTCGACGCGATGCAAGGTGATGATCCTGACGCCGTCGATAGTGCCTTCCATGCCAGCATCGAAGCCGTCAGCAAGTTCGGACTGCTCCGCGCATCCATGGACCCTAACCGTGTGCGGTAAGTGCCCCCGCCCCGGCTGGCCGCTGCGAGATGCAAGCGGACGCCCATTCCATGAACGCCATTCCGACCGGACGGTGAACCCCTCTCCGGCGCGCATCCGGTCCCTGCGCGCCACTACAGGAGGGAAGTAACATGAACGCTGTAGTTCCACATAACGGCCAGGAGTTCCGCCAGTCCACCGATGCGGCGGGGCTTTGCGGGGCCATCGTCAAGCAGACTGCCAGCAACATTCAGGGGCGGCGCTATGTCTCCGTTGAAGGCTGGCAGGCAATCGCAATCGCCCACGGCTGCGCGGCAGGCTCCCGCGACGTTGAGAAGGTCGAAGGCGGTGTCCGCGCCATCGGTGAGGTTCGCCGCATGGAGGATGGGCAAGTCATTGCCACGGCTGAAGGCTTTGTCGGTGAAGATGAGCCGACTTGGTATGGCGGCAAGAACAAGTGGGGCAAGGAAGAGCCCAAGCGCCCCGACTATGCGATCCGTGCGATGGCACAGACCCGCGCCATTAGCCGCGCCTGCCGATCAGCGTTCGCCCATGTCGTCGTTATGATCGACGTAGGGCTTTCGACCACGCCTGCCGAGGAAGTGCCGGATGACGGCTTTGAAGGTCCGCCCATGAAACGGGTGGAAGAGGCTGCTGGGGGACAGAGCCAAAGGAGCGAGGTTAGCCCCCAGCAGCCCACTGATAGCGAACCCAAGAAGCGGGTCAACTGGGGCGGGCGTTATCCCACAAAGACCGCGTTGAAGAAAGCGATGCATCAGCATCACGCGGAACTCAAGCGGTTGGGCAATGAGGGCACATTCGACGATTTGGAGGTTCATCTGAACAGCCCGGAATACGTCGATTACGTCAAGACCGCGCTGGAGCATCACCCGCTGTGGCTTGATGGCCAGATCCCTGAAGAACTGAAGGAAAATCTGCCGCCAGAGTTTGAGCAGACCTTTGTCCTTGAACAGAAGGCCCGCGACATGATCGCAATTCGCGGCAATCAGCCCGCATATGCAGAGGAAGCAGAATAATGGAACGTCTCGACGCACTGACCGTCCGCGAAAGCAACGGCAAAAGCTACTTCACCAAAATCGGTGTCGCCTTCCCCAACAAGGATGGCAAGGGCTTCACGGTCCTGCTGGACGCCATGCCCGCGCCCACTGAGGGGCAGTTCAAGGTGATGCTGCGCCAGCCCCTTCCTCGCGAGCAATCGGCTCAGAACGACCGACAGGACGCAGGACAGCGTTCGGGCGGTTGGGATGACGATGGCGACCGGATCCCGTTCTGATGACTGAAGAGTGGCGCGCCGTCCCCGGCTACGGCGGAAACTTTGAGGCATCCAGCCTTGGGCGCGTCCGCTCTAAAACGCGGATCGTCAAGAAGCGTCATCGGACAGGCAAGATCATGGAGCAGGTTTATCAGCAAAAGATTCTGACGCCTTACGTAGACCGAGACGGCTACAGGAAGGTGCACATAGGTTGGGGAGGCAAAAGGGCTAGCGTCGGCGTTCACGCTCTAGTGTGCGCTGCGTGGTTTGGCGAGAAACCAAAGGGCCTTGTGTGCTGCCATGCGGACGGAGATCCCGCCAACAACCTGCCAGGCAATCTTCGCTGGGACACCCAAGCTAGTAACAATGCCGACCGGCTAAGGCACGGTACTTACAAGCGCGGCACTGAACATCCGATGTCGAAGCATCCCACCGAGTTGGTGCGGTCAATCGTTTATGGTGAGATCGGCCGGAAGGAGGCGCTCGACGCCGGTGTATCAGCCACCCAGTTTTATCGCCTGAAGGGTCGGAGCGCGGCTTGGTTTGAACGCACATACGGCGAGACGGCGTAATGGGATATTCGCCGGATCATCGAAGAATGCGTCCTAAGGTTGGGGCAAAGCCGAGCGCCGAAGAGCGCCGCCACATGGAGCGTGTTTCGCAGATGCCCTGCGTCGCCTGTGGTGCATGGCCCGTGCAGATCCATCATGTCACGGCGAAAATAGAAGGGGGCAGGGTTGCGCGCAGTCATAAACGCATCGTGAGCCTGTGCCCGCGTCACCATCAGATCCAGCACGGCCCGCTCGAAAGCGTTGAGGCGCTGTCTCACCGGGGTTTCTGGATTCACTACGGGATCGACCTGCTGGCGAAGGCAGACGACCTTTGGGCTGAGAGTATCGGACTATGAAAGCACGAGCCCTCTTCCGCCGAGCCGCCCTGTCATTCGTTCCGGTCAACCGCGAAGCGCGGGAATTGTTGGCTGCGATCCGTGAAGGGGCATCGGTCTTTATCGAGGTATGGTCGCCTCGCAACATGGCGCAGCACCGTAAATACTTCGCAGTCCTGCGGAACGTGGTGGAGGCAACTGGCAAGTGGACCAGCCAAGAGCATTTGCGCCGGGACATTCTGCTGAGCCTGCACCGCTATGACGAGCATGTGAGCGAACTAACCGGCGAGGTCATCAAGGTGCCGCACAGCATGGCGGTGGCTTCGATGCCGAAGGATGAATTTGAACGGCTCTATGCCGACACGATTGCGCTTCTGACTGACGCGCTTGGGGCAGACCCTGAGATGCTGACGCAAGAAGCCGCCTGACAACATGGTGCGGCGTTCCGGTGGAAACGCTGCGGAACGAGGTAGGAGAATAAGCATGTCCAACTGCCTTCTTGGCGAAGATTGCGGAAACCTTGCACGGATCGAGGCTCTGGAAGGGGCTTTGCGGAACTGCATCGCCGAACTCGAAAGCATGGCGCACAGCGAGTTTGATGGCGTCTGGTCTGATGAGGACTTTGACGAACTGACAGGCCGATTTCAGGCCATCCTCTCCAATAAGGGAGATAGTGATGCTGAGTAGGATAAAGGCAGCTTTCGCTCACCGCATGGAGGTTAGCACGCTGGGATATTCCGGCATGCTGGTCATCCTGCTGGCAAGTGTTGCGCAGGACTTCATGAACTTCCGCGACGACCGTCAATTTCACGACTGCATAGATGCAAAATCTGAGGTCTGCGAACTACGCGGGCGCACGTGGTCGATGGATTACCGGGCTAACGGTTACAGCATGGTATCGACCAAGGGGAGCCTCCATGACTGAACAGACACAAGGGCTGGCGGATGAACTTGAGGAAGCCATTGAGGTCCACGAAGGTCACTGCGTTTCGTATGTGGATCTGCCCAGTGATCTAGGCCGCCGCATCCTCGTAGCACTACGCCAGCATGATCGGATGCGGGATGCATTGGACGATTGCAGGGTCATCATCCAATATCACTGCAAGCCAGAGAAGTGCGTCAGGAAGGGCGACCGCGTGATTAGCGCCTTGGCCGCTTATGACAATGCACTCGCAGCACTCAATCAGGAGCAGCCCCATGATTGACCAGAAAAAATCAAGCCTCGGCAGCCTGACGGACGAAGATAAGGTCCTTGTCCAGATCGACATATGGCGGGCCTTGGAAGAGGCCGGATACAGGCCAAGCCGTGATGCTGTGGTCAAGATACGCCGGGCTGTTTTTGCGGCTCTGAAGGCTCGGGGGATCGAATAGGATGACAGCCCCGGCACGTTTCACGCAGGGCGATCTAAAGCGGGCTGCTGCCGGGGTTCTGGCCGCTGGCCTGCATATCGCAAAGATTCAGATAGACCGCGACGGCAATATTTCGATTATACCATCCGTGGCCAAGGCGGCTGCGGAGAACGATGACGAATGGGCAGACCTCGAATGAACACGGTGCTTCCCAAGTATGCCGGATCTTTCAAGGATCGGCATGGGAAGGTGCGCGTTCGCCTGCGCCGCACTGGATGGGAAACCGTCTATGTGCAAGCCGACCCCGGCACGCCTGAGTTTACGCAAGAATACCGCCAGTGGGAGAAGCACGGCAAGGTTAAGCCTGGATCCGGGCGGATAGTCCCCAACACCTTTGATGACCTGATCGTGCGCTTCTACAAGAGCGGCGACTGGTCGAACCTCAAGACGACGACGCAGGAAACCTATCGCGGCGAATTGGAACGTTTCCGCGCCAAATACGGTGCGCGCAAAGTCCGCACCATGAAAGCGAAGCACGTTGCCAATCTGATCGCCAGCATGAAGGAAACCCCGTCAGCTGCTAATAACCTGCTGAAGCGGTTACGGCAGCTTTTCGACTTCGCCATCCTTCAGGGGATGCGGGGAGATAATCCAGCCAAGCCGGTGAAGCCCCTCAAGACCAAGGAGGGAGGCTTCAAGACGTGGCAGGAAGCACAAATAGAGCAGTTTGAGGCGGCATATCCGCTAGGGACTATGCCGCGCCTCGCGTTCGATCTGGCGCTCTACACGGCGCAGAGAAAGTCTGACGTTCGGGTAATGGGGCCACAGCATATCGAAGGCGGCAAGATCCGCGTGAAGCAGCTCAAGACCGGCAAAACCCTGCTTATCCCGATCCATGCCAATTTGGCGAAGAGCATCGCTGCGACCGAGATAGGGCACCTTGCCTTCATCGTGAGCCAGAAAGGTGCGCCCTACACCTATGACAGCTTCGGCATGTGGTTCGGCAGGATGTGTCGCGCAGCGGGCCTGAGCGGGTATTCAATGCACGGACTGCGCAAAGCCGCATCGCGCCGCATGGCAGAACTTGGCCTATCCAATCAGCTTATCAAATCCATCACCGGACATAGCAGTGATAGCGAAGTGAGCCGCTACACCCGCGAAGCCGATCAGGAGCGCATGGCAGAGATGGCCGCGCATCTTTTGGCTATGGGTAAAAATCCTGTTTTGGCTAACGACACGCAGGCCATTGAAAATGACGGATAAAATACTGTTGTGGTGCGCCCGACAGGGGTGTAACATCCTTTCAGAGTCAATAACTTGCGCTGGCGAACCTGCTAGAAAACAGCAACGCGTTTCCGCCAATCCCGCAATTTTTTGGCTAACCAAAACGGCCCGATGGGATGTTGCTGCATCCGCACCGGGCCTGACATGCGAGCGATAGGAGCGCCCGATGCCTGACCGCCAGAAGTACATCTATTTCATTCAAGCTGGCAATGGAGGCCCGATCAAGATCGGTACTGCCTACGATGTGCAGCAGAGGCGAGACACCCTCCAGACCGGCAACCCCAACGAATTGCGCATCCTGTGCGCGTTCCCCGGTAGTGAAGCTGGGGAGCGAAAATTCCATAAGCATTTCGAAGAAGAAAGGCTGTCTGGCGAGTGGTTCAAACCGACCGGCAGGGTTATGCAAGTTGTTCGGTCGCAGATCGCACTGGCCCTAAGCGGCGACAAGTGCTGCCCCGATTGCGGCAAGGCTGCGACCCCTTTGCAGATCATCATGGACGATCTTATCCGCATTCAGCAGAGCCAAGGCGCATGACCCCCATCCTTGCCGAGATTGCCCGCCTGAAAGGGGAAGTGTGATGCGCTCGATACTCGATACGAAGATAGACGAAGCAACCGGGCCAGTGGTGCTTATGGTAGCCCCTGAAGGGCTAGACGACATTCGGGCGAACACTGACCCTGCGGACTGGTCAAACGACCTGACGCGCTACCGTGGCGTGCCTGTCGAGATCCACGACGAATGGTCTTGGGGCTGGATGATCCGCCCCTCCCGCCTCTCAAGCATAAAGGAACCTGACCAATGAGCGTGGAAGAATTAGCTGCTGGTCTGACAAAGGCGCAGCGGGAGGCGATCCTTTTGGCGATGCCGTGCGAGTACGCGGGCACCTATGTCGGCAATTGTGGGGCCGAAACGATGTCTCGCTTGAGCAAGGCGGGTCTGTTCAAAGAGAAGCCTGAAGATGGCGGCGGAACATGGGGCGTTGTAGCCAGGCTCAATGATACCGGCCTCGCTGTGCGGACGTACCTTATGGAACAGGACGACGCTCTACCCGCACCCCCTCTATCGCAGGAGTGAATGACGCGGGCCGGGGCGCTCACCGGCTTTCGTGAAGGGCGTTGTAGCGGGCCGCCCCTCGCTGGTGCCGAAAGGGCGACACCCCGCGTCCCCATTTTCATACCCCATTTCGCTTGCGAACAAAAGGTGATTCTGGCATATTCTGTGGGCTGCGGCGGCACGATGTGCGGGCGGTGACGAGGATTAGAAGCTTCGATGCGCGGGACCGATCACCCTTAAGCGCGAGACAGGGGCCTCCTACGCCGCAGCTACCTCACATTGCTCTGCGCCATCTCAGGCAACACAGGGCTAATCCGTGCCCCTCTTGAATGACAGAACCCGCAACGCAGCTTAGGCTCCAGCCTGTCCACCTGATACGGCAGCTTGCGGGCATGCAGGCGCATCAGCAGTTCGGTTGCAGACCAGTCCACCTTGCGCCCGCACTTGCACGATACCCTCACCTTGTACCCGTGTCGGGCAAAGTCGTTTATCGAATCAAGCTTGATGCGGCCCATGCCTGATAATGGAACGGATGGGGAACGGTTACAAGACCTGCGTGCCGTTGACCCATAGCTGCGAACCCTCTGCGGCGTTCTCGACACTGAACAGCTTTTGGTCTTCCGGTGCAAACAGCGTATTGATGACGACCTTTCTGGGGCCGCTCTCGAAAGCCACGATAGGCTTTGTGGGCGCGTCTGGTGCTTCGAGCCTGTCGATCACGATGGCTTCTGTAGATCCACCGGGCTTGGCGATGATATGGGCAAAGCGCGGCGAACGCGAGATGATGCGTCCATGCTTGTCGGAGGCATCCCATAGTTTCAGGCTTTGGCGGGCGCTCTCGATGTCCACCTGATTGATGCGACAGTTCTCGCCCTTGCAGTCGATCCCGGCATCCGAGACGTTCTTGATGACGCCATGCTCGATCAGGCCGAGGTCGTGCCCGCGTTCGACGCTGATGCCATCTGCGTTTGCGTAATTGCTTCCCGCCGCCATTATGACATTGCGGAAGTCGAACCGGCTGACTTCCCAATCGGTGCAGGTGTCGCCGTCCTTGCCCCACAGACATATCGCCGCAAAGGCATCGTTGGCGTTAGTGATTTCGCGTTCGCCACGGAATGTCAGGTTGTGGGCGCGCAGTTTACCGATGGTGTCAGTGGCGCGCAGAAAGCCAATTCCATAGCTGGAAACGCTCGCCTCAATGCTCATGATGCGGTTGAGGTAGATCGACGGTGCGCCGCGCATCACGATCAGCGGGCCGAAGCGCTCTAGGAATACATCCTCACAGCTTACATCAGCCAGGGGATTGGCGCCGCTGTCATTGCCCTTCCACCCGATCCAGTTGTCCGACCACCATGCGTCCTTCATGGCGATGGACTGACCGGCCTTGCGATTGATCCCGCCTGCACCCACAGAAGCTTCTTCCTGCGTGATGATCGGTTCTTCCGGCTCCAGAATGGCCCCGTATTGCACAGGTTCGGCAGGAACGGTCGGCTCGGGATCCTCGGGGACAGGCTCCGATACGTCAGCTTCCGGTATATCCAGAGCATCGCAAATGGCCGCGCCAAGTGCGGTGACTGCCGTCATGATGGCTTCGCGTCGTGTGGTCATAGCGAGAAACTCTCTGATGGATGGGCTGCGAGGAAGTCGGCCACCGCTTTCTGCTCGAACGCGGGAAGATGGCGCTGCAGCAGGCGCTCGCCGTGCATGATGAGGCCAATCTTGCCATTGAGCGCGTCGGACCCGTCGCGGCTGCCGATGGTGAAATTGTAATTGTCGCCGCTATTCGGGGTGCCGCCCAGCGTGGCACGGGCGACTTCGACCCCGTTCTTGCGAAGGATCAGCGTCTTGTCGCGGTTCAGGTGAAGCGTCACTAGCGTCCAGTCCGTGGTCATATTGACGGTATCGGCCACGGCTGTAGTGCTAGTGCTTGCGCCGTAACGCCAAAAGCAATCCAGCTTGCCGTTGACCGTCCGCATCTGGAACTGGCGGTTGAGATTGCTGCCGGTCGCATCGCGCCCGATAATCGTCTGGTTGGTGCTGGT
>Ga0075473_10001302_pt1 | contig 10377 bp, 9 predicted proteins | sample DEB19_08_DNA_FD_76340 | JGI IMG/M metagenome (GOLD analysis project Ga0075473, IMG submission 76340) | Aqueous microbial communities from the Delaware River and Bay under freshwater to marine salinity gradient to study organic matter... | ecosystem: Environmental > Aquatic > Marine > Coastal ... | reverse complement strand
ATCTTTAAAAAACTAATTGAAGATAAATTTTTTAATCGAGTTTACTGGAATAAATCCTGTCATATAAACGAGAATAAAGTTGAAGAGGACATAAAAAAAATTTTAAATAATAACAATATTTTTTTCAAAGAATTCGACGCTAATTTACTTAACCCTATTCAAAAAATTAAGAAAGATGATGGAACACCGTTTAAAGTATTCACTCATTATTGGAAAAAAGCTGAGCAAATCTATTTAAAGGATAATTACGAAGATAATTATAAACATAATTATAAAATACTTAAAAATTCATATCAAAATTTATCAAAAGACAAAAATATTCTAGCCATATATCCCAAAAAAAATTGGCACAAAAAATTTGAAAAATATTGGGTACCCAGTGAAGAAAATGCGGAAAAAATATTAAACAATTTTATTAAAAATAGTATTGAAAAATATGCAGTTAATAGAGATATACCTTCAGTTAATGGTACATCAAAATTGTCTCCCTACTTAAAATTTGGACAAATTTCAGTACACCATATAATGCGAAAACTACTAGAAATTAAAAATAAGAAAATTGGATACAGAAAATATATTAATGAAATAGGTTGGCGTGAATTTAGTCACTCACTTCTTTATAATTTTCCTGAAATGGAAAAATGTAACCTTAGAAAAGAATTTAACAACTTTAAATGGAATAAAGATGAAAAACTATTTTCAAAATGGAAAAAAGGACTTACAGGCTACCCTATTGTAGATGCAGGTATGCGCGAGCTTTATGAAACTGGATGGATGCACAATAGAGTAAGAATGATAACAGCATCATTTTTAGTAAAACATTTAAGAATTCATTGGTTGGAAGGGGAAAAATATTTTAGGAATACCTTACTCGATTTTAACACAGCAAATAATGTTTCTGGTTGGCAATGGGTTGCGGGCACTGGTGCAGATGCAGCTCCTTATTTTAGAATCTTTAATCCTATTCTGCAGGGAGAAAAATTTGATAAAAAAGGAGAATACGTAAAAAAATGGTGCCCGGAATTAAAAAATATACCAGATGATTATTTGCATAAGCCATGGGAAATGCCTGATGCATTACAAAAAGAAAAAAATATTATCATTGGAAAGACATACCCATTTCCAATTGTAGATCACCAACAAGCAAGAAATTCAGCTTTAAAAGCTTTTCAAGATCTAAAAAAGTGAAAAAAAAAGTTGCCATCATAGGAAGTGGAATATCAGGGTTAACTGCTGCACTAGAATTACAAAATAAATATGAAGTACACGTTTATGAAAAAAATTCATATCTTGGTGGACATACTCATACTCATGAAATTTTCGAAGGAAAAAAAAAATTTTTAATTGATAGTGGTTTCATTGTTTTTAATGACAAAACTTATCCGAATTTTATTGAAATGATTAAAAAATTAAAAGTAAATGAACAAAATACAAATATGAGTTTTTCAGTAAACTATCCCGCTGAAGATTTTGAATGGTCAGGAAAAGATATTAATAGTCTAATTTTTAAAAATAAGAATTTTTTTTCAATTAAATTTTATAAAATAATAATAGGAATTATAAAATTTAATATATTAGCAAAAATGAACAACCAACTATTTAATGAATTGACAATAGATAAATTTCTTAAGAGGTATAATTTTAGTAGTGAATTTATAAAATATTATTTATATCCAATGTGCTCGTCTATATGGTCTAATCCCATTAACAAAATAAAGCAGTACAAAACACATTTTTTAATAAAATTTTTTATTAATCACGGCTTAGTAAATATTTTTTTTCGGCCTCAATGGAAGGTAATAAAAAATGGGAGCAGTCAATACGTAAAGAGAATTATAAATAATTTTAAAATTAAATTTTTTTTAAATCATAATGTAAATTCAATAATAATTAATAAAAATAAGATCTTTATAAAAAGTAATCAAAAAACGTTAAATTATGATTTTATAATTTTCTCTAATCATACTGATGAAATTAAAAAAATCCTGCCAAAAAGCTATAAAAAACAAAAAAAAATTTTATCTTTGGTCGACTATCAACAAAACGAAGCCTGTATTCATACGGATAATAGCCTAATGCCAAAAAATAAATTTAATTGGTCAAGTTGGAATTTTATTAATTCAAATGACAATATTCCTAGACTTACCTATTGGATGAACTATTTGCAAAACTTAAAAAGTAAAAAAGATTATTTTGTCTCAATTAACTCAAGTAAATTAATAAATCAAAATAAAATAATTAAAAAAATTAAATATAGTCATCCAGTTTTTAAATATAATAAACAATTTATTTTAAAAAAATTACAAGAAATACAGGGAGTAAATAATATTTTTTATTGTGGAGCTTGGTGCGGCTACGGTTTTCATGAAGACGGAGTTGTATCGGCAAAAAATGTTGCAAAATATTTAATGTAATGGACAGCACTCTTCATCCTGGTAGAGTTTTTCATCAAAGAATAAATCCGATAAATTATAATTTTAACTACAAAACCCTTTCTATATTAATTAACTTAGATGAATTAGAGATTATCAATAAATTAACTTTTTTTTCAGTTAATTCACCAAATCTCTTCAGCTTTCATTTTAAAGATCATGGAAAGAGAATTGCAAGTAGTAATCCAAAAAATTTTATTGAAGAGAAAATTTCTAGAAAATTTAGAGATAAAAAGAAATATTCGATTTATTTATACTGCACACCAACATTCCTTGGCTATGTGTTTAATCCCATATCCGTTTACTTATGTAAAAATTCAAAAAATGAAATTAAATATATTTGTTATGAAGTAAAAAATACTCATCATGAGCAACATTGTTATTTTCTAAAAATAAAAAAAAATTATAATAATCAAATCTACTCAGAACTTAATAAAAAATTTTATGTATCTCCATTTCTACAAATGCAGCTAAAATATAAATTTTATTTAACCAATAATAAAAATAATTTTTCACTTAGTGTTAACGCTTATAAGAAAAATCAATTGATTCTAAAAACTGGAATAAGTTCAAAATCAAAACCGTTATCAAATCTATCATTAATTTATGAACTTATAAAAAATTTGTTTTTTTCACAAAAAATTATGATTTTAATACATTATCAAGCAATAAAAATATTTAAAAAACAAAAAGCTTTTTTTTCTAAACCTGAAAAAAAACGTGATACAATATCTTTTTATGGATAGTTTATTAAAAAAATATTTAAATTTTAAGTTTCAACAAATTAAATGGGGAGAAATTAAAGTAAATTTTAAAAACTCTTATGAAAAAGTTTTTAAAGCAGATCAAGGAGATTTGACATCCAATATTGTGATCAAAGATAATACTTTTTTTACTGATATATTTTTAAAAGGCGAACTTGGATTTGCTGAATCATATATTAGCGACAAGTGGGAAACTTCTAACTTAACAAATCTTTTAAAAATATTACTTAAAAATCAACAAATAAAAAAAAAGAATTGGGCGGACAATTATTTATCTTTACTGATTGAAAAGTTTAAATTTTTTTTAAAATCTAACTCCATAAACCAAGCAAAGAAAAATATTTATTACCATTACGATCTAGGTAATAAATTTTACTCATTTTGGTTGGACAAATCTATGACCTATTCCTCAGGAATTTTTAACAATGAGAATGACGATCTTTTTACATCTCAAATTAATAAGTACGATAATATAATAAAAAATTTAAATATTCAAACTTCTGATACTGTTTTAGAAGTTGGTTCAGGCTGGGGTGGCTTTATAGAAAGAAATTCTCAAACTGTTAATTCTAACATCGAAGGACTGACGATAAGTCAACAGCAATATAACTACATTGAAAATTTAATTAATCAAAAAAAATTAAGTGACAGTTCTAAAATTTTTCTTAAGGATTATCGAAAACTTAATTTAAACAATACTTACGACAAAATAGTTTCAATTGAAATGTTTGAAGCAGTTGGAAAAAAGTATTGGGAAATATATTTTAAAATACTAAATAATGCTCTAAAAAAAAATGGCAAAGCATGTTTTCAGGTTATAACTATTGATGACAAAGAATATGAAAATTACATAAATCAAGTTGATTTTATTCAAAAATATATTTTTCCAGGCGGTGTTCTACCATCAAAAAAAATTTTATATAAACTTTTCAAAGATAATAATTTTGACTTATACGAAGAAAAATCATTTGGTCACGATTATGCAAAAACATTAAAGCTATGGAAAGAAAGCTTTAATAGCTCTTGGGATAAAATTTCAAAACTAAATTTTGATAATAAATTTAAAAATTTATGGAATTACTACCTAAGTTATTGTGAAACTGGTTTTGCAACTGGACATACTAATGTTAGTCAGTTTTTTGTAAAAAAAGTTGCGTAAATTAATTTAAATTCTTTAATTTATACTCCCAGTCTCCTTTAAGTGTAAATTTCATATCAACCCATTTAAGATCTTTTTCAGTATAACCAATATTTATATCAAGATTATCACCTTTTATATTATAAAAATTTACTACTTCATTTTTTTCATTAATTTTTTTTGTTTCTTTTTTTAAAAAAATTATTTGTGTTTTTAAATTTCTACAACCCTGCCCTAAAACGTAATTATTGTTTAACAAAGAATCATGATTCCACCATAGTGCAGGATAAAATTTATCAGTTAATTCATAAACGTATTTTTTATTTTCTGTCATTCCATCAAATGAATACTTTCCATCTGAAATTTTTTTAATATTACAATAATCATTATCGCTACCATCTTGCGTTTTTGATTTAAATTCTATTAACTCTTCACCTTTATAAGTCTCAACTCCATAAGATTTATAAGTATGGACCTTTATTCCAAGGATTTTAACTTCAATTAATATATCTGTTATTACCTCTTTTGTATTATCACTTTTTTTTTTTACATTTACTTTATGAAATCCAACAAGATCATTATTTCTATAAATATCAAATTCAACTCGCTGTAAATTTTTGTAATGCTGAACATGGGAATAAGCAATTGTAGGAAATAAGATGAAACTAATAAAAAAAATTAAGTAACGAAACATTAAATCTATCGAAGAATTTGGCTTAAAAAAAGTTTTGTTCTATCACTTTGAGGTTTTTCAAAAAAATCTTTGGTTTTTTGCATTTCAATAATCTTTCCTTCGTCCATGAAAATTACTCTGTCAGCAACTGTTTTTGCAAAACCCATTTCATGAGATACTACAACCATTGTCATACCAGCCTTTGCAAGATCAATCATAATTTCAAGTACTTCTTTTATCATTTCAGCATCTAGCGCTGAAGTTGGCTCATCGAATAACATGATTTTTGGTTCCATGCATAAAGCTCTAGCTATTGCCGCTCTTTGTTGTTGACCCCCTGATAACTGTCCTGGATATTTTTTTGCTTGTTCAGAAATTTTAACTTTTGTTAAATATTCCATTGCAATTTCATCTGCTCTTTTTTTAGGTATTTTTTTTACCCATGCTGGAGCTAAGGCGCAATTATCTAAAATAGTTAAATGAGGAAATAAATTAAATTGTTGAAAAACCATACCCACTTCACCTCTTATTTTTTCAACATTTTTTAAAGTTTTATCTAGCTCATTACCTTGAACAATAATATTTCCATCCTGATGTTGTTCGAGACCATTAATGCATCTTATCAATGTAGATTTTCCTGATCCAGATGGGCCGCAAATAATTATTTTTTCACTCTTATTTACGTGAAGATTTATGTCTTTAAGAACATGAAATTTACCATACCACTTATTTACATTTTTAAATTCAATTACTTTTTCACTCATTAGTGTTTTTCCGTACTATATTTTTTTTCTAAACTTTGAGTGTATCTACTTAATAAATAAGAAAAAACCCAGAAAATAATTCCAACAAATACATAACCCTCCACTGCAAAACCTAACCAATAAGAATTCGATTTAGCTAAGTTTACCATGCCTAATAGCTCCAGCAGACCCACTAAAATAATTAAAGGGGTGTCTTTAAATAAAGCAATAAATGTATTGGTAATACCTGGAATTACAGTTTTTATTGCTTGAGGTAGAATAATTAAAAAATTCATCTTCCAATAACCCATGCCTAATGATTTTGCAGCTTCATATTGACCTTTAGGTAATGATTGCAATCCACCTCTAACAACTTCAGCAATGTAAGCTGATTCAAAAATACTTATTCCAATAGCTACTCTTAATAATTTATCTACATTAGCATTTGCAGGTATAAATAAAGGAAACATAATTGCTGCAGCAAAAATAACGGTAATTAAGGGAATTCCTCTCCAAAATTCAATAAAAGCAATACAAAAATATCTGAAAACTGGGAGTTCAGATCGTCTTCCTAAAGCAAGTAATACGCCAAGAGGAAATGCAAAAATTATACCAAAAAAAGTAAGCATAAATGTCAAAGCGAGTCCACCCCACACTCTTGTCTCTACTTGATCAAGTCCAAAACCGCCCCTTATTAAAATAAAACCTATAAACGGAAAAATAAAAATTATAAAAAATAAAATATACATTTTAAATTTATCTTTAACAAAAAAAGCAGTAGCAACACTAAAAATTAAAATTAAAAAAGTTAGATTAACCCTCCATAAATCTTTTTCGGGATAAAAACCGTAAATAAGCTTATCAAACCAAACTTTAATAAAAACCCAACAAGCTCCGCCAGACTTACAATCAGATTTAGTATTGCCTATGAAGGTTGCTTTAAAAAAAGCCCAATCAAGAAAAGTAGGAATAGTTGAAAAAAGAACATATAAAATAAAAATAGTTATTAATGAATAGTACCAGTTTGAAAATAAATTTTTTTTTAACCAAATTTTTATATTTTCCATTTTTTTTTATCTTTCAACCAAAGCTATTTTTTTATTATACCAATTTAAAATAATAGAAATTATCAAGCTAATAGTTAGATAAGTCATCATGACTATAAAAATTATTTCAATTGCTTTACCTGTTTGAGATAAAGCTGTACCCGCAAAAACACCAGTAAGATCCGGATACCCAATAGCAGCGGCTAATGAAGAATTTTTTGTTAAATTTAAATACTGATTTGTGGTTGGTGGAATAATAACTCTTAAAGCTTGTGGTATAACAATTAGTTTTAAAGTTTGTGAATTATTAAAGCCTAAAGATTTTGATGCCTCCTTTTGACCTTTGCTAATAGCTAATATTCCAGCTCTAACATTTTCTGCTATAAATGCGGATGTATATAATGATAAGGAAAATAATAGAGCTAAAAATTCAGGAACTAGTTTAACTCCACCTAAATAATTGAATATTCCAAAATTTTTAACTAATTTAGGATATTCAATTGTAATTTTAACATCTCCTAATAAAGCAAATATTATTGGAAAAATAATAACTAAAAGTAAAAAAATTTTAAATACTGGTATTACTTTAGCGCTTTCATAAAAAACTTTTGTAGCATAGTATCTTAAAAAAAAAATCACAGCTATTGCTAATACAAAACCGTAAAAAATAAAAACAAAGTTACTAAAAATAAATTTTGGGATATAAAAACCTTGAAGATTAATTATTAAAAAATTTAAAATAATCACACTTTTTTCAGTACTTGGTAGAGATCTAATAACCACGAAATACCAAAAAAAAATCTGAAGAATAAGCGGCAAATTTCTAAATAACTCAACGTAAATTAAGGACAATTTATTTAACATCCAATTTGTTGATAATCTGGATATGCCCACAATAAAGCCTAAAATGGTTGCAAAAATTATTCCAAAAAACGCTACTAATAATGTGTTTAATAACCCAACTAAATAAGATTTTGCATAGCTAGAAGATCCATCATAATTAATCAAACTAAATTGAATATCAAAACCTGCGTTATTGTTTAAAAAATCAAAACCAAAATTTAAATTTCTTGAGTCTAGATTTATTTCAGTATTTTTTGAAAAAAAATAAATAATATAAACAATTAATAAAATTAAAAAAACTTGGGGTAATAAATTTAGCGGCTGTAAATTTTTTTTTAAAGTTGTTTTAAACTGGGACGTTAAAAACATGTTGATGAGTTTAAAGGGCCGAATAAATCGGCCCTTTAATAAATAATTTTAAAAAAATTATCTTACAGGAGGAGCGTATAAGATTCCACCTTTTCTCCAAGAAGCGTTCAAGCCTCTAGCTAAACCCACAGGAGTTTTTGGTCCAACATTGGCTTCATAACTTTCACCATAATTTCCAACTTGTTTGATGATATTATAACTCCAAGTATTTCCTAAACTAAGATTTTTACCAGTTTCACCTTCAAGACCTAACAATCTTTTAATTGCTGGATCCTCTGTCGTTTTTAGAGAGTCAATATTAGCTTGAGTAATTCCGTACTCCTCAGCCTCTATCATTACGTTTAAAGTCCATCTTACAATGTTCGCCCAATTTTCATCATTTCCACGAACAACTGGTCCAAGAGGTTCTTTAGAAATAGTTTCTGGCAAAATTAAGTGATCAGCAGGATTTTTAGTTTTTGTTCTATTTGCTGCTAAACCTGATTTATCAGTTGTATAAACATCGCAACGGCCCGCATCATATGCTGCCACTGCTTCATCAGCTTTTGTAAAAGCAACTGGTTCATATTTTAATTTATTTGCCTTAAAATAATCTCTAAGGTTTAATTCTGTAGTAGTACCAGTTTCAACACAAACTTTTACGTTATTTAATTTTTTTGCTGAGTTAATGTTTGCAGCTTTTCTAATCATGAAACCTTGTCCATCATAAAAATTAGTTGCAGGAAACTCTAAAGCAAGTCCACCATCTCTTGATAATGTCCAAGTTGTGTTTCTTGCTAGAACGTCGATATCACCAGCTTTTAAAACTTCAAATCTGTCTTTTGCACTTAAAGGTGTATATTTAACTTTAGTTGCATCTCCAAGAACAGCCGCTGCGATCGCTCTACAAACATCAACGTCTATACCAGTCCATTTTCCTGATGCATCAGCATTAGAAAATCCCGGCACACCTTGTGACACACCACAATTTAAAGAACCACGTTTTACAACGTTTTCTCTAGTTTGATTTGCATTAGCGCTAAAAGTTGCAAATATAAAAGTTGCAACAAAAGCTAAAATAGCAAATGAATTAATTGTAATTTTTTTCATTTTTTTTTTTTTGTTAAGTTTAGTGGTTGTTTTATACTTAAATTAAAAACTAGTTAAAAGACTATTTTTGTTATTAACAATCTATAGTTGTACTAATAAATTTTTTAATCAATTTTTTTCTAATTTGTCTGTTTTTTTTTAATTTATATTCAAATTGCATAGCGCTCTTTTTTGATTTTAATTTTTTTTTATAAATTAAAATCCATTTTCTTCCCCTTGTAAATTTAGCGCCTTTACCAGAATTATGAAGTTGAAGTCTTTTTTTTAAATTATTTGTCCATCCAACGTAACTAATAATTTTATTTTTTTTTAAATTTAAAATTAAATAAACAAAAAAATTCTCTTTCACTATAAGAAAAGTTTATTTTCAATTTTAAATTTAGTATTGTGAATTAATGCTTTTATAAAAGAGCTTATTAAGGGTAGTTCTTTACTGCTAAAATCATTAATAATTTTTTTGCCAATATCAAAAATCAAATCTGCACCTTCAACTGTTTCGTTTGGCATTTTATTTTTTTTAGCATTTTTATAAGTCAATCCCATTCCGATATATTTACCCATTTTTGAATTTCTTCCACCAGTACAGCTTACATATAAATCACCAATACCTGCTAAATCCATTACGGTAGACTCTTGACCACCTATTTTTTTTATAAAATAACACATCTCTCTTATGGATTGATTAAATAATGCTGCAGCAGTATTAAGATTTTTATTATCTTTTACTTTTTTTAAATTCATACCCATTGATGTTCCAACTATCATTGAGTAAATGTTTTTAACTCCACCGCACGCAGCAACACCAATTAAATCCCTTGAACATTTAATTTTATAGTAAGAGGTACTTATCATATTTGATAAATTTTTAACTACTGAAATATCTCTATTTGCAAAGACAACATTTGTAAAAACTCTTTTAGACAATTCAGCAGCTAAACATGGTCCTGCTGCAACTGAAATTTTTACATTTTTAATTTTTTTTTTTAATAAAAAATTTTTAATTATTTCTGGATATACAACATATTTATTTTTATTGATTCCTAATCCTTTTGTTAAAATTAAAATTTGTTGATTTTTTTTAATTTTTGTGAGCTGATCACATGCCCATTTAAATCCCTGAGAACTTATGCCAAGAACTATTAAATCAGCGTTCTTTAGCAAACCGCTAAAGCTTTGAAATTTATAAAGTTTTACATTATGTGGAATTTTAGATTTTAATACTGGATGAGTATTTTTATTGGATTTAATAATATCTATAAAATTATCTTCCAAATGAGTTC
>Ga0075473_10001299_pt1 | contig 10381 bp, 3 predicted proteins | sample DEB19_08_DNA_FD_76340 | JGI IMG/M metagenome (GOLD analysis project Ga0075473, IMG submission 76340) | Aqueous microbial communities from the Delaware River and Bay under freshwater to marine salinity gradient to study organic matter... | ecosystem: Environmental > Aquatic > Marine > Coastal ... | reverse complement strand
AATTTTATTCATTTTGCCTGCATTATCAACAGACCAAAAACCCTCACCCATACAATTCAGTGGAGATTTAATTCCATTAACATACCAACACCCACCGTTATTTGTGTGAATAGAAAATTCAGTGGCTCCCAATTCTTTAGAAATAAATCCGTTTATATTTTTTTTATTGAGGACTGGTGTGGGTATTAAAAAATTAGTATTGTGAATGGATTTGTTTTTTATATTTGGTGGTATAAAAATTTTCTCGCCAGTTTTGTCGTCCCACACCCCAAATCCAAACCCCGATGCCTCGTATTTTCCGTTTTCAAGGTTTAAAAAATATTTTATAATTTTGTTGTTACTGGCATATAATGTTGTTGGTTTGCCATATAAAAAATATACATATTTTGAATTATAAAACCACACTCCACATCCAAGACGATTCAAAGTTGTAGGCTTTCCTTTATAATAAAAAGTTCCATTGTAATGTTTTTCATCATATGCCAGCGTATTTGGGGCGCCGTGTTTATCGTGATTTAAAAATCCCGTATATTCTTTAATTATTTTACCTTTATAAAAAATATTATTATCTATAATTCCGGTTCCCTGATCATCTAAATTGGTTGCTACACCTTTTATAAAAAAAATATTCTTATATAGGCCTGTAAAATTTTCATCAAATTCACCAAGTTTTTTATATTTTTTAGATTCCCAAATTCCGCCTAATTTAATATTTAAATTTGACTTAACACCATTAAAATAAATACCTTCTATTTCTTTGGGATATAAAATTATCCCACTTCCGTCAAAATTTAAAGTTGTTTTTTTTCCATTTAAATAAAAGGTTCCTTTGTTTTTTTTATATTTTAATTTTTGATTTTCTATGTAATATTGTAAAGAATCAGGTGCTCCTTCATCCAAAGATGCCCAACCTGTATATTTTTCATCATCAAAAAAATTTATAGAATCATATTTCATTTTTTTGACTGGCTTTAGGTTGAGAATTTTTATTTCATTAAAATAAATAGAATTTTCAATTAACCCATTTCCGGATTGGTTGAGGTTTAAAATTGTGTTGTTTTTAAAATAAACGTTAAAAATTGGACACCAGCCAGAATATAATTTTTCTATAGAATGTATTAATTCTCCATTAAAATACCAACCGGAACATTTATCATTTAAAAGTGTAAATCCAGAACCATTTTCATCTAATGTAGTTTTTTGATTGTTTATAAAAAAAATTCCATTGATGTTTTTGTTGCTGTGTAATAATTTTTTAAGATTTTTATCATAAAAAAAATCTATACTAGAATTTTCATTACAACCACTCTTTTCTATAAATCCTGAAAAACCTTCAGCTTCATATATTTTGGTTTTAAAATTTTCCTCTTCTATTAAAGAAAAAATTTTATAAAAATTGTCATCTATTTTTAAACTATATTTTTTGTTAGAATCAAAATTGATTTTTTTTCCAAAAACATAATATTCGACGTTGCCGGTAGAAGTTAAAAAAACACCAGTACCATTTTCATCTAAAGAAGTTTGACAACCATTAATAAAATAACATCCCTTGTTGGTTGTAATACAAGGAGCTCCTTCTTCTTTAAGAATAAATCCAGAATAATTGAGATTTAATTTATTATTGATAAAAATTTTATTTAAAGATCTATCATATTTTTTAGATATTTTTTTTTCTAAATTTTCATTAGAAGAATTGTGGTCTAATTTTCCGTTTATATATTTTTTATTTTTCCAAATTCCACATCCCTCGCAATTTAAAGTGGTTTTTTGCCCTTTAATGTAAAAAATTTTATTATCTCTCGCAAACCCAGTTCCTTTAAAATTGTTTAATATTTTTTTATCAGCGAGAGAAATGGAATTATCGTATAAAAAATAATCTATAAACGTATCCATATATTTTCATATACAGAGCCAGCTATGTTTGTGGCTCTTAATTCATATTGTCCTAAATCACTTAAACTTAAATTAGATATAACCAATTCACTATTAGTTTCATTTGTTAAAATTTCACCATTTTTAAACCATTGATATGTTATGTCTGTAGAATTGTTTAACAAATCCGATTTAATTATTAAATTTTGATACAAAACTGGTGGTGTATCTATATAAACCATTATAGAGGGTTTAATAAAACTTTGATGGTTGAAGGAAATGTCAATAAACCACGGCATAAATGCATTTATTTTTTCAACAAAATGATAAGATTTGTCTGTTAAATATTTGCGACTTATATTCAAACTAATTAAACCAAGGTCATTTATTTGATTAGTTAAAGATAAAGAAACATTAAATTTATTAGTCTTTTCACAGTAATTTAAAATAGGGTTGTGGAGGTGATAATTTGTATCATTCCAATTGACTGAATGTTGATATTTTATTTCAATGATTTCATTTAAAATAGAAAACAATATTCCCTTTTCTATATCAAAACTATACATTTTTAATAAAAAACTAAAGGTTTTGCTTTTAGTTTGTGGTAGGCTTAATATATTGACTGTGTATACAAAATTAGAATCATCGTACCAATAACTGGGATAACCCTCATTGACGTAATTGTGTTGTAGGGGTACAATTTCTGAATAATTTGAAATAGAAACTACATAATTTTTATTGTTATTTATTAGTTTTATTTTTTCAAATAAAAATCCTGCCGGATTCAATATAAAATAAGAATCATTAAAAACTTCAAATTCTGAAAGGTTGTTATTTTTTAAATAATTTACAAATTCTACTCGGTTTGAAGAGGTCCACACATTAATATCTGAAAATGCTTCTTTGAGGGATATTGAATTTAAAATGGGTAAATCAGGAATAATTGTATGATATTCCTCTAATCCGGTTTGACCGTATTGATTAAATCCACAAGAGTATGTATATCCATCATAAGTTAAAACTAAACTGTGTCTGTCACCAGCAGCAATGTGTTCTACTTTGGGTAAAACTTGTATAATTTCATTTTGTGTGTCATTATTGCCATGGCCAAGTTGTCCGTATGTATTGTTTCCAACCGCCAAGGTGGCATTGTCTGTAACAAACAATGTAAAAAATTCACCGCAAGAAACATCATTTACATTTTCTAATATAAATGCAAATTCGCTTTGAATTTCTTCATCATTATAATTTTCAATTCCTAATTGATTAAAATGATTCATTCCTCTTGCATATAAATTTTTATCTAAATCTATATAAAACACGGTTCCGGAACCTGCGTAAATATCTTTTGCGTTTTCTGTTATTTGCTGCCAGGAATAATATTTTGGAGTTTGTTGTTCTGTAATTTGATTGTAAGTGTTATCACCTACACCATACACTAAACAATTTTCAGAATTTTCTATATAAAAGCTGTTTTTATATCCACAACAAATTTTTTTCACATTTGTTGCTATTTTAGTCCACTCTGCAATGTTTCCATCTTCAGATGTAAGGTTTAAGGAAATTCCAAGCTGTCCTTCTAAATTTCTACCTACACCATAAAGATCACCATTTTCAAACAGAATTAAACTATGATTTAAACCACAACTCACAGAAGTGGGAATTAAATTTACAGCTTCTTGTATTATCACTCGCTTGAGGGTACTACATCCAGGTAATAATAAATTAGAAGGTTCAAAGTTTTCATCAAATGATGATCCATATTGTTTATATGAATTGTCTCCGGCTGCTAAAATTTCTCCATCAAGTGTCAATATTATGGTATGATTTTTTCCACTTGCTAAAGTATTAGCATTACTACAAATTGGAACCCAAGTATCTATATTTTTAGATAAAATTTCATCTTGTTCATCTGTTTTAAAGTTAAATTCTATTCTAGAAAGGTTTGTTTGTTCTCTTTCAATGAATCTGTTGTATAATTTTCTTAAGTAATAAGACTTGGAATTATTATTTAAATTGTTTAAATTATTAACAACATTTGTTAATAATATTTTAACTCCAAGTTCTTCTTTTTGATTAAAACCACAACCGTATAAAACATTATTTTGATTGATAAAATATGATCTATTAATGCCTCCAAAACAATTTAGAATTTTAGTATCAAATTCTAAGTGTTTGTCAATAATTTTTTCAAAAAAAGAATTTCCTTCTGTTTTAAATTCTTTTGTTTTTTGTATATATAATTTGCTAGTTTGACTATAATCAAGCGGTTTAATTTCCTCAAACACCAAAAATATATTATTTGTTTGAGCCTGTCCGTAGTTATTTTCAACCACACAATAATATTTGCCTTCTTCTGTTACAATGCATGTTTCTTGATTTGCTTCTTCTAGAGGCAAATCATTTAAATACCACTGGTATGTTATATCAGGATCATCTGGATTGTCAATTCCACAAGTTAAATTAACACTAGATCCTTTAGATATTGTAAATTTAGATTTAGGTTGTAGGGTGATTATTGGTGGAAGTGTTTCTTCTACATTGAAAATTTGAGTAGAATTTTTAATGTTTTTTGGTTTTAATAAATTGGAAACAGAACATCTGTAAGTCCCTGGAATATTTGTAGTTAAAAAATTTGTATTTTCTGGTAAATCAGACCATATTTTGCCTTTTTTAATTTGCCATTTAAATATTATTTCACCGGATCCAACACATTTAACTTGTAAATTAGCGGTGTGTGGTCCTTTTTGTTTATTAATTAAACATTTTGATGTGTCAGGTGTATCATTGATTAACAACCCTTGAATCTCAGCCGGAATATATTCAGACACAATTATAGGTTTGCTAATTGTTTTACCACTTTTATTTTCTATGACACATGAATATGTACCAATTTCTTCTATAGAAAGAAAATCTGAAAAGGTTTCATAAAATGCTTCCTCTAGATTAATTGTATTTTTTTTGATTAATTTTTTAGTATCATTGTCTATGTGTTTAAACCAATTTACGTTTAACGGCAAATCACCTTTAAAATCTACTTGTAAGGAATTTGAGTGTTTTTTATTGTTTAAATAATTAAATTTTTCAGTTTGATTAATTATTGATGGTGGTTTGACTACATTTACAACACAATTGTCAGTTTTTAAATCTGTGTTAAGAATTTTACAAAAATAGATTCCACTAGAATCAGTGGCTGTTAATGTATAATTAGACAAATTGGCATTAGGTATAGCTATGTCATTTTTATACCATTGAAAGTTGGGTTGTTCTATGTTGTTATTTTTAACAATAAATCCTTTTGTTTTGACAGATAAAACTACTCCATTGTTGATGGAACTTTCTGTCGTAAAAATATTTGAGTCTGGTTGAGAAATAATTTGAAAGGGTTCTTTTATGGAAAAATTAACTTCTTTTGTTTTTATTTCATAATCTTTGTTGAATATTTTTAAAAAGTAAATACCAGGTTCGTTTAATTTTAAGAATTTTGTATCACAATTTTCTAATGGATCATTGTTTTTAAACCATTGATATTTAGAATTGTCTTCTCCTTCTAACTGGGCTATTAAAATTGGTGTGGGATCTGTTTCTGTAATTATTATAGTTTCCGGAAAATCCTCTATAAGTCGAGTCAAGGACGCTTTAGAAATAAACCAATCCTGAGATTTAGTAGAACCGTATTTATTAGAAATTTTACAGCTGTATGTGCCGTTTTCAAAATTTTTACTTAGTTTAAGGGTATCTGATGCCTTACATAAAGAATCATCAGATGACATCAGGCGCCCTCTTTTAAGGACTGGATCTGAATAAATGGGTTTATTATTTAAAAACCACTCAAAATAAAAATCTGTTGTTGGGTTGTTTGTTGTTTTTGTGACAGAATCTGCTACGCCAGTGACACTAACAATTAATTCTATTTGTACGTTTTTGTCGTTTTGAGTGTCTATTTTTAAATTTTGTGGTGTTGGACTAAAATATATAATTTTAGGTGCAGAAAATCTTTTAATATTAAAAATTTCTGAATATACGGTTCCAGAAAAATTAGAAACTTTACATTGATAATTGCCCTCTGAATTAATGGTTAAACTGTCAGATTTTACCGGAGGATCTGTTTGAATGAATCCTGTGCCGGTGTCAACCATCCAGTCGTATTCTATAGGTTGAGATCCAGCTGCCTTTACGTACAAGTTGGCTACTTCATTTTCTTTTAAAAAAATATCGGGTTTGGAACACTCAATTATACTGACCGGGACCGGATATGTGTCGGCAAAGGTGGAATTGTACCCACAGACAACACCCTGCCAAGTATCAGATAGTTTATTTCTAAATGTAGTTAGTCCTTTAATGTGTTTGTTTACAATTGCTTGTTCTTCACCTATTTGTCCAAACTCATTTGAACCAGCCAAAAAAAGGTGAAAAACATTTTTTGTTACGTTGTGGCGTATAGCTGCCATGTGTTTATCACCACAAGATAAACTTTCCCAAATAATGTTATCTCCTTCTTCGTTTTTACTCAAATCATCTCCACTAACTTTGATTAAATGTGGTGTTAATACTGTTTTTTTTGTTGAAACTCCAAGTTGTCCGTGTGAGTTGCTTCCAAAGCCATATAAACCATTAATGGAATTAAAAATAGTAAAATTAGAACCACAGCAAACATCTAAAACATTAGTCTGAGTTGTATCAACTTTACAAATTTTGCGAGATTTTTCTGTTGTGCCTATACCTAATTGTCCCAAAGAGTTGTTACCCCAAGACCACAAAATTCCATTATCGTCTAATCCAACAGAGAAAGAATCCCCAGCGGAAATTTTTGTAAATTTACCTTGGAGGGGTATTTTGGTGAATAAAGACACGCCAATTGGTTCTGATATTAAACCCAATTGTGTACTTGAATTATTTCCACTGGCATATACATTTCCTTCTTCATCTATAGCTAAAGAGTGATCTGAACCTGCTGCTATATTTTTCCAAAATTTTGGAAGGGTGGGTGTTTTTGATATTAAATTAGTTGGAGTAAAAACATATGGTGATTTAATCCCAATTCCTAATTGTCCGCTAGAATTAGAACCCCATCCATAAAGTCCCTTTTTGCCGTTATCATAAAATTTTAAAGCAAGTACATGTTTTTTTCCACATGCAACAGAGTCCCAGGTTGTTTCAGAACTTAAACACACTGGAGATAAAAAGAATTCTGTCAATTTATAATCTTTTCCGAATATTCCTGATGAATTAGACCCCCATGCCCACAAAGTGCCATCATTAAGAACTGCAACTACAAAGTTTTGTCCTATAGAAATGCTCCTCCAAGACAAATTTAAGTGTGCTTCTTGTGGGGTGAATAACTGTTTATTGACATTTGAACCCACTCCCAATTGACCAAAATTGTTTTGACCCCATACAAAATATTGTTTTTTCATCTTGTTTTAAAAAATTTGTATTCCAGAAGTACTTGGCATTGCCAAATCTTCTAATGAAATATTTAGCGTTGAGGCAAAATTTACCTGATTAGAATTATAATTTTGTATTAAACTGCCATATCCGGCGTCGTTTGTTATAATCACATCTATAAAACCACTGTGGGTTCCCAAAGAAGAAAGAGGTAAATTAAAAGTTAAGAGCTTGTCGCTTGTTACTTCATAAAAATCTTCAGATATTAAAAGTCCGTTAAATGTCGGGTATTCTGCTGATAAACTTGGAGAGTGAGCAAATGGTGTTACATTTTCCGCTCCAGTCAATGGAAAATTTGCACTTAAATATAAACCATTAATAGATGAAAAACCCGATCCGACAAAATTAAATTCTTGTGTAGGTTGAGCTAATTCTTCGTCACAGCACAGTGGTTTAACTGCCCACATATCAGATGTTCTAATCTCGGGTGCGGCTGTAATGCTTGGATATACGGTAGAAATTGCTGGTTCTGCAGTTTCATAATATTCTTCTATTGCCTTCAATGTGCTGTATTTTACATCTTGTACTTGAACGGGTCTACCAACTGGAGTCAATTGAGTGTCTATATAAAATATGCGAGGCAAGTTATCTTCTTGGGCCTTGAAAACCCATCCTTTGATTACAAAAGAACAACTAGCTGAACATCTAAATAATTGATTTCCAGCCAAGGTATCGGGATATGTTAATTGAATATCATTATTGAACAATATTTCTGTTCTTAATTCGTAAACATTTTGTTCATTTTCTGGAATTGGCATTCTCCATGAAATAATAATATACGGATCACAATATGGTAAAAAATTAGAAATAATTTGATCCATATCCGATTGATATTTGGTAAAAATATTCATGTTAATTCCAATATTAATTGGAACTGGGGATGGTATATGCTTTAAATATCTTGTAACATCAAACTCACCAGAAAAGGTGTAGGGCAAATTGTATCCGTTGATTTTGTTAACTATTCGTTCGTTGTCTCTACGAATAGAGGTCATATTAACTGCTACTGCCGGTAGGGTTATTCCGCCCGGTGCTGGGTTTGTCAGGGTCTCTATTATTCTTTGTTTTGGTGCATATATATATTTGACATTAATATCAGAACCCTCTATTAATTCCTTGTCTTTGTTATACCTTTTAATGACAACATCATTAAATGCTTCTATAAATTGCTCAATGAGTGTCTGTATTTCAAAATGAAAGGTATAATTTTTCATATACTTACTTATTGAAATTATTTAAATCTATCTAAAAAATGTCTAGGCATTTTATCTTTATATTTCTTAATAGCTTTAACGGCGGTTCCATCAAGTATGTATGTAGTTGAATAGTCTTCGCTTGATCTTGTACAACGACCACACATTTGCACAAGCGTATCCAACATTTTAGACATATAGTATTCTGGGTTTTTGTCAAAAATCTTTTTGATTCTTTTGGAACCTAAAGGCAAAAACGGTGCCTTAATAATAATTTGAAATCTTCCCAAATCATCATCCAAACTAACTCCTGAATCCAATGAAGGTGACACTATAATTGTGTCTGTTTCGGCGGAGTTTTTATGAAGTGATATAATCTCTTCATTGGAAGAGCCGGGTTCCCTGAATAAAAACCTAGAGTTGTTTTTAATTTTTTTGCGCAGTGCCTGAGTAATGTTGTGAGTGTGGGTATGAATTAACCCCTTTTCTCCTTGATGATTTTTACATATTTCAACCACCATATCTAAAATATAAGGTAGTGTTTTTTCCATTGATTGATATGAAAGGTTGTATTTTGTACTACAAATAATCGGTGATCTTTCTGCTTTAAAGGGTGAAGGCATTTCTATATATGAGTAGTCTTCACGTGAAATGCCTAACATTTTTGTAAATTCTTGATGATTACTAATTGTAGCGGACATTAAAATAATTTTATCTGCTCTGCTGAACATTTGTTGAGCTAGAGGTTTAATGTTTAAAGGCACAAATGTGACTTCATGTGCTGATTTGGATTCTATGATATACTCACACTCTAACCAATTATCTATAACGTTAGTTAAAGAACATGAAAGACGAGATAGTTTACTAAATCTAGATCCCATTTTTTGTAAAAGGCCTTCAAAGTTGCTACTTTTTTTCTGTTTAAGCAGGACAAATTTTTGTTGTAAATCAGCAAGTGAGTTGGATACTTGTATGTAAATGTCATTGAGCCATCTATATGCCTCTGTTGGGTCATCTGTTATTATTTTTTTAAATGAAATGTCCTCTGCCTTGAGGGTGGAGTAAGTGATTGTTACTCCGTAAAATGACACAATTTCTTCTTCCAAATTAGACGCTTCATCACAAATTAATACTTCTCTTTTTTTCAAAAAATCTGGAAAAGAAAAATATGCACGATAGTTGGTTATGGTGTCTTTATTTACAAATCCCTTTTTTCTTGAATTATAATAAGGACATTTATTTTGTGAAAAACATTTTTTCTTTAAATCTGGAACAAAAATACATGGTGCACTATCTACAGTTGTTGATGGGTCTACTTCACATTGATAATTGTTTCTTCCTTTTAATAAAATTGACTTTTCAAAAAGACTTTTGTATTGATCTTGAAGATTTTTTGTAACTGTCAAGATGAAAGCACCGTATGGGTAGTTTTCCTCAAAAATACTTTCGATGCTAGGAACTTCGTCATTTTTCTGCTTGTAAATTTCATATCTTTCTATTAAATCTTTGCGTTGGTTGTCAATTTCATTAGTAGCCATAGCACAGGTCATAGCTATGTGGGATTTGCCTGAACCTGTAGGCAAACAACAAACTGCAAATTTTTTATTTGATTGAAAAAAATTGCTTAATTTGTTTAGTGTTTCCTTTTGTTGTGTTCTAGGAATACTGTTTTCTGGAAACTTTTCTAAAAGATTAGATACAATCATTGATATATGATATCAAAATTATATAGGATAATCAAATCATTTAAAGGGGATTATAGATGTGTTGATGCACAATATAGAATTCCAAAATTTGTTACTTTGTGTAGAAGAACCATACACCCTTAGATAATTTTCTAAATCAGGTGTGTTTTTACTTAATGTTTT
>Ga0075473_10001296_pt1 | contig 10402 bp, 4 predicted proteins | sample DEB19_08_DNA_FD_76340 | JGI IMG/M metagenome (GOLD analysis project Ga0075473, IMG submission 76340) | Aqueous microbial communities from the Delaware River and Bay under freshwater to marine salinity gradient to study organic matter... | ecosystem: Environmental > Aquatic > Marine > Coastal ... | reverse complement strand
TTAAGGTCTATATAATCTCTATTTCTTAACCAATAAATAAAAAAACCTTCTTTATCACCAATGTAATCCAAATTAAATTTTGGTTTTCTAATATCAACTGGTGGTAATAGTGAAGAAATTACCGCTGACTCAAATTGTCCTTGTTGTACTGGTAATATTATTGTAAAATATAATGTTTGTGTTTTATCTTGTGGTGTATCATAAAAGTCGAGTTTGAAGAATGACTTTGTAAAGGGTTTTGAGAAATAGTAAACTTCGTTTGGTGTGAAACCTTCATTCAGATATGTTATACCCCAATTTGTTTGGGTTACAGTATTTGCCGTTATTGGTTGTGTATTATCATAAAAATAAAACTCATAGTTTATTTCTGTCGATTGATTTTGAAATTCGTTATGGGTGAACCTTGTTGTTTCAAAATCGTTAGCAATACCGAGAATTTCCTTTATCATTTTTTCTTGATATTCCTCAATACTATCATCTCTACCAGTAAAATCCCATTTCATTTCAACTGGTATGTTGACAAAATTATCACTCTCTGGTAACAATATTTTTAATTTATTCACAGTCATCTATTGTCGGTTCTTGTATTTCACTTATGTTTTGTAAACCAATTCCTTCGGGATAAACCCTAAAAACATAGTTTGAGTATGGATAGTGTTTACCATTTAGAAACGGATAGTCAACTCCAATGTCTGAAGTGTCTACGTAGCCATATTCATATATATCCCTCCATCTAAAACTATTCGAAAGGTTTGAATAATATGCGTATTCTGGTATACCTATAACACCTTCTGATGGCGCTTCTTCTATATAATCTGAAAAAACTCTTATAGTTAATTTTGAATGTGGTTTATAGTAATATCCTAATGGATTTGTTGGTGGTGCTAATGATGGTACATTAAAATAATTGTTATTAAATGATATTTTATGATTAATTTCTGAAATAACTCTTTCTGTTTGTTCATAATCGTTCCATTCACAAAAGGCACCATCTATAATATCTCCAGGTTTTAAATTGTCGTTAAAATAAAAAGGACCTACCGTTGGTAATGTGTTTGAATTGTAAGATAATTGGTTTATACCGATTATTGATAAGGGGTTTGTTTGATCCCACCAAGGGTTTGGTTGTGAATTGATTAAGGGTGTGTTGAAATCAAAACCTTGTTTTAAATCTTTTGTCCAACCAAAATAACCTTTCCATATTGTTGTAAAGAATAATTCTGTTATTGGTCTTTTTTGATTATCTCTTAATGGATTAATATCAATGTCACAATTAAATGATAATGTATAACTTTGATTTCCTTCTTTAATTGATGTTCTATCTTGATTATTTGGTGTTAATACGGCTTTTTCGAATTTATTTATGGTTCTAAAATTATTCAATTCAAATCCGGCTTTAACAACCACAGCACACTCAGCTTCTGTTAATATTTTATGTAATCTAACATAGTATTTTGATGTTGTTTCCCCAGTGTTGGTATCGTTTATTATTCTTTTAAAATTACCTATTGTTCCTGTTTGAAATGTTGTTCCTGTATAACCTATATTATCAATATTGAATATATATTTTTCACTACCATATCCAGCGTCTCCGATACTACTAACTTGATAAATGTTATTACCATTGTATGAAAATGGTAATTGTACGTATTCACCAGAATCTAACCCGTGTTCCATTGGACATTTAAACGAAATTTCATTAGGGTTTTGGTCTGTGCCAATTTTAATATAAAATGGGATGCCTTCATTTGCCAACCAATACCAAGAGGCTAATGTTTCTGAATCTATGGTATATAATGGTTTATCAAAATCATTATTGAAGGCATACGAAAGGTAGTGTGTCCAGTTATATGTAGTAGCACTCTTGTTTATAAAATTAATGTGATTATTTGGTGGTTTAGTATAACCAATTGTATTATTATCAGTACGAACCAAATCAAATTCGAAATACTGTGGGTAGCCTTCCCAAGGAGTATTCGGAATTGTAATTTGTGAAACAGCATTGTTTATTGAGTTTGTATAAAAAAGATTGTCTCTAAATGGAGTATATTGTGTAGTACCGGTTAGTTCGTTTTTGAAAATGAATGAATATTTACAAGATGGTCTAAAAATTGTTGATTCTTGTCTTTCTCTATCAAAAACACTTTGTAAACTTAAATCAACATTTCTATCAAATTCTACATAATCTTTTGATGTCATCTCAAGTGGGATGTCAATAGAAATATCTTGATTTTGTGAAGACGCAAATCTTTTTTCACCAAGAACAATATTTGTTGTATTATCAATTCCCATCAATCTTCTGCTGTTTCGATATAAGTTTTTATGAATCTATTCAATGCTGTTTTACCATTTTTCAAACCAAAATAAAAATGATTTGGCGCTCCAACTAAAAAAGGTATTGTTGTTCCACCAGTTGGGTCAGGTGTCATAGGGTTTATAAAACTATATGGTGTTGTAAAATTTGTTATTACACCAAAATTAATATTTGGTGATGCTGAGTTTGTAGTTGTAAAATAATCACCAGAACTGGCATCAAATTCTTGGTATTTTTTATTATAGAATGGTGCTGAGGTTGACCAATTATTATTTTCATTACCAAAAATACTTGTAACAGTGTTTAATTTCCACTTATAATTTGGAACATCTTGTGTTGATGGATAACCATAAACATTTTGTAATAATGGTGAAATATTAAATATAGAAATTCCAGGGCTCAAAGCTCTTCTATGTTTGTACTTTTCTTCATTCATATCGTAGAAAATACCGAACACTGGTTTTCCTGGTGTATCTTCACTAATATATATTTGACTGTCTGGGTAGTTTCCACTAATAAAAGGATTAATTTCATATTCAGAATTTATTGAGAATGATTGTGCGAAATCACCATCAATTCTATCACCATCTCTGGAAAAGAATTGATTTACTGATGCGTCACCAGTATTCAATAATTGTTGTGACCAAGTTGAGTTTAATAATCTAGAAATAACACCAAGTTGTAATAAATCGGAACTATCATTATAGGATGTACTCTTAAATGTATTCACGATATACTCACCAGAAAAATTAGTGTTTGCACAAATTTCAGAAATAAAAATATCTCTATTTCCTAAGTCCATTATTGTTGTTGGGAATAATATTTGTCTTGTATTTTGTGATGGATCTGGTGTTGCTGGTAATAAACCTGGTAATGAAGATGTTGGTGGTGGTGGGGCTGCACCAACAAAATCTGTTCCATTCCAAGGTGAACTTCTGTAATAAAAATTATTACTAACATCATCGTAAATTACAATATTATTACAATACTCGTAGTTTGAAACTTGTCCAAAAATATTAAAAATGGTACCTTTATTAAATGATGGCATGTATAAAACACCATTTATCCAGTTATTTTGGAACATGTGACTAAAAACACCACGACAAGCGGCAAAGTTTATTCTGAATCTTGTTGACCATTCTAAAAATAATTTTATATCATCATCAAGACTCAAAATATAAGGTTTATTCAATAAATAATAACAACCATTTTCTACTTTATCCAAAGTTAAGCAGGTTTGATCAATACCAAAATTAACACCAGAACCAGTATAACACTTTAATTCAACCAATCCAGAACAACTCAATGAATTTACAATTGCAGTACCAACAGAACCAGTATAATCTAAATCTTGTAAAGATCCTGATTGGTCAGGAGAAATTGAGGTTATTGATAGTTCAGTATCTAAAATACCAGTATCTGGAATTTTATATATTGTGAAACTATTGTTTTGATGTAAAGCAAAACTTGTATTTACATTACCTAATGGAGAACAAGATGTACAGGTACCCTCTGTTGTTGTTGATGTTGGTAATCTATCACTTCTCATCACAATACCTTGTGGATTGTTAAAATTAACACCAGGTAAAGAACCATACGTATGATATCCAGGTGAATATACCCACCATAATGTTTGTATACCATATCCTGCACCACCGATAAATTGATCGTCCCTTAATTGATTACTTAATAAAACTGAACCACCACCAATATAATAATTTTGTAAAAATGGTACTGTTGTTGTGCCAACAGTATTTGGATATGTCCCCGCTTGAGAATCGGTATACTGATCACCTAATAAATTGTCTGGGTTTGAGAGTGAGTTATAAAGTGGTAACATTAGTTCGTTTATTGTACCAGAACCAAAGTTATATGATGGTACAACTCTATTTGTGATGGAATCTACAAAATTTGGTAAATTAGGTAATGTATTTGGTATTGCAATATTTGATGGTATATAACTACCTAATCCAGAATTATTGAAGTCAGTTGATAGGTAATAATATGGGAAAACAGAATTAGTGTTTTGATATTGAGAAAATAAACTATTGTCTGGGGTAAAGGTAAACGAAGGGTAATAATTTCCCCTACCATTTGGTAATGAACTAGGGGTGTTGTCAATAGTATTATGTTCAACCGGTTTCAAACCATTAGAATATCCTCTTATCGGATAATTTAATTTAAATTTACCTGAAACTTGGATTTGGTTGTGGTTTGAATAACCAAACAATCTTCCTAACCCATAAGTTGTGTCTTGTCTATCAGTATATGGGTCAACACCTCTAACTAATACCATAATACTTAATTTATTCCATATATCACACTGAGTTCCAAGTGCTAACCAACTTTGACTAAAGTCAGAATTTCCAGTACCATATTCTTCGTATGTGTATCTGATTCTGTGGTATAGATATTCACTAGCAAACGTACCATCAACAGAAAAGTCAGGAGATTGGTTTAGAAAATCCTGTACCGTCATTCCAGTAATTACTTGGAAATACTCCGCATCAGAAATAAAATTATAATTTGTTTTAGTATTACCAGTTTGTATTATAGGAATAGTAATAGGTATATTTGTTTGTCCAGTTGAGTCTGATGGATCTGCATAAAAAATTGTTGTAGATAATGTTAGACCGGTTTGTGTTGTACCCGTAATCGATGATGTTCCAAATTCATTAATTATCGTCCCGCCAGTTGAGTTGGTTAATCCTGTTAATCTTATCAAATCGGTTGATAATGCAGGATTTTGAAATGTAACAATATCACCAGATTGGAAAGTTGAGTTCATAGATGAATCACCAATTATTACAATAACTTGGTCTTTAAAATTAGCGGACCCATTTATGCTTGTTGTTATTTGATTAATTCCGCCTATAGAACTTGAATTATCAAAATATTTATCTCTCAAATTAAATGAGTTTAATTTTTGGGCCCATGGTTCTGTTACTGGGTATCCGTATTCACTATTTGGGCCAGCACCAACACCACCTTCTTTAGTTAAGAATGTTCTTGAGCCTCTTCTATATGAAAGGTTGATGTCATCAACTCCAGAAAAAATTTGATAGTAATTGAAATTTGCTTCTGAAACAACTGTAGAGTCTGAATCATTTTGTATTTTATTTAAGTTTGGATTTCTATTATAGTTTGATGTGTTTCTACCACAACTAAAACTACTTGATGAACTAACGTTTGCAATTTGTGAATTGTTTTGTTCACCAGGTTGACTCAATGAGTCAGAATTTATTTCATCAAAATCAGCTGGTCTATCTTCACAAGCACATGCATCACAGTCTGGATAGGATATCATCGGTAATGCTATTCTTGAGAAACCTTTTTTATTGTAAATTCTTGGTGCTATAACAGCAAAGAAAAATGCAATAAGACCAATATATAATGTTCCGGCTAATATTTGTGGTATTATTATACCTAATGCCGGGAAAGCTGCTGCCGCAGTACCAAAAGCCTGAAATGCCATATACCCAAGTAGAACTGGTATTCCTATCAATAGTAACCATTTAAATATTGGCCATATACTTGCAACATAATGTGCTAATGCTATTAAAATAATCAATGGAAATTTCAATACAAATAACAATATACTTACAACAAATTCAATAAAATCGAAATTTCTCTGTAAATCATTTACTGGAAATTTATTATTTTCACTTTGACATGATCTATTTGTTATTTCTTTAATTCCAAGATGTCTTGATCTTCCTTTACCATTTTTGTATCTATCAATAAATGAACTTACAGTATAAACTTTATTATAATTAAATTCATAGAATGTATCCTCACAATTAATGGCTGATTGTTTATCCACATAATCATCCCAGTCTAAACTAAAAGCATATGATCTTAAAACATCAAAATAATCCTGTGGTAAAAATGAATAATTAAATGTTTGTATTTGTGTATCGTCGACTGGGTTTGATACAATGTCTACTATGTCACCATTTGTAACCGGAATTAAAGTTGGGTCACCATAATATGCCGAACCATTGATATATACTGTATAATTTTGTGAGTTGATATTATCATTCAATAGTAGACCACCATTCGAGGTAATTACCGTCGTTCCTGTTAAATTACCAACTGGGATTGTAATTGTTGTTGGTATTGTTAATGATGGGTTAAATGGGTCTGTTATTTGTGTTGAATTTGTCCATCCATGTTCTTTTATATTTGGAACCAAAAAATTCCCCCTTAAAAAATCATTTTGTAGGCCTTGTTCGTTTTGCCATTTTATTTTAAATCTATATTTTCCTTTAGTTGGTATTCCCTTTTTTGGGTCGTTTGAAATCACTTGTTGACCAAATTCGTTTGTGATGACATAATCAAAATTCATTGGTACATTTATTAACCAGGTTCCGTTGTCATCAATTACCTTACCGTCTTCTTCTAATTTGAATTGTTCCAATATTGGGTCTCCATTTCCATCTGGAAATATAGTTTGTCTAATTGCTAAAATTTGTCCTGGACCGGCAACTAAATCACACATATTACCAGTATCATTTTTTGGTTTACAATTTCTTTTAATCGAATCTTCATTTGTTGTTGATACAAGTGACCCCATAAAAATAGCTGTTGGTTCAATTTTTATGTTTGCTTCCGCTGTCAAATCAAAATCCATTCTTGTAATACCAAATTGACAAATTTCTTCATCACCCCAAAATGGTGATATTTCTGCAATTTTATTTAAAGTTTTTATTTGTGGTAGTTCATTTAAATTTGTTGATGTTTTAAATTTATTACCATCCAACTGTGATGGTGTTGCTAAACCTGCTTGTATCAAATCTTGTGGTGATAATGAAAAACAACCAATATCGGATAAATCAAGATCCATTACAATTGTTTGTGTTCCAGTTGGTAGTCCAAATATCATGTAATCACCACTTTCATTTGTCTTTACGGTGTATTTGTAATATTTGTCATAAACCTCAATATAAGATTGTTCTAATAATACCTCATCTCTAGTTGGGAATGTTCCGGTTGCCGAGTGGGTTGAATAGGATGGTTCTTTGGGTAAAAGATTATATCTAAACCCTTCCTCATTGGTGTCTGACAGAGTTTTATATGGATATAATTCAGAAATTATTGGGTTTTGTTCATCTTCTTCTGATAATGGTATAAAAACCGAAACTTTGGCGTTTGGTACACCAAAACCACCATTAACTAAAACCCTACCAACAACTACACCATAATCAGAACAAATTCTTGTATATATGTCAGCTTCGTTTATCTTGAGTGATAAAATTTCTAACTGATCAAAATCTTGGTCTAATTTTACATTTATATATTTATCCTGACCAATTTCAGTTTTTATTCTATATGATTTTGGCATTAAATTTCCGTTTTTTGATAAATAGTTTATTTCCTATTTTCAAAAAATAATCTTGTTTTAAAAAAAGTAAAAGAAAGAAAAAACCCCACTTGTTGAGGGTGGGGGATTTATTGTCTTTGATTTATTTATTTAGAATATGGACCAACTAATCTTATTTGATTATATAGTTTAATTACTTTTTTTGCAATATCTTCAGATAGATTATCAGTGGTTAATGAAAACGTACCTCTATCAGACATATTGAAATCTTTTCCAACCAATTTTTCAATTTTTGGTATTGCAGATTTTTGTGTAAATTCTTCAATTGTTTTATATCTTTCAGCTTTTTCAATAACATCATTAAAGAAAATACTAATGTCAATGGTTTTTTTACCCATTTTTTGTCCAACAGAACAACTCAAATTAGCTGGTGTTGATGGTTTTCTTGAAATATAATGGAAATTCATACCATATGAATTTGGTTTACCTCCAGACCAATCTTTAAAACCTTGTTGTTTTAAAAAATCAATAAATGAACTGCTATTTGTTGAGTCTAACTCTTCGCCTATTTCACGTTTAAAATTTAAAAATCCAAAACCCTCTTCATTTTCAACTATTACTCTTTTAACAATACGAGTTAAATCTGATTCTGTTAATCTTATAATTTTTTTCATAATTTTTTTTTTACTTCTTATTTACAATATAAATATATCTTATTTAGGTAAAAGTAACAGTTTTTAAATTGATTACTCTAATATTTATATCTTTGTTTGGGAATCTTATTTGATATATTTGTGTTGGTTCGGCGAATATAGTATCATTGATTAATTCTATTTGTTTTGTTGCAGGATCTGAATATCTTTGTGATGTTTGATAAGAAGAGTATTGTCCTCCAACTTTATTAAAAAATCTAATGTCAGATATACTAACAACACCATTTTCATTCTGAACAATTCTTCTTAATTCAGAAACATTAACATTCTGCCCAAGTTGTCTTGATGCCGGACTAAAAAATGTTGTAACAATGTTTATTAGTTTTGATACAATTGCACCTTGGTTTTGTGTTGCGTCTAAAACAACATCTAAATCGACAGATAAATCAATTGGGTTTGCACTTTCAATAGAAATATAATCGTTTATCATCCTATAGTTTGATAAGTAATTAGCAACATTATTTTTCAATGTGTTTGATATCGTATCTGTTAAATTACCACTAGCGTCGTATGATAACATTTTTATTTTTATTTTGTTATTTTCTTCAGTTATCGAAACTTTTGCTGGTGCTCCAAATTGTGATGGCATTGTTCTTATTAGTGAATCGTAGTCGTTAATTGTTACAGCCCTATTTTGTGCTGCAAAATTAAATGAAACCATTTGTCTAACATCTTCTGTTGTTGGTGGATTTGCACCTCCAATTGCAGCAGTAACATTATTACATCTTAAAGTATTAATTACATTTTTATTCACACTTTCTGAAGGTCCGTTTACAAAAAATGATACTGTACCTATTTGTGTTATTACATTCGCACCAAGATTTGACGCTTGACCACCTCCTATTCTATATTGTATGAATAGTGTTGAATTTGATTTTAGTGCCGCTCCTAATGCTAAATTATTAGAATACTTATTCAAATCAAACGAATCTCCAGTCCTAGCAAATTCTCGTAACTGTTCTTCAGCTGAAATATTACCACCCCCAAATGTCATCTTTAAATACCCTTCTGGGGTGTATTCAGATATGAATTTAGTGTTTGTTGTGATGTATCTACCAACTTTTATTCCTGGTTGGTCTGAAACCTTTGTTGGGTCTTCAATAAAAACTCTATCTTCAGCTAAAGCTTTTACTTCAAACCATCTATTATCAAGTGAAAGAAACTCTTGCGGTTCTGGAATCGTATTATATTGTGTACCATCTTTTAATATAACACTAGAAATCCCTAAAACATTTTTTTCAGGTAAAAATAATTCAAAATATGGTTTAACATCGTTTGGTGTTATAACTCTTTTAAAAACTTTTGTTGTTCCGTTGACTACAACTTCTCTTTTTGTGATTGTATAGTTTAATAATCTACCATTTGTGTCAAAGTTTGGGACTTTCAATCTGTTTGGTGAACCTTCGGCATTTATCGGTGATGCAAAATCAATATCATATACTGTTTCAAATGGTTGTCCTGCACCAGATACTTGTGATCCTCGTCTTAAAATACCACAATATCTTAAATCTTCTCTATCACCAAAAGCTGGAACTGTTATTGAAAAATCAACAAGTGCAACTGATGGTCTTTGTCCTGGTATTTTAAGACCATATGTTCTTGCTATATTATATATTGATGATTTTTGTTGTGCATATTGTAAAACGGTTTCTTGTATACTTCTATCTATTTGAAAATGTAGATTGTCTGTTACTGCAGCATTCAAATCCATTAGTACAGAAAAAACACCTGCATCATTAAAATTTTGAATTAGGTCTGGATAATAAGTTCTTGTAAAATTTATTAACTCAGTTCTTAACCCTTGAAAATCTCTTGTTGTGTAGGATATTTTTTTCTCTGCCATACTATTAAATATTGATGATTACAAAATCACTACTTTCTAAGGCTTGATTTGTAACTCTATAATTTATTTTTACTCTTGCGGTATGTTCTTTTTGTCCAATTCCTTGGACTGTAAACTCTCTCTCCCCTTGTGAATTTATAAATGTACCTTTATTTTCTTCACCTTCAGAAGCGTCTTTGATTTCAATATTAGTTATTAGTAAATTTGGT